>VAPL010581868.1_pt1 | contig 17958 bp, 15 predicted proteins | sample 3395061 | NCBI WGS metagenome assembly VAPL01 (sample SAMN08290444, study PRJNA428436) | hydrothermal vent metagenome | isolation source: Deep-sea hydrothermal vent chimney 2 | place: Pacific Ocean: Juan De Fuca Ridge | depth 2182 m m | reverse complement strand
TTTTTCGACTTGATGGCCGTAGCGAGTAGCACATGCACTATTTATTAAAGTGCATGTGCGGCAAGTGAATTAATCGGGTTTGTCATGAAAAACGGGGCGCTGCTATTTTATTCGTTTCTGGATTTGACTAAAATTTCTTACCCAGGGTTTTAACTTTTTGAGCTTTGGCGGTAATTCTTGAACGGTTTGTTGTGCGAGTGAATACGTATTATAAGTACCATAGACTAAGGAATACCAGGTTTTACCACTTTTTTTGCTTCGATAATAAGCGACTTCAGCTTGAATATTGTGCTTTTTGATGAAGTCAATGAGCGATGTTTCATTAATCGTCGCTAATAGTTGTAGGGTGTATTCTTTCGGGTTTTGTTGGAGGATCCAATGTTCTTGGCGTATTGTGTCAGCAGATACGGGGTTTTGCTCGGATCCGGTTGTGATCGGGGGTAGATTTTCCGCTTCCTCAAATTGGCTTGTGGGCGTGGATGAAATTATCGGTGTGGTTGTTGGTGATGGTACTAAGACGGCTTCTGTTTCATCTGCTAGAGTGACTGGATCAGGGTCGAGTGGCGCGATGGTTTGCTGTTCACTTATGGTTGTTTCCGTTGTGAGTGTTTCATTTGGCATTTCTAATGATTGTTCACGATGTGGTTCGCTAAGTTCTGACTGATTGCTTGTGACTGTTTCTTGTTCAGTGGTAGGCGGTACGTCATCGTTATCACCGATCAGAAAAATACCTGAAATCACGATGGCAAGGGCGAGAGCGATGAGTTTGTAATTCACCGGAGCTGTTTTGCGGAAGCGATTGTTTGGCCTTTTTAAGGCTTGCTTTTTTAACAAGCTATGCGAGGCCCGTTTGAACAGCTCGGTGATGGGTTTGGTGATGATTTGCAATGATATACCACGAGTCTTTTGATGGATAGGCTGTCTATTATGATGATAGAGTGATCGGTTATCTTGATAGCGAGAAGACGTTTGAACTCGTTGTTTAGTATATTTCACCGTGGGTTCCTCAATGAGCGGAGTTAATTTGAAGCGTAGAGATAATTGTTGCTGTGCTTTTCGCTGGGTTGTATTGCTTGACCTGCGTAGGAGCAATGATTCTTAGGTTTTGTCATGGATTGTGTCTCCTTACTAAAGGAGATTTTTAGAAAAGGCGTGTGCAATTTTACTTGATATCTTTTCTACATGGTCAATAATAAATCTTGAAAGTTTGCTCATATCGAATAGGCTCTATTCATATTGTTAATAAAACAAGCGATTTTAGCAATGAATACGCACATATTGAGAGAGATACAGATATTGGTAAATTTACTCTAATATGATGAAAAAAGCCACCTAGGATATTTTTTGCGCGAATGTCAGGGTTGTTTATGGCGTACTGCTTTATTTATAGACGTTGACACGTGCTGGTGAAATTTTTTTGAGCATAGCCCAATTGGTTAAACTCGATGCATTCATTGCTTATTTGTTAGGGAGCTTTCCATTCTCGGACAGTCTTCTGGGGAGTTAGATTGGTTGGCTAAGGTGGGGTGGCTCCTTGCACAAAAACAACTCGGTAACCCCGTTTAAGTTGGTTATCTCTGGCTTTGATTAAGGCTTCTTCTGCGTCGGATTGATGTGAATAATGTTCTTTTTTTATTCGCCCAGGGGAGCCTTGAAATCCCCATTCTTTGACGAGCAGCCAGCCTTCAAATAGATCAGGGTCTAGGCAAAGTTGGTAAAATTTGGGGCGGAGTATTGGCTTGGTGGTATGTTGCATATAAATGCGCATTAGATCCTCATTCCCCTACGAAATTAAAGTGTATTTTATTGAGATCTATATTGCGGCGGAACCGATATTGCTTACCAAGCCGTTTTAGTTTTTTCATGTGAGCTCAATAGGGTCGAACAGTTTATTGTATTCGTTGATGGCGTAACGATCTGTCATGCCGGCGATATAATCACATACCATGCGAGCGCGTCCATGGTGGCCATATTCTGCTTCTGCTTGTTGGGCTTTATGGTTATGTTCTGTCGGCATTAGCTGAATGTCATCAATGAATACGTTAAACAATCCCTGTACGATTTTTTTTGCTTTTTTTGTCATGCGATATACTCGGTAATGACGATACATATTTTGTCGCAAAAACTGTTTTAACTCTAAATTCAATTCTTTTATCGGATCACTGAAGTTGATCAACGTTTGTTTGTGTTGGCGGATATTGTCGATTGTTTCGGGTGCTGCGTTTGTGATGTTAACTAGACTTGTTTTAATGAGATCACTCGCCAGGCAGTTAATCATGCGGCGCACCACTTCATGGGCAATACGCTTGGAAGATAGTTTAGGGTAAAGTTTGGTCACTTGTTCGAACTGTGCTTGAAATAATCGAACCTGGCTTAATTGCTCGGTGGTAATGAGTCCAGCTCTTAGTCCATCATCAATGTCGTGATTATTATAAGCGATTTCGTCTGATAGATTAGTGAGCTGGGCTTCTAGGCTTGGCTGTGTATTGTGGGTAAAGCGTAACCCTAATTCACCCAGTTGCTGGGCATTTTTTGCTGAGCAATGTTTCAAAATACCTTCTCGTGTTTCAAAGGTGAGATTGAGGCCATCAAATTCAGCATATTTTTCCTCCAAATGATCGACAACGCGCAAAGATTGCAAGTTATGTTCAAAGCCACCAAATGGACTCATACTTTCGTTTAAGGCATCTTGCCCTGCGTGGCCAAAGGGGGTGTGACCTAGGTCGTGGGCGAGTGCGATGGCTTCGGTGACATCTTCATTGAGTTTGAGTGCGCGAGCAATGGCACGACTAATTTGAGCGACCTCAATCGAATGGGTGAGGCGGGTACGAAATAGGTCGCCCTCATGATTGACAAAAACCTGGGTTTTGTATTCAAGTCGTCGAAAGGCGGTACAATGAATAATGCGATCGCGATCCCGCTGGAATTCAGTGCGATAACCTGGGCTGGGTTCTTGATACTGTCGTCCTTTGGAGTGAGAAACGGATACCGCATAAGGGGCCAGTGGGTGTGTCATACCCTTAAGCCATATTGTTTGGCAATGGCATGATGGTCTCGTAACGTCTGTTGCAGTAATGCATCATCATAATCGTCACAGAGTACGGCTTGGCCCATTTTTTTTAGCAAAACAAGCCGGATATGTCCAGCTTTCGCTTTTTTATCGCGGGTCATTAACTCGAAAAACTTATGTTCGTCTAAGCTGGCGGGAGAGCGGGTGGGCAGTTGTGCTCGATCAATGAGGTTGTCTACTCGATGTAAATCTTTATCCGTTATCCAGCCTAAACGGTGAGAGAGATCGGCTGCCATGAGCATGCCTGTGCCTACCGCTTCACCATGGAGCCATTTGCCGTAGCCCACGCCGGTTTCGATGGCATGCCCAAAAGTATGGCCTAAATTTAACAGCGCCCTTTTGCCGTGTTCTCGTTCATCTTCAGCAACAATTGCCGCTTTTTCCCGACACGATACTTCAATGGCAAAGGCCAATGCTTGGGGATTGCGTGCTAACAAATCGTTCATGTTATCTTCTAGCCAATGAACGAACTCAAGATTGCCGAGTAAGCCATATTTAATGACTTCAGCAAGCCCTGCACTCAGTTCCCGGTCGTCGAGTGTATCGAGTGTATCCGTATCCGCAATGACACAATTGGGTTGATGAAAAGCACCGATCATGTTTTTACCTTGAGCATGATTGACGCCGGTTTTTCCACCGACGGAAGAATCGACTTGAGCTAATAAGGTGGTAGGAATCTGGATGAACGGTACGCCCCGTTGATAGCAAGCGGCCGCAAAGCCGGTTAAGTCACCAATGACGCCGCCTCCTAAGGCGACGAGTGTTGTGTTTCGATCACATTTGTTTAATAACAGCTCATCAAAAAGTTGATTGAGAACCTCTAAATTTTTATATACTTCGCCATCGGGCAGAATAAGGTGATGGCATTGATGGGAGCGAAACATGTCTAGGGTTTTTTTCAGGTAGAGAGGGGCGATGGTCTTATTAGTCACCACCATCACTTGTTCTCCATGCACGTGGGGCAAGACTAGCTCCGCTTGGCCCAATAATCCCTTTCCAATAAAAATGGGGTAACTACGGTCACCCAAATTAACAGTTAATGTCTTCATTGTGACTACCCGTTAGTTATTAACGTGAGATAACCTTGTGGCAAGGTTATGTCCTAAAAATTAGATTTGAGTGGGTATTCTAGAATAGTCAAACAATGAATGCCATGAATGATGAATTAATCTTCACTATGTACTTAGCGTAGAAACTCGGAGAGTTATTTTGGGCTCATGCCCCTCGTATATTTGCTACATTTCGGGATTCATGAATGTATCAATATCGTTGGTATCATCGATCTCGGATACCATGCTTGCTTTATCATTGCTCGATGGTTTAGTCAGAGAAGGGAAGGTTGATAATTGATCTGTTTCTTGGTAGATGGCTGAGGTTTTCGTGATGAACTCAATCGGTGTTGTTTTTGCCTCGTCTATTTTTTCTTCTTGGGTGATTTTTGACAGGTTAACCGCGTTGAGTTCACTCACAATATCTTGGGCGGGAATCAAGACAATTTGGTCACGTTCCTCAATTTCACCATGATTGTGACTGAGTTGTGCAACAGGTATCGCATTGTCGGATGGTGCGCTATTATTATTTGCTTGAGTGGGTGCTTTCGAATGATGACCGAGGTGAGTATCCGATGATGTATTTGTTGGCTCGGGTGATTTTGTCGCCGGCTGATTGGTTGGCTTAATTTGTGATGCGGTGACTTCTTTGTGTTGGTTTTCTGCGGTGAATGTGCTGTTAGCTTGGGTGATGAATGGCGCTGGCGTGGGATGGGTTTGCCGTGAGTGCTGTGGTTTAGCTATATTGCTTGCATATCGCTCTTTAGATTTTAACTGAGCTTGTAGTGTGTGAATTTTTACGCCCAACTGTGCTTGGGTCGCTATCCAAGTGCTTTTTTCTTTTTTCAAGCGGTTGACAGACTCAGTCATGGAGCTGAGCTGATGGGTTATTTTTTGGGTTCGGTCGATGGTTTGTTTTAGGGCTGTGATTAATTGTTCGGTGTGGGTCTCTTTTTCTAGCAGTGTTTTTGCTGCATTCGCCAGCATTTCCGATTGCACTTCGAGCGAGTTATTTCTGAAATCGGCGGTGGACAATATTCTACCAATGCGGAATAGTCGATATTCTTCATCTAATATGACTTGTTCTAAAGAAACATTGGCTTTGTGGCTCAAAGCGGCGACTTCTTCGGTGATATATAACGCACGTTTAGTGGCAAACAAGGCCTCCTGCTTAATGCGTTCGATGGCTTTAGTATCGTAAGGGGTGGTGTAGATAAAAACTTCTGCTTTTTCGACGACGTTTTTTGCGTCTTGATAGGTGAATGGGGCTAAAGTTTCACCGTTGCGATATTGTATGCGCTGTAATGTTTCTTTTGCCTCGCCTAATGCTGTTTGAATAATGGAGCGTACTTCCAATTCGCGTAAATCTTTTACCAAGGCGGTGTGACCTTCAGCCGCCTTCTCTGACTTGCCGTTTTCTATTTGTTGGATGATGGCTTCTAAGCGGCTAACCAGTGTGTCGTATTCCCGTCCATAGGTTTTAGGTGCGTTGTATGTTTCTAAGTTTTGTTTTAATGTTAGTGCGTCACCTAAAATGGTTTTTATATTTTGTTTGACTTTTTTACCACTGCGAATAACGGCGTCTGCAACAGCAACTTTTTGCACGATTTTCTCGCGTGAGGCATTTTCTGTTAGTAATTGCTTGGCTTCCTTCAGGGCATTGTCTGCCATACTGAAGTGCTGGGGGGCTAAAAACGGCAGGTCTTCTTGTTTCGCCTGATCGAGTGCCCTTTCTATTTGATCAATTGCTGCCGCCGTCGTCACGTGATTGAATTGGCTGGTGTCTTCATCGCCATTTGTTTTATGGTTTTCGATCGTTGCGCAACCGCTGCTAATAAAACTGGCTAAGCCAATGATAAAGTGTGCAAAATGTCTACGCTTAATTCCATTTAGTGTCATAAACCTCTCCGGTTTTGGTGCTCGATATATTGTCAGCATCAAGGTAGTTAAAGTGTCGCTATTATAAACCACATTGAATATTCGTCTATAGTTTTCAGTGCTTTTTACTGTAGATACCCGCGCTAAACTCTAGGTTATTGAGCTTATTGGCTTGTGAGAACTCAGTTGTTGCGCTTATTTAGTCTATCCATTTTTAACGATTTGTTGTAGGTATAATTGCTGCATATTCTATTTAGGTATAAGCGTTGGTTGTTGATGTTTAAGGCGATGCTATGAGTGGAATCTGGTGTGTGTGATTGATGATGTATATACTTTAGGTTATTTTAAGCGTCGTTGATTCATGTTTAATTTATCGATAATAGACGGGTGAAGCTGATGGTTTATATAGTGTTGGCATCTGTTTTTAAATAGTCGTTTGAAATAGTTAAAAATTGTTGTTATGACGTTGGGAATGGGGCCGTCACTTGATTTCCATTCCTCAGTAAGTTTCTGGAGTTTTGAATTGTTTATGCAGCAATATATTTACAAAATTAACGGTTTATATGCTTTGGATGCGGTTAATCAAATTGAAGAACAAACACGGCAATTAACGGGAGTGAGTCGTGTTTATGTTGATTATTCAACTAAAACATTGACCGCTATGGTAGATTCTCAGGCGGTGTTAAAGTGTTTGGTATCTGCCGTCAGCCAGTTAGGTTTTTCATTGGAGAAAGCGCCAGAGACTATTTTAACGACCTTGTTTGTACCTAATTTGAGAGCAAAACCTCGTTTAGAACAAGTACGTAAGGTATTGAGTGGTGTCAATGGGGTTCAAGATGTGACAGTGCGTGTGTCAACAGATGAAATGATTATTTCGCATGATCCCAATGTGGCGCAAGCGCTGCTGTTATGTACCTTGAATAATGCAGGTATTAGCGCGAGTTTATCTAATTATAATCATAGCGTCGATGATGGTGGTTCGATACTATTAAAAAATACCCTATTGCTTTTTGGTTGTTTAGCCACATTGGCCGGGTTTTTATGGGAAAATTTTGGATCGGTGGTTGATAGCTTTTGGCCTTTGGTATTATTTATCACTGGGTTGGTTTTTTTTACACCGTTATTGTATAAGCGAGCTATTTACGATTCTATTACTAAGAACCAATTTGATTTTAGTACTTTTTTTGTTGTCGCTATCATGGGTTGGGTTTTTCTTTATCAATGGCGTGAGGCGGCGTTTGCTGCGGCTATATGTAGTATTATTTTTGTTATTGAGGCAAGAGTTAAACAAAAAAACCAAGAATCATTATCGTTGTTTTCTCATTTATTGTCATCAATTGCTCGATTACAAACCCCTCACGGGATTATGACTGTCCCGGTAGAAGAGATTGTGAAGGGGGATATTGTGATCGTCAAAAGTGGTGAAAATATTCCTGTGGATGGCAACGTGATAAATGGTTCAGGCACAATATCTGATCTTTTTTCCAGTAAAATAGAAACCCCCAAGCGTATGGTTCCAGGAGACTGGGTATTTTCAGGTAGTCAGATTTTATCGGGGACGGTATCGATTCAGGCGGCGACGTTGCAGAGCGAGAGTGCGGTCAATATTGCGATAGAAAAAGCCACTCAAATTTTGCAGCAAGATACCTTATGGGATCGCCAGGCACAAAAAATTGTTTGTTATTTAGCTTGGACTGGCATCGTTCTGAGTGCGAGCTATTTAATGACATGTTTGTTTTACGTGGGGAGAATCGTTTCAGCTGATATTGAGACGGCTTTATTATTTCTGATTATCGCAAGCGGTGTGCCGGTATTACTGATGGTCAAAACAATTTTTTTATCTGGGGTATCGTTTTTAGTGAGTCTTGGTGTGGTTTTCCAATCGGATCATACGTGGTTGATGTTATCACAAGCACGTCGCATCATTGTGAATAAGTTTGGTTTTTTATCGACTAAGCACAAAGAAATTCATGAAGTGATTGCCGTAGGTTCAATGACAACGAAGGAGGTGTTTAGCCTCGCTGCTAGTTTATCGGCGCTGACTGATTGTGCGGCTTATGCGGCAATTCGAAGTCGGGCGCTAAAAGATGAGATAAAAATACACGATGTACAAGCCATCACCTATTATGCTTATGAAGGCGTTTCGGCAAAGATTGCTGGGCGGCAGTTTTTTTTAGGAAATTATCGATTTATTAAGCAGCTTAATTTAGTAACCGATCAGATAACATCAAAGATTCGTCGTTGGGAAGATGATAGTACAACAGCAATTTTTCTTGCGGATAATCGCCAAATAATTGGCATGTTAACCATTTTAAATCCTTTACGTGATTCGTCGCAAGCCTTATTTGATCATCTCAAAAGACAAGGTATGGTTGATGAGTTTGTTTTGATAAGTGATGATAGCGATTATTCAACCCAGGTTTTACAGCAGCGACTGGGCGTTGACAGCGCGTATAGTGACATGAGGGCGCATGATAAGACACAATGTATTGCTCGGCATATTTCGATGAATGACGACATGCATGTTATTATGAGTGACGATGCTAATGTCATCTGCCGAGCAGATAATTGTTTATCCTGGATGATTGATGCGCGACTATTTAAGGAGCGTATTAAGCAGAGCGATATTGCGATGTTAGGGCATGACTTGAGTCGTATTCCTCGGGTCTTTATGCATGTTCATCATGTCGTTTGGCGCTTGCAGCAAACGCTGCTTACGGTAATAATCTATAAGATAGTTTTGTTTGGATTAGTGTTAGCTGGATTGGTTAGCCTGTGGGTTGTGGCGGCGGCGGAGTTGCTGATGATCGGCTGGTTATTTATCAATGTATCAAGCGTTTCTTCGGGCCGTTATACTGAAGAGCCTGATTCTGATTTATTTGAAGAAAACGTGCCGTGGAGTTCGCGACTCTGATTGATTTTGATATTTTTTTGAACAGTTAGATTGTCAACGTGAGATATGATTATTGAGATGAAAAGCCTCAGTTGTTTGTGACTGAGGCTTGCTTCGTTAGGCTACCAAATGGACATGATTGCGATAATTCCGAGCCAAATAAGCGTAGACTTTCTCAATAAAGCGAGGGCATTGTTCGTGGTGATCGGGTTGCCTGTTTCACTGCCTGTTTCTCTTTGTTTAGCGATCAAGGTGTCTGATGCGGCGCTAACAATATAGCTGTCGTTGCTGTTTTGCCAATAACCATTGCTTGCTTGAGTATTTATTTTAATGCGTTTTATTCCCTCTGAAATGTTACCGACAAAGGCAAAAGCAAAGGCGAGCAAGCGGGAAGGCAGCCAAGCGAGAAGATGGTGAAATAAAATGGCGGAATGATCAAATTTAGTTGCGATGGTTTCACCTTCTTCGGATGGTGTTTGGGGATGGTGTTTTAATTGACTGGTGAGCCGGTACATCACCGCACCAAAGGGACCGAATAATACGAACCAGAATATGACCGCAAAGATACGGTCCAGGGCCGCGACAAAAACCCCTTCAGCAACGGTTTTGGAGGGGTTGCTTTCTTCCGGAGGAAGTTTTTCGCCTAATAAATTTTCGGCATACCAGTCTGCACTGGATTCATCTCCCGTTTTTATGGCGTCATAATATCGTTTAACCGGCTCATAAAGCGCCTTAGGGCCGAGGCAATAAAACAGGATGAATGTTGCGAAAATAAAGCCGAATAAACCTGACCACATAGACAGTAATGAATACAGGATGTCAATGAGTATTGCGACAGCGAAAACTAATAATAAAACGCCAATGATGCCGTTTAAATAGCCGACTGTTTGGCTTTTCTGTTTGACTCGTCGCTCTAAGTGCCTAAACCATTTAAAGCGCCTGAAATTTTCAAAGATACTTAAAAAGCGCTCTCCAGCTAAACAAATGATAATTGAAAATATAGCCATGTTAGTGTTCCTTCAGTTTCATTAATTGTACATATACCCGCATTTCTATTCGCCCATTCGCCCCTTGATATAATTTTCCTCGATTCACTTTTTATGGCTAAGTCGCTTAAAAAGATAATCCCAATTAAATGCTGGCCCTGGGTCTGTTTTGCGCTCAGGTGCAATATCGTTGTGACCGACGATGCGTTGCTGGGTTATCGCTGGGTAACGTTGCTGCAATGATGTGATGAGGTTTGCTAATGTCCGATATTGTTCGTCCGCATAGGGTATATGATCTGTACCTTCCAGTTCAATGCCTATTGAATAGTCATTGCAGTTTTTATGTTCTTGAAAAGAAGAGATGCCGGCATGCCAGGCGCGTTTGTGGAATGGCACAAACTGAATGAATTCGCCGGTTCTTCGGATTAAAATATGAGCAGATACTTGTAAATGACATATCGTTGCGAAATAAGGGTGTGCTTCTGCCGATAATTGATTGCAAAATAATTGTTCAATGTAGGGACCGCCAAATGTGTTCGGAGGTAGACTGATATTGTGTATAACAATTAAGCTAATGGTTTTGTCGGCAGGGCGATTATTAGAATTAGGCGAAGCGATATAGTCGATGTCGCGTATAAGTCCCGAAACCGGATTAATGTGCATAAAACTATCCATGGTAAGGTGATGATTGCTTTATGAAGTTGCTGAAAATCTATCTTGTCGAATAAATTTAATTATTTCCAGTTGCTACCGAATTATAGAGCACGATTGTGTTGCTTAATGGAAAAAGTACGATGAAATATTTAAAGTTCATGCAAAATATTGTTTTTGCATTGTTGCTGGGTGGGGCAGCTCCGCTGCTTTGGGCGGATGAATTTGCTGATGGTTTTATGGCCGCTGCCAATGGCGATTATAAAGCCGCGTTATCCGCATGGAAACCTTTGGCTAAAAATGGGCATCCCGATGCTCAATTTAACTTAGCGCTTATCTTGCATAGTGGTGTCAGTGGTGTTATGGATGAAAAAGAAGCGGTTAGGTTGTATCATAAGGCGGCAGAAAATGGTAATTATAATGCGCAGCAATATTTGGCGGCGGCCTATGGTGAAGGTTGGTTTGGCTTAAAGAAAGACCTGAAGCAAGCCACCTATTGGTTAAATAAACTATCAGAAAGATAAGGCATAGAACAACCTCTCAGCTTGAGCGCAATGTGTTTCATTTCTCTTCTTTCACGGCGAGTCATCTGCCTCGCGGGTGGCTTAGTTTTCAAGTACGTGGATGGCTATGAATATGGGTTTGACCCGTGGATGTGTGCGCGGTTTCTGTGTGCTCAACCGGTACCATATGCAAATTGCCGTGCCGTACCCCTCTGACCGCAATGACACTTTTGGCAAATTGTTCAACCGATTGGGTTGATCCGCGTAAGATTGCAATTTCAAGGCAGTTATCGTGATCTAAATGGATGTGCATACTCGACATGGTTAATTCATGATGGGCATGGTGGGCAGAGGTGATACGTCCGGCTAATTCACTTTCGTGATGGTTATATACATAGCTCAGCGTGGCGACACAATGACCGTTACTGTCTTTTTTGAGTCTATCGTGTTCTAGGCGATCACGAATCAGGTCCCGCATGGCCTCTGACCGGTTAGAATATCCTTGTTGTTTAATAAAATCATCAAACAGTGAGGCAAGTTTATTTTCTAAAGAGATCGTAAAACGTTCCATTGAGGTGTGCCTCTAATATTGTTTTGTTTGCCGTCTGTTATGGTTGGCGAAAATATGAAGTATTTCAGCAACAGAATAGCAGGGATTGTCAGTTGCTCATAGTCGGCTAGGCTTATTTGAGCTAGGGGGCTTTCCATTCTCGGATAGCCGTAGGGTGGTCAGAATTAATATATCGCTTTTAAGCGAATACCTAACACCACAGCATTGCCATTATTAGGGTCCATATTGGGTTGTAATATATATTGAAAGTCTGGTTGTACCATGAGCCAGTCATAGATTTGAGCGGAGTAGGTGAACTCATAAGCAAATTCACCGACAAACATAATGTTTCTATTCTCTCCAATATCCATGAATGTGGCGCTTTGGCGGGAATGAACAATGCCAAAGCCAATGGTGTCGTTATGGCGTCCTGGGATTAGCCCTGTATAATTGATACCCCCGGCGTAGAATTGCGAATATCGACTAGAATCACCATCCGCCCGTCCGGCTTTTAAAAATAATCCAACAGATTTACCGATGGATGTTTCCGCGAGAAAGTACATACCGCCGATGCCAGGGATGGAGGCGGCGCCTTCTTCATCATCCTCAAGGCCAAATGTATTCATGTCTTTGTCGATGTACCAGCCACCGATTCCTACTTTATAATAGCCCTGATCATTACCAGGTTCGCCATTTAACAAGCCGAGCTCAGCGATCATAAAAACCCCGCCGTTTTTATCGAATGACATATCAATTAACTCCGTTACGTCGCTAGGTTCACCATCATAAGCGGCGACTTGGAAATATGATTTGGGTGTTAATTCTACGTTATAATGTATGCCAAACGATGTGCTAGGGTAACGGGAGGGGCGAGCAGCGGCGTTAATGGCGGCGCCAAATTCGAAGGCTTTATTGACGAATAAGTTAGCATATTTTGCCACGTAAAAATTATTATTGACATCATGAATACCGGCAATGAAAGATGAACGGCTATGAGGAAAGGTATGCTGGTAATAAAATTGGTAGATTTTAAACCCGTTATCCTCTGCATCGGTGCTACTGACGCCTTGAAAATCGCCGATAATATCGCTTGATCTGGAGCCTTCACCGGTACCAAAAGTGAGCATGGCATTAAAGGCAAATAGGCCATTACTCCATAAATCCGCTGCGTCAGTATCTAATTCTACGGCATAACTAATGACACCGGGGATAGCGGAACTCCCTACTTGGTTTTCATCCTCTTGGGGGGGAGGGCCGCCCGATATGCGGTTAATGGAATCGACCACAATGGAAAATTCCTGGGTAAACGATTTCCTCGCCATTTTTTTATCCATGTCGGCCGCTTGATTGGTGGGTGAGTCAAAGGCGTTTTCAGCAGGTTTTTCTAGGAATGGCTTCGATTGTTTTTCTTCCGTTTCTTCTGTCACAGGGGGTTCTTCTGGCGGGGCTTGAGGTTTGGGTTCTGCGCGTGACGGGAGTTTTTTTATCGCATCTCTTGCTCGCTCAAAGGGATCGATGGAGACGTTGGGGCGCCGGTCAGCCGATGATGGCAAACGTAATTCCGCGTGTAATAGCGTGTTTGTAATAATGGTAATCAGCAAAATAAAAAAAAAGGCGGCTGTTTTTCCGTTCATGATGGCAAGGTGCTTCATTGGCATTTATCGATCAGCCAAATTGTGACGATTGTTAGGGTCAGTGTGATTCATAAGTCGGTTTATGTATTTCGCTATCGGCAAGCCAAGCGCATTTTTTCATATAGCTTAAGGAGCCGCCAGGTTAAGCAACGAACGCTATTGGATACGATCAATAGGCCATTTTCTTGAGTTGTCTTGGTCTCGTAGTACGGCGATCTTATTTCGGTGCTTGAAAAAACAACGATATGGCTGTGCGTTGTTAATCAATCTGTTTTAGCCAAACCATTTTGGATGCTTTTGGTGGCAGACATATAACGACCTCTCAATAAAAAGCTGAATGGTTTCAATTGGGTTAGCCGTTGGGCGGTTGTCCGCACTTGACGACCTGGTATGATTATTTTTAAAATGTTCATATCGGTGAGTAACTAATGCGCTAGTGTCCTGTTGCCGTCGCGTTATTATTCGTGATCTGGTTAATGCATCAGCATTTCGGGAAAAGAATTTATCAGTTTTTGGGAGTGAGGTCATGGAAAATGGGAAGAAAACAGCAACATTATTTGCTGTTTTGAGTTTTTTTCTGGTGCTGCCATGGGCTTTGGCGGAAAAATCAGCGATTCAGGTGGTGACTTCAGTGGCACCGATTACTAATATTGTAGAGAATGTCGGCGGACGCCATATCGTGGTGCGTGGGATTGTGCCTGAGGGCGTCAACTCTCATACCTTTGAGCCCGCCCCTTCTGATGTGAAATATTTGCATGAAGCCGATTTGATTATCATGAATGGCTTGCATCTAGAATTACCCACCATTAAATTAGCCAATAAGGTTAAAAAGAAAACAACAGCGATTATTCAACTGGGAGACCTTAGTCTTCCGCAGCAAGAGTGGAAGTTTGATTTTAGTTTTCCGGTAGAAAGTGGTCACCCTAATCCTCATTTATGGCCAAATATCGCCTTAGCGATGCGCTATGCTGAACTCACACGTGATGTGCTCAGTCAGCTTGATCCCGAGCATAAAACACAATATGCAAAGAATACCGTGAATTATTTAGCTAAGCTAAGCCAATTAGATGCGGCTATTTTTCAGTGTGTTCAATCCATCCCTGAAGCCAATCGTAAATTAGTGACCTACCATGACTCTTATGCCTATTTTGCCCCCCGTTATGGGATGACGGTGGTGGGTGCTATTCAGCCGTCTGATTTTGCTGAACCGACGCCGAAAGAAGTCATCCGTATTATAAAGCAGCTTCGTCGCGAGAATATTCCGGCGGTGTTTGGCTCTGAGGTTTTTCCGAGTAAAACACTCAGCCAAATCGCTAAAGAAGCAGGTGCGAAATATATTGATGAGTTGTCGGATGATGATTTACCTGGTGATAAAGCGGCCCCGGAGCATACTTTTCTCGGGATGATGAAGCAAAATATGGTGGTGATGACGAACGCGTTAGGGGGTGATTCGGCTTGTGTATCGTCTATTGATGTCACCGATCTAGCTAACTGAGCTCTCTATTATTGTGCCTGCCATTGTCGAGTTAAAAGATGTCTCTGCTGGCTATCACCGGTGTCCGGTGTTTACTCATTTATCATTGAGTATTGATGAAGGTGCGTTTGCCGGTATTGTCGGGCCAACCGGTTCCGGTAAAACCACGCTGCTCAAAATTCTGCTGGGTACTCAGAAGCCTCATGGGGGGCAGGTGTTGATCATGGGTAAACCTGTCAAGCATTCGCCAGCCGGATCCATTGGTTATGTCCCTCAGTTAGAAACGGTTGATTGGACTTTCCCGGTCACGGTCGAGCAAGTGATGTTAATGGGGGGGTACGGTGGACGGAATCTCTGGCCGTGGACGACGCGTAAAGACAAAGATAAGGTTCGATCTTTGTCAGAAAAGCTCGGCATTAGGGAATGTTTAACACACCATATTCGGGACATTTCGGGTGGCCAGCAACAACGGGCTTTTTTAGGGCGTGCTTTGTTTAATCGCCCAAAATTGTTGGTTTTAGATGAGCCAACGTCGGGGATTGATATTAAAACGCAACATGATGTGCTGCATTTATTACGTGATTTAAACCAAGAGGGCATGACGATTCTGTTAACCTCTCATGATCTGAATGCCGTCGCGGCTCATATTCCTTGGGTTTTGTGTTTTAACAAGGGTTTGTTGGCGCAAGGTCGGCCGGAAGATGTGTTTACCGACGCGATACTTTCCAAAACCTATAATGGAGATATTACGGTGGTGAAGCATCAGGGTCATTTGTTAATTGGACATAACATTTTTCATAAGACGATTGAATAAAAATGGATGCTTGGTTAGAGCCTTTTGCTTTTGAGTTTTTTCGTCATGGTTTCTATGCGTCGTTGATGGTGGGTGCCTTATGTGGTCTGATGGGTGTATACATTGTTCTAAGAGGCATGAGTTATATTGGCCATGGTTTGTCACATGCCGCGTTTGGTGGGGCCGTATTAGGCTATATTTTTAATGTGAATTTTTACGTCGGAGCGGTCATCGCCGGTTTTTTGGCAGCGTTGTTGATTAATCGCTTGGCAGCGGGTAACAAAATTAAATCGGACGCGGCAATCGGGATTGTGAGTACCGCTTTTTTCGCCCTGGGAGTGGCTTTGATTAGCCGAGTCAGAGAGTTTTCCCAAAGTTTTGAAGCCGCTTTATTTGGTAATATTCTTGGCATCACGGGATTTGATCTGACCGTGATTTTTCTGGTGTTTATTTTGACCTCATGCACGGTTTTTTTCCTATACAAGCCCTTACTGTTTTCTACTTTTGATGAGGAGACGGCGAAAGTTTTCGGAATTAAGGGAGAATGGATACAAACCATCTTTTCTTTATTGTTAGCGTTATCTATTATCGCCTCCATGAATATTGTCGGTGTCACGATGATCGCGGCTTCATTGGTGATTCCCGCATCGACTGCTCGTTTGTTAACGGATGATTTTAGCAAAATGCTCTTTTTATCGGTTGGTATTGGTATTTTGATGGGCGGTGGAGGTATGTATTCAAGTTTTCATGTCGATGCGGCATCGGGGGCAACGATTGTATTATTCGGGGCGTTTATCTTCTGTATTGTCTTAGCCTACAATGCGATCCGTGATAAAATCGCACAACATGAACACTTGCATCGGCATGGTGAGATTGTGCATTATCATTCGCATGCGCATGAGGGCACTCATGTCCACGAGCACCTTGGGGTGGAACACCAACATTCGCATAAACATGATGATTACGAGCATGAGCATGAACATACCGAAGCTCACCACCGATCGCATGTTCAACGGCCTGTCGATGACAAATCTAAGAAGTTATAAATTAAAAATCGATATTGAGTCGCTTGTCGTTTGATTCGACGCTTGATCCCATAAGGATAAAACTTCAATTGCTTGCACAAACCCGTGCGAACCGCTGTCAAAAAAACGGTGGAATCCATTGTTTTTGTAGTTTTAAAACAGGATATCGTTCACTATCTATCCTAGGCTAGTTCATCCCCTTAGCTCAATTATAAAAATCCTCATGAAAATAAAAGTGCTTAATGATTTGTATGATATTGATTCAGCACAGTGGAATCACGTGTTGCCTGAGCTCTCCCCCTTTTTACGGCATGAATTTCTTGCGGCGATGGAATCATGTGATTGTGTGGGTCGTCAATGGGGTTGGTTACCGCAGCATATCGTGATGTTTCATGAATCGGGGGAGTTGTTGGGCGCGGTGCCTATGTATATCAAGCTGAATTCCTATGGTGAATTGGTTTTTGACTGGACTTGGGCGGAGGCTTACCAGCGTGCCGGGTTGGCGTATTATCCAAAGTTAGTGATCGGTGTCCCTTATACTCCGGTGGTGGGGTCTCGCTTATTGGTTTCAAGAAACGCTGATTATGCCACTGTTGCTAACGAGTTGATTGCTTTTTGTTTGAATTACGCAAAAAAATTGCAGGTATCATCCATTCACTGGTTATTCCCGACCATGCCAGAGTTAGCACGTTTAGAGCATCATGGTTTTAAGGCGCGCCTGGCTTGTCAGTTTCATTGGAAAAATCAAAAATATCATGATTTTGATGATTTTTTGAGTCACTTGTCTTCGCGTAAGCGTAAGAAAATAAAGAGTGAAAGGCAGCAAGTACGGGATCAACAAGTCATTTTTCGGCAATTATCCGGTGATGAGGCCACTGAATCGGATTGGCGCTCAATGGAATGTTTTTATCGGCATACCTTTATGACTAAAGGCGGGTTTGCCACCTTTAATTTAGCGTTTTTTAAAGCGATTGGACACAAGATGGGACAACAAATTGTGTTAATTTTTGCCACCTTGGCGGGCAAGGATATTGCCGGTGCGCTTTTTTTTAGGGATAGCCAACGACTTTATGGTCGTTATTGGGGGACGATGGTTGAAATGAAAGGGCTGCACTTTGAAACTTGTTATTATCAAGGGATAGAATATGCCATTCAACATGAGCTACAGGTTTTCGAGCCTGGCGCTCAGGGAGAGCATAAAATAAGCCGAGGTTTTTTGCCAACAACGACTTGGTCGGCTCACTGGATTGCCGATCCACGTTTCCGGGTGGCGATTCATCAATTTATTGAGCAAGAAGTGTCGATGATGAAAAAATATTGTGATGAGTTATCCGCCATGTCACCTTATCGGCGTGTGGAAAATTGACAACGCTGCAAAAGTTTAGCCTGTTATTGATTTTTTCTTGTTGGTGCGACTTTTGTTTGGCGGATAATTTTTTTTATGATGGATGG
>VAPL010013766.1_pt1 | contig 17958 bp, 17 predicted proteins | sample 3395061 | NCBI WGS metagenome assembly VAPL01 (sample SAMN08290444, study PRJNA428436) | hydrothermal vent metagenome | isolation source: Deep-sea hydrothermal vent chimney 2 | place: Pacific Ocean: Juan De Fuca Ridge | depth 2182 m m | reverse complement strand
TATTGACGTGAAAGCTCCGGGCGTTTCCCAGGCACGGATTTTCAAAAGTTTTTGAGCAGCTATTTCAAAAATAATTTCTTTTCCTTGATGGTCTTTGCCACAATCATGGGCACATACTGTTCCCATTCGGTATTTCCCTCCTGAATCATCTTTAATACTTCCCGTGACTTTACAAACATATGTTCCGACAGTTCACTTTTCAGGTCAAGGATACGTCGGTTTTGTATCAGGTAATCATAGATTAGCCTGATATCTTCAGTAATGGCAATGGTTTTTGAGTTAACCATCCTCTTTTGCTTTCCCTCTATCTTAAGTGTGGGATAGATATAAAGTTTCATGTTTTCCGGGAAGAGTAGCCCCATAGCCTGCAAAAATCCACCTTTCAGATTCTCATAATAACGTTTGTCCATCACTTTTTCCAGTGTTGGAACGCCTATTACTATACGCAGGTTTTTAATGCTAAACTGGGAGAAAAAATCCACCAGTTTATAGTATTCCTTAAAATCTGAGATCATCACATTTTGGCCAATATCATTCAGCATGTTGACACGTTCCAGAAAATCACGATCGTCCACCTCTCCTTTTGAGAGTAAGTTGTTCAGCGATATTTCGCAAAAGGAGAGTGTGTTTTCCAACTCGTAATCTTCATCCTTTTGAAAGAGTTCCATACTTTTCCGCAAAATATCTCTGGCAACGTAAGTTATGGGTCGAAAGCCACCGCGAAAAGCCAGTACATTCTTCTTGTAAAGCATATCCGAGGGTTGCTGAACATTACCGTGCTTATCGAACATCATGGCGTGCGCCATACCGTTTTTCACCAACTGTACAGCCAATAGCCGGTTATCCACATAATCCAAATCAGGGCCTGACATACGGAGGGCAGTGATGCGGAACCTGTCCGGAGATAGGTTATCCATAAGCGAAATCAGAAACCGCGAAGGGTCATTGTGGAAATTTTTACAAGCATACAACAGGTTGACACCCAGTATTCCCAGAGTTGCCTGCTGCAACAAGCCATCATTTTCCAAAAGTTTGACATGCAGCGTAACAGTATTGGATTTGGCACCGGAATGTAATTGGAACTTCACACCCATCCAGCCATGGGCATAATTTATTTTGGTGTAATTCAGCACTTCTACCGTGTCAGCAAAAGCAAAGAAGCTACTCTCAGGTCTGTTTTCCGCCAACAACTTCACCACTTCATGGTACTCGTGGCTCAACATCTTCCTGAGCCTGTCTTCCGAAACGTGCCGCCCTTCCTTGTTGTCATTGTAATTGGCATCACTAAAGCGCTTGTCGTAAGCAGAAATAGTTTTGGCAATGGTTCCCGAAGCACCTCCCGACATAAAAAACTGCCGTGCCACCTCTTGTCCTCCGCCAATCTCGGCAAAAGTCCCATAGAAGTCCGTATCTATGTTTATTTGCAGCGCTTTTCTGCTTGTGGGAATGATATCGTGTTTCATAATTTTAGATTAGTGCAAATAGAGAAAAGATCTTCATTCGGTTTTTGTCTTTCATCATTCTTTGTTGTCAAAAAGTTTCTCCAGCCCTTTCATTTCGTCACGCAGACGGGCAGCTTCGATAAAGTCTAATGCTTTGGCAGCTTTCTGCATCTCTTTTTTTGTCTTTTCGACAGCTTCCTGAATGGCCTGCCGACTCATGTATTGCACCACAGGGTCTGCGGCAATACCGGCTTCTTTTTCCACATATACTTTCTCATTTTCTCTTCTTGAACCGGCCACGATTGTTTGTCCCATAATGGCATCTGTGGACTTGAAAATCTGCCGGGGGGTAATGTTGTATTTGATATTATAAGCCATTTGCTTTTCGCGTTTCCGGTCGGTCTCCTCGATTGTTCGTTGCATGGAGCCGGTCATTTTATCAGCATAAAAAATCACTTTGCTGTCTAAGTTCCGGGCTGCACGGCCAGATGTTTGTGTCAGTGAGCGTTCTGACCGCAGGAAGCCCTCTTTGTCGGCATCCAAAATAGCCACCAACGATACTTCCGGTAAATCCAGTCCTTCGCGCAAAAGGTTCACCCCTACCAGCACATCAATATTTCCGAGCCGCAAATCACGCATAATTTCAATACGATCCAGTGTATCCACATCCGAGTGAATATAGCGGGATTTTATGTTCAGATCCATGAGATATTTGGTTAGTTCTTCGGCCATCCTTTTGGTAAGCGTGGTGACTAAAACCCGATGCCCGGCTTTTATTGTCCGGTCAACCTCATCCAACAAATCATCAATCTGATTCAGGCTTGGACGTACTTCAATCTTCGGCTCCAACAGGCCCGTAGGCCGGATAATCTGCTCCACAACCACCCCATCCGCCTTTTGCAACTCATAATCGGCCGGAGTGGCGCTGGCATAAATAATTTGTCCGGAAAGCTGCTCAAACTCATTAAATTTCAGCGGGCGGTTATCCATGGCCGAGGGAAGGCGAAAGCCGTACTCTACCAGATTTTGCTTACGCGAGCGGTCGCCACCATACATAGCTCTGACCTGCGGAATGGTAACATGACTTTCGTCGATAATGGTAATGTAATCATCAGGAAAATAGTCGAGCAGACAAAAAGGACGTGATCCGGAACTGCGTCCATCGAAGTAGCGGGAATAATTCTCAATACCGGAACAATAACCCAACTCACGCAGCATTTCCACATCATAGCTCACCCTGTCTGCCAGCCGTTTTGCCTCTTGATATTTTCCTATTTCCTGATAATAATCCACCTGCTTTTGCATATCCATTTGAATCTCGGCAATAGCAGAACTCATTTTGTCTTTGGTGGTTACAAAAATATTAGCCGGATAGATGGTGATGGTATCCATGCTGTTAATTCGTTTCCCGGAAAGGGGATCGATGGACTCCAGTACTTCAATTTCGTTGCCCCAGAAAATAATGCGAAAAGCATCATCGGCATAGGCAGGATACACATCTACCGTGTCACCTTTCACTCTGAAATTTCCGCGGTTAAGTTCGGTCTGAGTACGCGAATAGAGTGCATTCACCAAATCGTTCAGCAACTTCTGGCGGCTCAGCGCCTGACCCTTTTGCAGTACTACCACATTGCTGGTAAAATCTTCCGGATTTCCAATACCATAAATGCAGGAAACCGAACTCACCACAATCACATCACGCCTGCCCGAAAGCAGTGCTGACGTAGTACTCAGCCGCAATTTCTCTATTTCCTCATTGATGGAAAGGTCTTTTTCGATATAGGTATTGCTTGCCGGCAAATAGGCTTCCGGCTGGTAATAGTCATAATATGAAACAAAATATTCGACCCTGTTTTCAGGGAAAAACTGTTTGAACTCTCCGTAAAGTTGGGCAGCCAGCGTTTTGTTATGGCTCAGCACCAAGGCGGGGCGATTCACCTGCGCCAGCACATTAGCGATGGTGAAGGTCTTTCCCGAACCGGTAACACCAAGTAACACCTGCGCCTCATCGCCACGACGCAAGCCATCCACAAGCTGTGCAATGGCTTGCGGCTGGTCGCCGGTGGGTTTGTAATCCGATGTAAGTTTGAAATCCATTATACTGCAAAAATAAGGCTTTTCACTCTTACGGGCAAACAACACAAATTTTAAGCAATGAATACGAAGATTCATTACTTACTGATTATAAGCATTATATGGTATGTGGAAATCCGCGGAAGCCCGGACTAAAAGTCGGTTACGTTGCCTTCTTCGTCGACGATGACATCCCAGTTTACGAAAGCTACTTTTCCATCGTGGAGGTAGAAATCGACCATGGTTTCTTCAAAGGAAAGCCTTGTTTCGCCCTCTTCCGTCTCTTTATCAAAATCAGGAAAGCCATTGCTTGTCATCAGGTCTATGGCCTCTTTTTCTGTCATGCCGATAACCTTTTTGCCGAAAAGAGTAGCATCGGAATAGTCAGTTTCTATGCCAGCCACCACCTGTCGGGTTAAACCTTCAAAGAAAACAGAAAACCCCTGATTCTGATAATGCAACAGTACCGCGTTAAGTTCTTCATCTCCCTCAAAATTATCAACTTCTTCCGGTTCGCCCAGTGCAGAAACTACCTTTTCCATGTCCATACCAAATTTCAGGTCGCCAAGACCTTTTTTTGGAATTATTTCATATGAACTAATCATTTTTTTCGTTTATTTTATTAATATATATTCTGTTTTAATCATTTCCTATTTAAAAGGAGAATCCGGCTCTTTAGCCATGTGCCGATAAACCAGCTTATCAAGAAACCCGGAAAAAAGCTTGCTTAGGAAGACCGTCAGCTTTCCCTGTGTTGTCAGTACCATTGATGTTTTCCGTTTTATCACCGATTGGTAAATATGTACGGCCACCTCGTCTGCTGACATAATCTTTCCCTCTTCCAAAGGCGACTTACCCTGTTCGGAGCCATCGGCAACCAGCGCCGTATTGCGAATGTTGGAGGCGGTAAAACCCGGATAAGCCATCAGCACATGCAGTCCTGTTTTCATATTCTCAATGCGCAGGCTTTCCATAAACCCATGAATGGCAAATTTAGAAGCTGAGTAGCCCGTTCTTCCCGGTAGCCCTTTGATGCCTGCCACCGATGAAACAGCTACCACAGAACCCTTTGTCTCCAGCAAAAACGGTAGGGCATATTTTGTACAATACACCGTTCCCCAAAAATTAACATCCATAACACGTTTCAACACATCAGGCGTTGTATCCTTAAACAGCGCCCGCATGGAGATGCCGGCATTGTTAATCAGCACATCTATTTTCCCGAAAGTCTCTTTTGCATTCAAAATAAAGTTCTTACAGTCATTTTCAAGGGCAACATCTACAGGATAAAAAGCTGCAATACCGCCATCTGATTTGATTTCCGACACAATATCCTTCAATTTGTCACTGCTACGAGCACCCAAAAATACAGACGAACCACGCTGTGCAAATACAAATGCAAGCGCTTTCCCAATACCCGAACTGGCTCCGGTTATGACAATTACTTTATCCTTCATGCAATCTATTTTCTGATTTACAATGATAGAAAAATTTCTATTAAGAAAATCCTTTCCTCGGGAATTTGGCCGCGAAATAACGAAATATTTTGAATTTTTAACAAAAAATTTTGAGAAATTTAGATTTTAAGAAGAATTATAGTAATTTTATAGCCAACCCATTAAAACTTAAAATTATGACAAAAGTACTTTTGGAAATTGATGAAGTGAAAATTTATCGTCCCCGCAAAAGATGGCATCTCTATTTTGTGGTTGTTGCCGACCACCCTACTGAAAAAGACAAGATGATTGTGGCAACCCTGCCACAGGAGCCTTTCCGTCTCACAAGCCGCCACAACAATGAGTATCAATTTGATACCGACCAGCAAGGTTCCGAAGGCCTTTTTGTGCTGAGCCGCGAAATGCCCGAAGATCGTGAAATCAATGTTCAGTTTTATCTGCGGCATAGCCGTAGAGCTACGCGTGATCTGGGCGAGATACTCAGTGATATAAAAACCGGGATTGGTGGTGATGCTCTGGGAATTGTAACCGACATTGTGGGAACAGCAGGTATTCCCTGGCTGGTAATTGCAAAAAAATCAATTTCCCTTATCGGAAAAATTCTGGAAAAGATACCGGACAAAGACTTTGGCTTCCTGAGCGCCTTTGAACGTTTCGGCCCGGAATTTGAAAGCCAGACCGACATAGACCGCAAAAAAGATTTTACTGGCGACGCTTCACTGGTTTACAGCTGGACGTTGGACGAAGATTAACAAAAAACTTTTTCAATAACAAAAAGAGCGGCAATAGATTTTCTATTGCCGCTCTTTTGTATTTTTTCATAGATTAGTTCTGGAATTTCTTCATATATTTCTTCAACATATCTTTGTGAACCATGAAATTCATGATCTTCAACTTCACATAAGGCGTACTGAAAAAGTAATAGCCAAATTCAGGACTTTTCGGGTCAACATTACGTGATCCGGAGCTGGAATCTTTTATCAGATACCACATTTGTCCGTTTTTATCTTTCATGTAGCCAATCATATGCATGCCGTGGTCATCGGTGGTGGTGCGGTTTGAGAACCTGAACTGACGAGCGTTGTTGTTGATGTAAGCAGCAGGAATATCAAAATCGGGAATCAACGCCGTATTGGTCGTGTGAGAGAATCCCGGCTCGGAAACATCACCACCAATGGACATGGTGTAACCACTTTCGATAGCATGGTTCATAATAGCCATATACACCTTCAGCGGCACATTGTAATAGGTCTTACTGTGCCACCAGTTATCAGGAACCTGATACTCTACCTGCTGCCAGAAAGGCTTTTGTTCGTAAGAGAGTATATTAACATAATCGTCCATGTTCAGCTTCAGATAATCTTTCAAAAAAGACTTTGGTGTATATTGTTTCCCATTATAAGTAAATGCTGTTGGAGGTGCCCCCATGTAACGGTTCATTATAGCCTTAATGGTAGCCACCACTTCGGCCTCATTCCATGCAGCAGTTTTCTTCACGTTTTGAAGATAGGTTTTCATCTCCTTCATCATCTCCGCATGAGAATAAAATTTACGGCCATCTTTTAATCCGTTATAAACCGACCGCGGGACGACGCCGTATTTTTTATAATCGCGGGTAACAGCATTGGCTTCAGAGCCTTCGGCAAACCTTGATGTACCTCTGCTTGCCACAAAACCTTTTGCTTTTTCCACATACTCCCAGTAAACGGTGTACATTTTCGACAAATTCACATCCTTATTAAAAAGACGATGTTCCTCCGATTCGAAAAAGGAAGTGGTGGAAAAATCCCAACACGTACCGGTATTTCCCTGCGAAATGGTGGGCGTATGCCAATAATCATGGTCTTTGTAATCGACCATCTTGTTAGGAAGTTGCATTCCCGACTGGTCCATAATGAACTTTTTCGCCATCTTTTTGGGATGCAACCTTTGCTGTACGGCACGCACATCTTTCATGATGACATTTTGGTAAAAACCGGGTGTGTAAGGTTTAAACACTGCTTTGTCTTTGCTTTGAGCAAAAACAGTCATGGCTGGCATAAGTGCCAATGCCAGAATGATTGTAATAAATTTCTTCATGGTCTGTTAATTTGATTGGATTTTACAAAAACCAAAAGTACGTTTTTTAGTAGTACCCAAAAACCAGACCATTAATGCATAAGCAGTATATTTTTAACGCCTGCTTCTTTGTGATACGTAGCCGTTTAGGCATAATAACTTTATCAGTTTGTGATCCAACCTTTCGGTAAAAGAATTCAAAAATCACTTCTTTTTTACAATTGCATTATAAATAATAGCAATTACCAGGCCACCTATGGCGCCATCCACAAATCCCCATGCTGCACCAATAATGCCACCCAGAAAAGTTGGTTTAAATCCAATATAAACTGAGGACATTGTATCAACGATGTTTGTAGCCCAGCCAAATATAGCAGCCCAGCCAATAAACAACATACACAATGCCCACGCGGCGCCAAGGCCGATGGCTAATCCCTTTACACTTAACTTTTCCATTTTTCCTCCTTTTTTATTAGTTTATTATAATGTCTGAACCAGCCGCCTCGTCATTTGAAAGGTCGGCTGTAACTTGAATTTTTGATTCGATATATTCTTTCAGTGCAACAGCATTATTCAGCCGCTCTTCCTTTGAACTGTATAGAAATGTAACAACGCCAGCTTCAACTTCTTCCAAAATACTGTCAACCTCTCCTGGTTTCGCCTCCAACTCAGTAAAATACCTTAATTTGAATTCCGCCCACCTGGCAGGATCATGTCCGTACCAATGTCTTAATTCGGTCGAAGGAGCAACTTCCTTTTTCCAGAGGTCAACTTTTGCTTTCTCCTTCGACAAACCACGGGCCCATAACCGGTCAACAAGAATACGGCGCCCGTCAGCCTCCTCAGGCTCATTATATATTCTCTTAACACGGATTGTAATTTGCTTTCTATTCATCAATCAGATGTCTAACACAAGATGATTAACGGTAAAGATACATATAAATATAAATGGACAATCGGTGCAACGAAAGTTACAGATTAAATGATGTCGTTGCAGAGAAAACAACAACTTTTTTTCGTTGTTGGGAAAACGCTTCTTTCCTTGCTATGCGTTGGGAATGGGAAGAGCTGTTTCCTACATTTCCGGACTATTCAGGCTAATACAAACCAAATAGCATCTCCCATTCGCCGAATAATTATAATTTTTCCTATTTTCATTGCAAAATAGAAATATTCTAATTTATTTTGTTAGTGATTTCTTGACCTTTCTTATATCTTTGCAACACTTTTAATGCTCAAAAACACTCATCAAATGAAAAAACATAATTTTTATGCAGGGCCATCTATCCTGCCGGAGATTACCCTGGAAAAAACGGCAGAAGCCATTCACGACTTCGCCGGAACCGGTATTTCTTTAATGTCCATTTCGCATCGCAGTAAGGAGTTTGTGGCTGTTATGGAAGAAGCTCAACAGCTTTTTAAGGATTTACTGAACATTCCCGAAGGATATTCTGTTCTTTTCCTCGGAGGTGGAGCCAGCACACAGTTTGCCATGGTTGCTTACAATCTGCTTGGGAAAAAAGCAGCTTACCTGAACACGGGAGCCTGGTCAACAAAAGCCATTAAAGAGGCTAAGCTTTTTGGCGAAGTGGATGTGGTTGCTTCTTCGGAAGATAAAAATTTCACCTATATTCCCAAAGGATACGTTATCCCCGAAGATGCTGATTATTTTCACATTACCACCAACAATACTATTTATGGTACAGAAATTAAATCAGATCTGGATTCGCCGGTTCCGTTAGTTGCCGACATGTCCTCAGATATATTAAGCCGCCCAGTGGACATTTCCAAATATGTTCTTATTTATGGTGGCGCACAAAAGAACCTTGCTCCTGCCGGCGTTGCTTTCGTCATTGTTCGTAACGATATTCTCGGTAAATTAGACCGGGCCATTCCAACCATGCTCAAGTACCAGACCCACATCGACAAAGGCAGCATGTTTAATACACCTCCGGTATTTGCCATTTTTGCGCTGTTACAGACTTTACGCTGGCTGAAAGATTTGGGAGGTGTGGAGGCCATGCATAGCATCAACGAGAAAAAAGCTGCACTGCTTTACAGCGAAATTGAACGCAATACCTTTTTTAAAGGTACCGTCGCCAAAGAAGATCGCTCGCTGATGAACGTCTGCTTCGTGATGGCCGATGGCGCGAAAGACAAGGAAAAAGCATTTCTTGACTTTGCCACTTCCAAAGGCATGGTAGGCATCAAAGGCCACCGCTCGGTAGGCGGGTTTCGTGCTTCATTATACAATGCACTCCCTATGGAAAGCGTAGAGGCGCTCATCGCTTGTATGAAAGAATTTGAGCAAACCAACAAATAACAGGTAACCCACTGTTTTTGACTGTATTTTAAGTACTAACTTAACCTTTTTGAACTATGACAAAAGTTCTTGTTGCCACGGAGAAGCCTTTTGCGGAGGCTGCCGTGAATCAAATTAAATCTTCTTTTGAAAAAGCCGGTTATGACTGTAGCTTTTTTGAGAAATATGAAAGTCCGGACGACCTGAAAAAGGCCGTTGCCGATGCAGAGGCGCTTATCATCCGCAGTGACAAAATTACGGATGAAATTATGGACGCCGCTCCAAAATTGAAAATTGTGGTACGTGCCGGTGCTGGTTTCGATAATGTGGATCTTGCCGCAGCCACAGCCCACAACATTGTTGTTATGAATACGCCCGGACAAAACTCTAATGCTGTAGCTGAACTGGTTTTGGGAATGCTTGTCTTTCAGGCACGAAATCATTTTAACGGGAAACCCGGAACTGAGCTAAAAGGGAAAAAACTGGGAATTCAGGCATACGGGAATGTGGGTAAAAATGTTGCCCGCATTGCCAAAGGTTTTGGTATGGAAGTCTTCGCTTTCGATCCCTTTGTAGCTAAAACTGATATTGAAGCCGATGGCGTGAGTGTTTTCGAGAGTCTTGAAGAAATGTACAAAACATGCGATTATATCAGCTTGCACATTCCGGCTAATAAGCACACCATCAAATCCATCGACTATAGCCTGCTTTCAAAGATGAAACCGGGTGCTACTTTGGTGAACACCGCTCGCAAAGAGATTATCCATGAGGATGATTTGCTGAAGATGTTTCATGAAAGAGATGACTTTAGTTATATTTCTGACATCACGCCCGACAACCGCGAGACTATTGAAAAGGAGTTCGGCGACCGTTGCTTTTTTACACCCAAAAAAATGGGAGCTCAAACAGCTGAGGCCAATATCAATGCAGGGACAGCCGCTTCAAGCCAGATAATTGCTTTTTTTGAAAATGGAGATACGACATTTAAAGTAAACTAATTTATAAATCAAAATAACTTTGGCCCCTCCTGTGGGGACTCTGCCATTTCGTAAGAAGTGGCACGACAAATGTTTTAAATAAACAAAATTATGATGTACAACGAAAATAAGAATGAAGAGAGAACCGGGCAGACTGAAAAACAAGAACGTCCCGGAACATTTTTTCGCTTTGAAGACCTGCGCGTTTACCATAAATCACTGGATTATGTAACCTGGCTGCAGGATGTAACCATGCTGTTTCCCGATAGCGACAAATCGCAGCTCGCCATTCGTTTTAACGAATCCGCCCGCAACATTGCTCTTTATATTGCCGAAGGTTCGGCCCGCAACAAAACGCAGTTTATCTATTACCTGCGTATGTCCAAAAGTGCTATTCGCCAGTGTATGGTTTATACCACACTCTCTTATGGGCTGAATATAATGAGTGAATCACATGAAGACGAGTCAAGAACCCAGCTGATGGAAATGACCAAAATGGTTGGCGCTCTTATCTCATCGCTACAACGTTCGCTAAACAATCACGGTAGTTATAATAACGGTGGATATCATAGCCACAACGGGAATGGGAACAATGGCAATGGTCATCCTAATAACGATCCTATGCCACGAGATCCCAACATCAGCCCCGATTACCTGCCTGAAGATTAAGACACACTTTTCCAATTCGGCTTGCTGAAACAGCAAGCCGAATTTTTTTATTTAAAACTAAGGACATTATGGCAGTTTTAAAACCATTCAAAGGGCTCAGACCGCCCAAAAAGTTAGTGAAAAAAGTCGCTTCCCGTCCCTACGATGTACTCAATTCGGAGGAAGCCCGCATCGAAGCAGCCGGTAACCCCTACTCTCTTCTGCACATTATTAAACCGGAAATTGATCTGCCGGAAGACACCGACCATTACAGTGAAGCCGTTTACCTGAAAGCCAAGGAGAATTTTGAAAAGTTTAAAGCCAAAGGCTGGCTGAAGGCTGATGATAAAGAATATCTCTACATCTATGCTCAGACCATGTACCGCAAAACACAATATGGTGTGGTGGGCTGTGCCAGCGTGGACGATTACATGAACAATGTGATTAAAAAACATGAGCTGACACGTAAAGACAAGGAAAAAGACCGTATGAAACATGTGCGTGCCACAAATGCCAACATGGAACCGGTATTTTTTACCTATCCGGCTATTGACGAAGTCGATAAAATTGTGGCCGACTTTGTAAAAAATAATACACCGGAATACGATTACACCTCCGATGATGACTTCGGGCACCATTTTTGGGTCATCCGCGACAAAAAGATTATCGGCAGGCTGGTGGAGTTGTTTGCCACCCTCCCTTCTACTTATGTGGCTGATGGTCACCATCGTACTGCGGCCGCTGCTCTGGTAGGAAATGAAAAACGCAAAGCTAACCCCAACCATACAGGCAATGAGGAGTATAACTATTTCCTTGCCGTTCATTTCCCAGCTAATCAGCTTACAATCATTGACTATAACCGCGTTATCAAAGACCTTAACGGGATGACCAAAGAAGTGTTGTTGGAGAAGCTGGCCGCTTCTTTCAACATTCGGGAAGAGGGAACAGAGGTTTACCGTCCCGGAAAGTTACACAATTTTTCCATGTATCTTGATGGTATGTGGTATTCGCTTACCGCCAAAAGAAGTACTTACGATGATAGTGACCCCATTGGCGTTCTGGATGTTACCATCCTGACACATGAGGTGCTCACCCCGTTGTTTAACATCAAGGATCTACGTACTGATGACAGGATTGATTTTGTAGGTGGCATACGTGGCCTTTGTGAACTGAAAAAGCGTGTGGACAAAGGTGAAATGGCCGTGGCTTTTGCCCTCTATCCTGTAAGTATGGATCAGCTGATAAATATTGCGGACAGTGGTAAAATTATGCCACCGAAGACTACCTGGTTTGAGCCTAAGCTCCGGTCAGGACTGGTGGTTCACGAATTGAATTAAAAAAGATCACAGATTGCGGCTTTTAATACTTTTTAACAAAAAGTAAGTACTACTCCCAACCGGAAACTGGCTAACATCCTTATCTTTGCTGTTCAAAATTCATATTATGAAAAAGTTACTGCTGCTCATCAGCCTGTTCCTTTCTGTTACGCTGTTTGCACAAAACGGGGAACCCGTCAAAACGATTCATTTGAAGATTCTGGAAACAAGCGATGTACATGGATGTGTATTCCCTCAGGACTTGGTAAAACAAAGTGTCAGGAAAGGTTCTCTGGCGCAAGTTGAAACTTATGTAAAAGGTCTCAGAGCAGACAAAAAACAAACAGTTATCCTATTGGATGACGGTGATATCCTACAGGGGACACCTTTTGTTTATTATTATAACTACGTGGATACCACTGGCGTCCATCAGCTGGCAACCGTTATGAATTATATGCAATATGCAGCCGGAACGGTGGGCAACCACGATATTGAGCCCGGTCATGCTGTATATGACAAGTTCAGGCAAGAGCTTGATTATCCCTGGATGGCTGCCAACGCCGTCGTGGACTCCACCGGGAAGCCCTATTTTCAGCCTTACGTAATACTGCATCGCGACGGGCTGAAAATTGCTGTTTTAGGCATGATAACACCTGGTATTCCCAACTGGCTGCCCCCTTCCATTTGGTCGGGAATGCATTTTGCCGACATGGTGAAAACCGCCAGATACTGGGTAAAATATATTCGCGAAAAGGAGCATCCCGATTTAATGATTGGCTTGTTTCATTCGGGTACCGATAGTAGTTACGGCTCGCAGGATCCGGGGCCGCTGGAAAATGCTTCGACACTGGTAGCCAAAAAAATTCCCGGTTTCGACATTGTTTTTGCCGGTCATGACCATAAGCCAAGTAACCAGGTTGTAACCAACATCGCCGGTAAAGAGGTGCTAATACTCGATCCGGGCGCCCATGCCCAACTAGTTTCCGAAGCCGATGTCAGCATAACCTATAACCCTGAAACACACCGATACGAAAAGAATATTTCAGGTCACCTGCGCAGTATGGCCGGTTACAAACCCGACAGTGCATTTATGCATAAATTCATGCCTGATTTTGTTCAGGTTCAGAAGTTCGTCAACCGTCCAATTGGAAAATTCACCAAAGGCATCGATGCCCGTAACGCCCTTTTCGGCCCTTCTGCATTCGTGGACATCATCCACCAGTTACAGCTGAAAGATACACAGGCCGATGTCTCCATTGTGTCGTTACTCTCCATGAATGCACGTATCAACAAAGGGGACTTTTATATGCGCGATTTGTTCAAACTCTACCGGTATCAAAATTATCTTTATACCATGAAACTTTCCGGCCGGGAGATAAAAAACCTGCTGGAATATTCTTACGGTTTATGGTTTAACACCATGCAAAATAAAAATGATCACCTGTTGCTTTTCAAAACAGATGCTACCGGAAACCTGATTAAGTCGAAGTGGACGGGAAGACCTCTTTTAAAGAATGCTTATTACAATTTCAACACGGCGGCAGGTATAAAATATGTAGTGGATGTTAGTAAAAAGCCCGGTAGCCGGATTACCATTCTCTCCATGGCCAACGGTAAACCGTTTGATATGAACAAGATTTACACTGTTGCTATCAACTCTTATCAGGGAAATGGTGGTGGTGGTACGCTGACCATAGGCGCAGGCCTTTCCAAAAAAGAACTTGCTAAACGACTTGTATCCAGCTCAAAAAAAGATATCCGCTACCTTATGATGCAATGGATAGAAAGTCGAAAGGAGCTTGCCCCTAAAGCACTTAACGAATGGAAACTTATTCCGGAAAAATGGGCAAAGCCGGTAGCGAAAAAAGACAGAGAATTGCTTTTTGGGAAGTATATGGAGTAATTATCTGAAACTGTAAGCAAAGCTTATGTCGAGCTCAGGTTATTAAATTCTGAGTTAGATATCTGAACTGTCTTTGCTGTTTTTGACTAATTCGCGTATCTCCTGCACAAAGCCTTCGATTTCAGTATTGGTGAAATCTTTTTCCTGCGCAGCTTCCTTCAGTGTACCCCAGATAGGTTCGCCGCACATGATACACCGAATCCCTTTTTCCATCAAATACCTTACGGATAGAGGATAGTTGTTGACCAACTCTTCAATGAGAATATCTTTTGTTATTTCAGGTTTTGCCATGACAAAGCTTTTTTTTTGCAAAGATAAACAATGAAAAAAAGTGGCTTAAAAAAGCCCATTATTTTTATAAATCTCCATTTGAACTTCTGAGAAAGGAATGATTTGCATCAATTTGCCATTTCTTTCGTTGGTGAGTCTGCCGGTTTCAAAGTTCAGGCTAATAGTATCACCATCCTGTAAGCCAATTTCTTCGAGGGTTTCGTATGTGAGTATCGGCATGGCAGCATTGATGGCATTACGCTCATAAATGGCGCCGAACGATCTGGCAAGAATAGCTTGCACACCGAGGGCTATAAATCCGTCCACTGCTTGTTGCCGTGAGCTTCCAGCGCCGAAATTTTTTCCTGTAACCACAATATCTCCGGGTTTCACTTTTTTTGCAAAATCTTTGTAGCCTTCGAGGTTATCGAAAATATATTGTCCCATTATCTCCGGATTTGTAATCTGGAGATAACGGTTATGAAAGATCATATCCGTGTCTATATCATCCTTTTTTATAAGCCATACACGTCCTTTTATTTCTATGGGTTTGTCCACAGGGGCATGTTCATGTTGCGTAGCCGGCTTATAATCAGCTTCCATATTTCCGTGATCAAAAAGAGCCGGATGAGCCGGAATATCATCCTCGGTGGTAATGTATCCGGCCACAGCCGAAGCAGCCACAGAAACCGGCGAAGCAAGATAGACAAGTCCTTTCCCCTGTTTTCCGGGGAAATTCCGGTTACCGGTGCTGATGGTTACCTCTCCCGGGCCGTTTTGTCCAACTTGCCCTGCAGCACAGCCGGCACAACCAGCATTGGATACCAATGCTCCACTCTCTTTAAAAACTGACATAAGTCCTTCGTCAAGGCACTGCCGCCAGATAGTATCGGTAGCAGGAACAATTTTGAGTACTACGCCTGGCGCCACTTTTCTTCCTTTCAGTACTCTGGCTACCATGCGCATATCTTCCATGCGGCCGTTGGTACAACTGCCTACGAAAGCCGAATCTATTTTCACCCGTTTTTCGGTGTTGATATCCACAGTATCATGTGGTTTCCCCGGCCTGCTGACCATGGGAACAAACCTGCTCACATCGAGGGAAAATACTTCATCATATTTTGCATCTGCATCTGCCAAAACGGGCTTCACCTTACGGCCGGCAGCCTTTTCACAAAAGTCAGTTACTTCCTTATTGGGGGGGAAGAGTAGGATAATCACTCCCATTTCAGTCCCCATGGAGGCAATGGTAATCCGCTGATCTAGGGTGAGTCTGTCCACCACATTGCCATAAAATTCAACCGCCATGCCGAGCAGGGAGTTAGCACCGAATTTATGCAACAGGTTTAAAATAATATCTTTGGCAGTAACATCTTCCGGCAGCTTTCCCGATAGATTGATTTTAACGGTAGGTGGCACTTTAAACCAGACTTTCCCGCGATAGAAAGCAGCAGCAATATCTTTGTCGCCCATACCCTGTCCGAAAGCACCGATAGCGCCGAGAATGTTGGCGTGCGAATCGGTAGTAACCGCTGTAGAACCAGGCCAGGCCAGGCCTTCGCCGATGAGTGTATGTGTTCCGATGCCGTTGTTGATATCAAAAACCTTAATGCCATGATTACGTGCAAACACACGTACCATCTGCTGGTTAGCAGCATACTTCTGGTCACTGCCGGTAGGGTTGGTATCGAAAGTAAAGAAAGTTTTAGACGGATCGGCAATGGAGAGTCCATATGTCTCCAGATTCTTCACCACGTTGGGGCCACCAAAATCACGCGCCACACGGGCATCAATTGTTATATCTACAATGTCGCCGGGTTTAGCCTCTTTTTCCAGAGAGTGGGCAACAATAATCTTTTCTATAATTGTCATCATCTTATCATTTTTCAGTAGGATAAAAATAAGAGAAATAGCACAACGGATTATCCTACTTTCCGTATTCTTTTAAATTCTTTTGTCCTGTCGAACAGATAGCGGTAAGTAACATAAGTTTTATAAATTGTTGCTTCCACATTCCGTTTTACCATCTTCATCATAGCAGGATTAAAATCACCTACCCAGTTCATTTCAAGATGAATATAAGGGAAGCCGGGCTTTTTTGTTTCATTTTCAAACCGTTGAATGATTGCCGACTCCACCCCTTTTCCCTGATGTTTCGGGACAATACCAAATATCAGTCCGAGCAGCCGGGTGGATTTATGAAATACTTTCAGCCCGAGATAAAGTCTGATTTTGTTGAACCAGTTTAGTTTTCCGTTAAAGTTTCGTATAATCTGGTTTATGTCCGGAATCATAATAAAAAAGGCTACAGGTTCATTTTTATAGTATCCAAAGACAATGGCACGTTCATCAATAACCGGCTTGAGTGCATGAAGCAGCGCTTTTGCCTGTGGCAGCCGCATGGTGTTCACCCCAGGGAACCGTGCCCACGCTTTGTTGTAAATAGTCAGAAAATCCCCGGCATACTGTTCGAATCGTTTCCACCGGAAAGTGTCGAAATGGTAATCAGGATTTTTCAGTATTCGTGATGCCTTTATATGAGCCACTTCGGAAGCACCTTCAGAAATCTTTTTGTAATAAACGTATTGGTTAAAATAGTTCTTAAAGCCATAGTTCTCAAACAGTTCGTTGTAATACGGGAAGTTATAGGGCATATTGAAAGTATTCTCGTAAAACCCCTCTTTCAGGCAGCCCCAGAAACTATCTCTATCACCAAAATTCACCGGTCCGTCCATAGCCTCCATACCTTTGCTCCTGAGCCAGTCTTTAGCAGCATCAAAGAGCTTATTTGCCGCTTTCTGACTGTCAATACAGTCAAAAAAGCCCACGCCTCCGGTAGGTTGCTCGTGCCTTTTTGCTGTACTTTTATTGTAAAACGCAGCTATCCTGCCAACGGTTTTACCGCTTTCATTTTTCAACAACCAGCGAACAGCTTCCCCATTCCTGAACAGTTTATTTCTTTGAGGATCAAAAACCTTTTTTATTTCATCGTCCAGCGGCCTTATCATGTTCTTCTCCTCCTTGTACAACTGTGGAGGAAAATTTAGGAATTCCTTTTCCCTTTTGTCTCCGGATACCTCTTCCAAAAAAAAACTTTCAGCCATTTTCTCTAATCAGTTTATTAACATGTGAAAAGTAGGTTACTCTTGCAAAATCCATAGCCTGGGATACTTTTTCGACAGTTTATGTTTTTCTTTTTTAGTTTGTTGAAAGTTGGCCGACCGGTAAAGATAAACGCGGAAACGTTTGTGATTGCTCAGGATACCGGCACTTTTAAACCCTTTCTTTATTAGATGGTCTCTCGCTTTCGTGGCCGAACCTATTCCGGGGTAACTTCCGGAAACCAGATAAAAGGCATGCCCCGATAATCTCTTTTTTTTACTTTTTACGGAGGGACGACATATCCTCGGTTTTCCTGCCCTGTCGGGTCGTTGCCCGAACCACACCGATGCATAATGTCCGTTAATTCCGATTCCCATACACGCCCACGACTTTTTCTTCCATACACCATT
>VAPL010146931.1_pt1 | contig 17959 bp, 18 predicted proteins | sample 3395061 | NCBI WGS metagenome assembly VAPL01 (sample SAMN08290444, study PRJNA428436) | hydrothermal vent metagenome | isolation source: Deep-sea hydrothermal vent chimney 2 | place: Pacific Ocean: Juan De Fuca Ridge | depth 2182 m m | reverse complement strand
GCTAAAGACGGAGATGGAGCCGCCCTGTTAGTGGGGGCTGAATCGCTCGGTTTGCTTACCGCTGAAATGGGAGGTTGGTTCGTATTTGGCGAAGTTTCGATTTCCGATGATAAAAGGATAGACCGCATCATGAATATCCGGGAAGCAGCGCGGGCTGACGGAAATTATGCGCTTTCAGATAATATCAGGGAAAGCTTACTCAAAATTGGTGTTGCGGTATTTGATAAGAAAGTTAGTTGCGCTGGGTATTTTGAGCCTCAGATTTTGAAGCGTCGACTCATGTCAAATGCCCATATTTTTTGGCAAGATGGATACCCAGAAAAAGCAAAGGCAGCAGTCGATATTGCTCGCAGCGCGGGCCTAACTATACACTTCGAAAAAAAATTGGGACCCAGCGCGGTTAGTGGTTTTGATGAAAAAATGGCTAAGGAATATTTTGATTCGAAGATATCAGACATACTTGAGAGTGCAGAGGCCTTGAAATGAGCGGCCTTAGCACAAAGGGCAGTGCCCTCCCCTTGAGGGTGCGCCGGACGAAGAATAGAGACGGTTGGTGTCATGACTAAAGAACGTCTTTCCCTTTTCGACACCACGTTGCGCGATGGCCAACAGACGCAGGGTGTGCAGTTTTCGACGCCGGAAAAGCATTTGATTGCGGGGATGCTCGACGGGTTGGGGGTTGATTATATTGAGGGTGGCTGGCCGGGGGCGAACCCGACGGATAGTGCGTTTTTTGAGAAGCCTCCGAAAACCCGTGCGAAGTTTACTGCGTTTGGCATGACCAAGCGGGCAGGGCGCTCAGCCGAGAACGACGAGGTTTTGGCCGGGGTTTTGAATGCGGGAACAGATACGGTGTGTCTGGTGGGCAAGGCCCATGAGTTTCATGTGACAACGGCGCTGGGGATAACGCTGGCGGAAAATGTTGAAAACATCGCGGCCAGCTTTGCCCATATCGTGGCGAATAGGCGCGAGGCGCTGTTTGATGCGGAACATTTCTTTGATGGCTACCGGGCCAACCCGGACTATGCGTTGCAATGTCTGCATGCGGCTTATGACGCCGGGGCGCGCTGGATTGTGCTGTGTGATACCAATGGTGGGACGTTGCCGGGGCAGGTGGGTGAGATCACCGCAGCTGTGATAGACAGCGGCGTTCCGGGGGATCATCTGGGCATCCACACCCATAACGATACCGGCAACGCGGTGGCCAATACGCTGGCGGCTGTGGATGCCGGGGTGCGCCAGATACAGGGCACGCTGAACGGGCTGGGGGAGCGGTGCGGCAATGCCAATCTGATCACACTGATCCCGACGCTGCTGTTGAAGGAACCCTATGCCAGCCGGTTTGAAACCGGGGTGACGGCCGATGCGCTGTTGGGTTTGACACAGGTGTCGCGCCAGCTGGATGATATCCTGAACCGGGTGCCCATGCGCTCAGCACCCTATGTTGGGGCCAGTGCATTTGCCCATAAGGCCGGGCTGCATGCCAGTGCCATTGTGAAAGACCCCACGACCTATGAACATGTGGTTCCGGACACGGTTGGCAATGCGCGCATTGTGCCGATGTCAAATCAGGCGGGGCAAAGTAATTTGCGAACCCGGTTGGCGGATATGGGGCTGCAGGTGGCCAAGGGGGACCCGGCATTGGGGCGAATCCTTGAGCGGATTAAGGAGCGCGAGGCACAGGGCTATTCATATGATACGGCGCAGGCCAGTTTCGAGTTGCTTGCACGCAGCGAACTGGGACAGTTGCCGAGGTTTTTTGAGGTGAAGCGCTATAAAGTCACAGTGGAACGGCGCAAGAATAAATATAACAAGATGGTCAGCCTGTCAGAAGCTGTCGTGGTGGTGAAGATTGGCGACAACAAGGTGTTGTCGGTGTCCGAAAGCATGGATGAAAGTGGGCTGGATCGCGGGCCGGTCAATGCGTTGGCCAAGGCGCTGGCAAAGGACCTTGGCCCCTATCAGGGCATGATTGACGATATGCGGCTGGTGGATTTCAAGGTGCGCATCACCCAGGGCGGAACTGAAGCGGTGACGCGGGTGGTGATCGACAGCGAAGACAGTCAGGGGCGGCGCTGGTCAACGGTGGGGGCCTCACCCAACATAGTGGATGCCAGTTTTGGGGCGTTGCTAGATGCGATAAACTGGAAACTAATACGGGACGGAGCCGAATGAGAATTTTAGCCAAGCGGAGCGCCTGCGGCGCATTAGTCTTTATTGGGGATAAGCTATGAGTGCCGAGGCATTTTTAACCCTGCACCGCAATCTGCCGCGTGAAGGTCCGGGGGAAGCTGCGGATGTTGCGTGGCTTGGCCAGCAGGTTGAACTGCCTGAGGGTGCGCTGATTGCCGATCTTGGCTGTGGTCCGGGGGCGGATATCGGTGCGCTGCTTGAATTGGCGCCGGGGGCGAATGTTGTGGCGGTTGACCACCATTTGCAATTTTTGGGGCAGGCGTCCGAGCTGTGGGAGACCGATGAACGGGTTGAAATCCGGCTGGCAGATATGCGCGAACCGGGTGGCAAGTTTGATCTGATCTGGTGTGCCGGGGCGGTTTATTTTCTGGGGGTGACTGAGGCGCTGGACGGTTGGCGTAAATTTTTAAAACCCGGTGGTATCATCGCGTTTAGTGAACCTTGCTTTTGGACGGATGAGCCAAGCCCTGCTGTGAGGGGAATATGGTCAGGTTACGCCGGCATGGGAAATGAGAACAGTCTGGAAACCCGAATTGACGCGGCCGGATTTGAAACCATTGCCAACCGGCGCTTGTCTGACGCGGCATGGTCAGATTATTTTGGTCCGTTGTTGGAACGTATGGCTGAATTGCGGACCAATGCCGACGAAGATCTGATGCGGGTATTGGGGGAAGAAGCGGCGGAAATTGCTGCTTGGGATCAATATGGCGATGAGTTTGGGTATTTACTGAGTGTGGTTCAGACCGGGTGAGTTTTCAGGCCTGTGCAGAGATTGTTAAAAGGGGCGACCCGGATCGGTTTTTAGCAGTGATGACGGCCCCGCAAGAACTGCGCGGACCATTATTTGCAGTATTCGCCTTTAACGTCGAAGTCGCGCGCGCACCCTGGGTCAGTCAAGAGGCGACAATCAATGAAATTCGTCTGCAATGGTGGCAGGATGCATTGGCCGAAATCGCCGCGGGTGGACCCGTGCGACGCCATGAAGTTGTAACGCCGCTTTCGGAGGTGATAGGCGCGGACGAAGCCGCGATATTGGTGCAATTGATTGAGGCGCGAAAATGGGATGTTTACGATGAACCATTTTTCGATAACAGGCAGTTTGATGCGTATCTGGAGGCAACGGCAGCGGGATTGATGTGGGTTGCGGCCCGTTCAATCGGCGTGCTTGAGGGGGAAGCGGCGATACGCGATATCGGCTACGCCACCGGGCTGGAAAAGCTTTTCAAGGCTGTCCCTGAGTTGATAAGCCGGGGCAAACATCCGTTGCCGCAAACCAGCGACGCTGAGGTGCAAAGCCTGGCGCAAAAGGGATTGCTGAGATTGGGGAACGGTCAACGCGCCTCGCCCTATGGGGCCAGATTTGCCACCCGTTCGGGTTGGCAGGCGAACAGAACCCTCCGTTCTGTTGCCGCCAACCCGGCCGCCGTAATGGGCGGCTGGCTGCATAACTCTGAGTTCACCAGAAGAACCTCACTTTTATGGCACGTTGCGCGTCGTCGGTGGTGACGCGATACCGGCAGTGCAAGGCATTCATTTCAGTTGGAAGTTCTGATGAACCTTTGTTCGTTAAGCGCAATTAAGTCAAAAATTTCACCCATGGACAGGTAAATCATCCGAACCGCGACAAAGCGCGGTATTATCCAAACAATCTCAGAAGTTTGGGGGTGTTGTTTCTGTGGTGGTCGCAATCGGGTCTGTTTTTGGCTGCCGCATTAACCAAATCAGTGCGCCTGTTGCGAGAATCAGGAAAGGGCCCATGGCGAGATTTACCGAATACCAGCCAATGATCGGGCTGCCACCGGAACAGTTCATTAATCCACCTGATGCAAGCGAAGCTATGGTTACAAGGCCAAATACCATAAAGTCGTTCAACCCCTGTATCCGGCCGCGCTCTTGGGGTGTGTGACCGCTGGCAAGCATGGTCGTTGCGCCAATAAACCCAAAATTCCATCCGATGCCCAATAATGCCAGGGCCAGATAGAAATTGCCCAGGGCGGTTCCGGATAAACCAACAATCCCGGCAAGCGCCAAAATGCCAAGGCCTGCGGCAGTAATTTTCTTCGGGCCAAACCGGCTGACTAAATTCCCGGTAAAGAAAGACGGGATATACATGGCCAGAACATGAACCATCACGATATCAGCGGCGTTGTTGGTGGTGTGGCCGACGCCAACCACAGCAAGGGGTGTTGATGTCATCACCAGGTTCATCAGCGCATAGGCAACCATGGCCGAAATGATCGAAACCGCAATCAAAGGGGTCTTAATTAGTTGCCGCCGGGTTCTGCCTTGGGATGAATGTACATCAGCGCGTTCCGGTTTGGGCAGGTCAAGGAAAAGAAACAATACAGCGCCAACAAAATTGATGGCGATTACAGTTATGTAGGCGCCCAAAAACGGCACAGCGAGGGCATTTGATGTTACTTTTATCAGTTGTGGACCAATAACAGCCGAGGCAAGGCCCGCCGCCATGACATAGGAAACGGCCCTGGCCCGGAAGGCTTCACTGGCCGTGTCCATGGCCGCAAAACGAAAAAACCCCTGCGCGGACATATAGATGCCGGTAAAAAGTGAACCGGTCAGAAACATCGGAAAGCTGGCAATATAAAGCCCATAGGCGCCAATCGTTGCGCCGATCGCGCCGCCAATGGCACCAATAAAAAATCCGACCCGGCGGCCGTATCTTTGCATGATCGCAGACATAGGCGTGGCCGTCAGCATTGAGCCGGCAACAATCAGTGTGATCGGAAGTGTGGCAAAACAGGCGTTGGCGGCCAATGACTGACCGGCCAGCCCCGCAGTAATAAAAATCATCGGCATCTGCGCGCCCAGTATTGCCTGCATCAATATAAGGACGATGATGTTTCGACGTGTGCGTCTATCAATTCGGGCGAAGGAAATGTCGGTCATAATGCTACGGGTATCGGGGATTGTTTGGGAAGAAAACCCTCAATGCAACTGATCAATAACATGGGCGAACGAGCCGCTTATTTTGCCCTGTACAAGTCCCATATCCTGCAGCGCGCTGCCCTGGGCATCATGGGTCCTAAACAGGGTATCCCCTGACGCGCGTAAGGTCGTGGCATAGTGAAATTCATGCCCATTCAATGCGGTGTTAAACGGGCCGGCAAGGGGTGTTAAACGGCGATACCCCAGATGTAATTTGCGTTTTTCAAATGATGTTTCAAGATCAAGAAGTCCAAGCATCCGGTGCGATTTACCTTTCGCGTCAGTAAGGGATTTGCCCAACATCATGTAGCCGCCACATTCACCGTAGATAATTGCGGATTTTGCCGCGGATAACATGCCGGCGTGAAAAGTGCTGGCATTGGCCAGCGTTGCCGCATGGAGTTCCGGATACCCGCCGGGCAGAAAAACCATTTCGGCCTTTTGCGGTGCCTGATCTTTGAGCGGTGAGAAAAATGTCAGTTCAGCGCCTGCGCGGCGCCAATCAGAAAGTAAGTGCGGATAGGCAAACGCAAAGGCCGCGTCACGTGCGACAGCAATGGATTGCGCCGGTGGTGGCGGGGGCTGAACCGGGTGGCTTTGGGGCAGGGGGGTGGCAAGGTTTTGCAATGCCTCAAGATCGATATTGTCAGCCACGATATCAGCGGTGTGATCAAGGTATTCTTCAAGATCGGGCCGTTCGCTGGCTTGCACCAAACCCAGATGACGGGAGGGATGGCTGATGTCGCTTTGGCGCGGTATCGCACCCAAAACAGGTATGCCAATGGGATTAAGGGCCATGCGCAATATTCGTTCATGGCGCAGGGAGCCGACATTATTAAGGATGACAGCAGCAATGTGGACCTTGCTGTCCTGTGCGGCAAATCCGGCAACAACCGGGGCGACCGATTGTGCCATACGGGCGGCGTCAACAACCAGAACCACAGGTAGCTCAAGAATTCGTGCCAAATCTGCTGTCGAGCCTTTTCCCTTGGGTGGTGCCCCGTCAAACAGGCCCATTGCGCCCTCGATGATCAATAGACCGGAACCGGCCGCCAAAGAGCGGATACGCCTTGGCGACATTGCCCAGGCATCCAGATTGCCGCATTCAACACCGCATGCTGCGGTGTGGAACCTTGGGTCGATGTAGTCGGGGCCGGACTTGGCCGCAGTTACAGGAATATCCAGCCGCTTCAGGGCCCGCAACACGCCAAGTGTCACTGTCGTTTTGCCAGATCCCGATGCGGGGGCTGAGATAATAATACCGTTGTTCATCCGGCTAACTGTGCTTGATTTTAGAACCGGCGGAAAGTGGGAAATTGGCACGATGCTGCGATAAGATAATTTTCCCATTCCCGAGCGTGATTTCCCTGCCTATAGTCAAATGGCGATGGACACACCTGACAAAAAACTGCGCTTTGGCTGGACCACAGGGGCCTGTGCAACAGCGGCCACCAAAGCGGCATTATACGGGCTTTGGAGCAGGGCGGTGCCGGGGCATGTTCAGATCACATTGCCCCGCGGTGAAACACCAGAATTTTCGGTGGCGCAAACGGCAACCGGCGAAGGCTGGGTTGAAGTTGGCATAACCAAAGACGCGGGCGACGATCCGGATGTTACCCATGGGGCGCTGATTGTTGTGCGTGTTTGCAAATCTAAAGGCGGGGTGTGTTTTCAGGCCGGTGAAGGTGTCGGTATCATTACCAAACCCGGATTGCCCGTTGAAGTCGGGCAGGCTGCGATAAACCCGGTGCCGCGTGCGATGATGAACGCGGTGGTGGAGGCGCTGGCAGCTGAGTTTAATCAGCCACCCGATATTGAAATAACTGTTTCTGTTCCAGGGGGTGCGGAAATTGCAAAGAAAACCTGGAACCCCCGGCTTGGAATTGTGGGTGGTCTGTCAATTTTAGGGACCACCGGAATTGTGCGACCGTTTTCCTGTTCGGCCTGGATTGCATCCATCCACCGCGGCATTGATGTGGCGCGCGCAGGCGGGCAGCGCCATGTTGCGGGATGTACCGGGGCCACGTCTGAAAAGGCGGTTCAGGCGCTGTTTGAACTGCCGGATCACGCGATGCTTGATATGGGTGATTTCGCGGGGGGGGTGTTGAAATATCTGGCGAAACATCCTGTGGACAGGCTGACAATCGGTGGCGGGATTGGCAAACTGGCGAAGTTGTCGCAGGGGGCAATGGATTTGCATTCCGGTCGGTCACAGGTGGATATGGCGGCGCTTGCCCAACTGGCATCCAATCCGGACGTCCTGAGCGCTGAAACAGCTTTACACGCGCTTGAGATTGCCGGGGATCCACTGGCGGTGGCCGTTGCGAAGAAGGCGCAGGAAACCTGTGAAAAATATCTGGTTAAATCCGGTGTCCGGGTTGGTGTGGTTGTGGTCGGCCGGGCTGGTAATATCGTGGCGAGGGTCGATTGATGTTGCTAATGCTGGCAGGCACCGGCGAGGCGCGCAAAATTGCGACCCTGTTGGAGCGGGAAGGTGTCCCGTCACTAGCGTCAATTTCAGGGGCAACACGGGAACCCGCGACTCTTGCCATTAAAACGCGAACCGGTGGTTTTGGTGGCGCGGTGGCGTGCCGAGCCTTTTTATTGGAAAATAAGATCACGGCGATACTGGATGCCACGCATCCTTTTGCGGCCAATATTTCAACTAGAACAGCCCTGTTAGCACAGGAGCTTTCATTGCCTTATCTTCAGGTATTACGCCCCCCCTGGGAGCCGGAAACAGGCGACCTTTGGCAACCTGTGGAAAATGAGACATGCGTTGCCCGTTACATTCCTAAGGGAAGCACCGTTTTTCTGGCCACGGGACGTCAAACACTGAAAGGCTTTGATAATCTGTCGGGACGGCGGCTGATTTTGCGCCAGATTGACCCGCCGGATGCGCCGTTCCCCTATGAAAATGGTGGGTATATTATCGGACGGCCACCATTTTCTGTCGCCGATGAAGTGTCGCTGTTTAAAAAACTCGGGGTGGATTGGCTGGTGGTTAAAAATGCCGGCGGGCAGGCGTCACAAAGTAAGCTGCTGGCGGCACGAGAGTTGCAAATACCGGTGGCGATGATCAATCGGCCGAAACAACCGGATGCGCAAAGCGTGCAAACGGTTGATCAGGCGATGCAGTGGGTCCGGGCGTTACCATGGTAGGACGTGTCATCCATTCAGATAGCTGTGTTGCAGAGGGTGCGGCATTCCTGGCCAATATTGAACCACGGTTTAAAGATGCCCTTGAACGGATCGGACCGTTGCCGCTGAGGTTGCGCAAGGACGGATTTGCCGCCTTGCTTGATGCAATAGTCAGTCAGCAAATTTCTGTGGCATCTGCCGACGCGGTTTGGTCGCGGCTAAAAGCGGCGGGATATACCGGCCCCGAAAAGATTGCCGGGGCCAGCGAAGATGCGCTGCGCGAATGCGGGTTGAGCAGGCAAAAAATCCGCTATGCCAAGGCACTTGCGGGTTCGGGCATTCGTTACCATACGTTGCGGTCTTTGCCCTATGATGAAGTGTCACAAATTCTGACAGCAGTGCCGGGAATAGGGACCTGGAGCGCGGATATATATGCCATGTTTTCCCTTGGCCGCGCCGATGTATTTGCCCCCGGGGATCTGGCATTACAGGAAGCTGGCAGGATATTATTTGATTTGGAAAGCCGGCCAAACGAAAAACAGCTGCGGCAAATGGCCCAGGCGTGGTCGCCATGGCGCAGTGTTGCTGCGCGAATATTATGGGCCTTTTACCGGATTGAAAAACAACGAAAAGGATTACGATGACACGGGTTTTAGAAACGGCGCGGCGTGGCCCGGAACAGGGACAGGCCACACAGGTTGTGGTTTTTTTACATGGCTATGGGGCCGATGGTCAGGACCTGCTTGGTCTGGCTGACGCGCTTGAGCCGCATTTGCCAAATACAGTTTTTGTGGCCCCTAACGCGCCGGAAAAATCGCTGGGTAATCCGCTTGGGTATCAATGGTTTCCTATTCCCTGGCTGGATGGATCCAGCGAAGAGGTTGCCGCGGCTTCCATGGCTTTGGCAATTGCTGATTTGGGGGCTTATCTTGATCAGGTTCTGGAGGATGAAGGGCTGACACCGGATCGGATGATCCTTTTCGGGTTCTCCCAGGGCACCATGATGTCACTGCATGTGGGTCCGCGCAGGGACAGGCCAGTGGCGGGTATCGTTGGTTTTTCCGGACGATTGCTGGAGCCTGAACATCTGCAAGATGAGGTCGTGTCGCGACCACCCGTTTTACTGATACATGGGGATCAGGACGAAATGGTGCCCCCGGAAAGCCTGCCCGCTGCCGCGCAGGCATTGCAAGCTGCCGGGTTTGAAGTGTTTGCCCATATCATGGAAGGTACCGGGCATGGGATTGCGCCCGATGGGCTTGGTGTTGCATTGGCATTTATCCGGCAGAATTTAGATTTGGAATGATCCGGATAGCTGCCCAAATTACAACCCGTTGACAGGGCAAATATCGGGGGTTGTCAGGCAATCACCACCATATATAGTCTGCCGGAATGGCAAGATCTGGGGTTGCCGTTTTGATCCGATATCCCGGGTGGGGAAAGCAGTAAAGATGGATGGTGAATTCAGAACTGAATTTGTACGGGAGCCCGGAGGGCTGAGACACCACCCGGCACTGGTGTTGAATGCAGATTACCGCCCACTGTCGTACCTGCCGTTATCGCTTTGGCCATGGCAGGAAGCCGTTAAGGCCGTCTATCTGGACCGCGTCGATATAGTTGCTGAATATGATGCTGTTGTCCGCAGTCCCAGCACAACAATCCGCATTCCTTCCGTGGTGGTTTTGAAGGATTACGTCAAACCGCAAAAACGCGTGGCCTTTACCCGTTTCAATCTATTTCTGCGTGATGAATTTGCCTGTCAGTATTGCGCCGCGCGCGGTGATTTGACGTTTGATCACGTCGTGCCCCGCGCCGCTGGCGGTGTCACCAGCTGGCAAAATGTGGTGGCGGCCTGTTCGCCGTGTAATCTACACAAGGGCGCGCGCAGTCTGAAACAGGTTGGTCTGCGTCTGCGCCGTCCGCCACGCCAGCCGCAGGCAGAAGAATTGCGCAATCTGGGCCGTAAATTCCCCCCCAATCACCTGCATGAAACATGGCAGGATTTCCTGTATTGGGATGCAGAGCTAGACGCCTAGTCCAAGCGCCCAGAGCGTTGCAGCATACCAAACAGATCACGGGGATCATCCGGGTCTGCCAACATGTCCAGATCCTGAAAATAATCGGTGCCGACAATCTTTTCGCGCACGTAGCAGAGCGCCGAAAAATCTTCGATTGCAAAGCCAACGCTGTCAAACAAGGTGATCTGACGTGGATCAGTGCGCCCCGGCCTGTCACCGGTGATGACCTGCCACAGTTCGGTTACCTGATGGTCCGGGTCAAGTTGCTGAATTTCGCCTTCAACACGGGTTTGTGGTGGATATTCAACGAAAATCTCTGATCGCAACAGAATATCATGGTGCAATTCAGTTTTACCGGGGCAGTCACCGCCAATGGCGTTGATGTGAACACCGCTGCCCACCATGTTGTCTGTCAATATGGTGGCGCATTGCTTGTCAGCGGTGCATGTCGTGATTATTTGCGCACCTTCCATTGCTGCCTCAGGTGTTGCGCATTCAACGACCTTAATGCCATGTCCCGACAGGTTACGCGCGCATTTTTCAGTGGCAGCACTGTCGATATCAAACAGACGCACGGTTTCAATTCCCACCACGGTCTTCATGGCCAGGGTCTGAAATTCTGACTGAGCACCATTGCCGATCATCGCCATGGTAACCGCGCCTTTCGGGGCAAGGTGGCGTGCGGCCATTGCCGATGCTGCTGCGGTGCGCAATGCCGTCAGAATTGTCATTTCGGATAACAACACCGGGTAGCCATTGTTTACATCTGCCAGCAGACCGAAAGCGGTGACCGTTTGTAACCCGTCGCGCGTGTTCTTTGGGTGGCCATTAACATATTTAAAGCCGTAAACCTCACCGTCTGAGGTTGGCATCAATTCGATCACGCCTTCCTTTGAATGGCTGGCAACCCGGGGGGTTTTGTCAAATTCCGGCCAACGTTTGAAATCCGCTTCAATCCGGTTTGTCAGGTCAAGCAGGACAGTTTCCAGACCAATATGATGAACAAGTTTCATCATATTTTCGACGCTGACAAAGGGTACCATGGCAAGGGCTGACGGTGTGTTGTTCATGCTGATCTTCTTATCAATCATAGGTGCGTGTGGGACGGTCAAAGACACGGCGTCCAAAGGCGGATGCGGTCAGATCAACCATGGTTTTTGCGGTTCGGCCACGTTCGTCCAGAAATGGGTTCAGTTCCACCAGATCAAGGGATGTCATCAAGCCGCTGTCATGCAACATTTCCATCACCAGGTGAGCTTCCCGCAGGGTTGCACCACCGGGGACCGTTGTGCCAACCGCAGGGGCGACGCCGGGATCAAGAAAATCAACATCGAAAGAGACATGCAATGCCCCATTGGCCTGGGCGACAGTTTCAAGAAAAGCGGCCAATGGGCGAGCGATGCCGGTTTCATCAATAGACCGCATATCATGGTATAATATCTGACTTGCCTCCAGTGCTTTACGTTCGGCGCTGTCCACAGAACGCAGCCCTATGATACAAACATTTTCCTGTAATACCGGTGCTTTGACCCTGGGAAAACCGTCAAACCCGGATTGACCAGTTACATAGGCAAGTGGGGTGCCGTGTAGATTACCGGACCCTGAGGTAATTGGTGTGTGAAAATCGGTGTGGGCATCCAACCAGAGGACATACTGGACGCGGCCATTTTCCGCAGCGTGCTGTGCGACTCCGCTTAAGCTTCCCAGTGACAGGCTGTGATCGCCGCCCAAAAATATCGGCAATCCCAGTCCCATCAGCTCACAGGCCTTTTGGTTCAGGGATTTGGTCCAGGCGATGGATTCTTTTACGGCATGAGTTTGCCCTTTGGCAACGGCGGGTTCTTGTGTGTCTGGTCGCGCAATGTTGCCGTGATCCGTTACGTTAAGCCCGAGGTCAGACAGGACATCAAAAAGCCCGGCTGTACGATAGGCATCCGGACCCATCAGGCAGCCGGTGCGGCGTTTGCCGCTGTCCACAGGTGCACCCAGTAACTGGCAGTTTGTCTTTTTCATAGCGGATTCCATTTCACGGTCACTATTATACGAAATGATACCATTGTCAGGCGTCATAATGCGCATTATGATACGGCAATGACCGTAACGATAGCTTGGATTCATCATAATGGATAAATTGGATAACCGGATCATTGCCCGGCTCAGACATAATGCACGCGTCGCCTATTCTGATTTGGGCGGAGAACTGGGTGTTTCGCGCGCTACCGTTCGTACCCGCATTGAAAGGATGCAACAGGCCGGGGAAATAGTTGGATTTACAGTCGTTACGAAGGGGGATCACAGTACCTCTGCGGTGCGCGGTCTGACGATGATCGGGATTGAAGGTCGCGGCGCCGATCGTATCATCCGACAATTGCGAGGTATCCCTGAAATTACATCAATCCATACAACAAATGGGCGTTGGGATCTGATCGTTGAAATGGGAACCGATACGTTGGAACAACTTGATCTGGTGTTGGCCGCCGTTCGTCGGTTGGATGGGGTATCAAATAGTGAAACCAGTTTATTGCTGGCAACGCGCAAATCCGGTTAATTTATTTTGAAGGGTAGGGACGACATATAATGGCATGGCCCAATAATTCGGAACAGATCGCACAATGGCAGTTGGATACTGATCGCGATGCAGGATTTGATATTACCCCTGAATTTGAGCGTTTCAACCAGATGGATGATATGTTTACCCGTGCCAGTTGGGACCCGGACGTGCGCAGTGAGCATAGCGACGGTTTTTTTGCCAGCTATCGGATTGAGGCCGCGCCCCGACGTGGGGCCGGGTTTTCACAACGGGATTTTGCGCTGCGCAATGCATCCTGGATCATGAGTGATATAATTTCCAGCCGCAGTCAGCATGACGGGCGGCGCGAGGGATTTCAGGCCCTGATAGAAAGTGACACACCTGTTGCACCACAAAAGGTAGACCTGGGCAGCGCGACAGAGGAAGCAAAAAGCATCAAACACATCGCCCGTCTGTTTGGCGCTGATCTTGTTGGAATTACCGGCGTGGATAAACGCTGGCATTACACACAGCGCCCGGATGTGCGTGATATGTCCCCGGTGGAAAACGAACTGCCTGAAGGGTTGAGCCGGGTCATTGTTATGGGCCATGCGATGGATTTTGATCTGGTGGAAACATACCCCTCAGCGTTGGCTGGCGCGGCAACGGGGCGTGAATACAGCCATGAGGCGGCAATTTGCATCCAATTGGCGGCCTATATTCGTAACCTTGGGTATCAGGCGGTGGCCTCAATGAATGATACAGCACTGGTCATTCCCTATGCGATCAAGGCTGGTTTGGGTGAATATGGGCGTAACCAGATGGTGCTAACACCGGAATATGGGCCCCGCATCCGGTTTTCCAAGATTTTTACCGATATGCCACTGGAAATGGATGCCCCGCGCAAACTGGGCATGGCTGCCTATTGTGAAAACTGCACGATTTGCGCAACTGCGTGCCCGCCTAAAGCCTTGCCCATGGGGGCACCTGATTTGGGTGTTGGCAGCCGTTCAACCTTGAAAGGCGTGCGAAAATGGTCGGCCAATTGTGAAGCTTGTTTTGGCTATTGGGCCCGGATCAAAACCGATTGTGCAATTTGCATGCGGGTATGCCCGTTTAATCGACGCGGTTCACGGCTGGATCGTCTATGGGTCTGGATGGCCACAGGGCGTTTGCACAAACTGGCACGATTGTGGGAAAACCGCCGCGGAAAACGCGAAAGGTTAAAACCAGTCGATTGGTGGAAAAACCGATGATCCGACCGGTGTTGCCGGTCAGACCCGCCCTGTCACCGCTTCAAGGCAGGCTATCAATCTGTTGATATCAAAAGGTTTAGGCAGGAAACGGTCCATGCCTGCACCCCAGGCCATATCAATTTTTTCGTTTGTATCGTCACCGCTGGTTAAAATAAACCCGATCTGCGCCCAGCGCCTGTCACCACGCAAATATGAGAGCATTTCCAAGCCATCCATTGAGGGCATATTCAGGTCGACAATAACAATATCCGCGGGTTGCATTACCAGGCTGGCAATGGCCGACTGGGCATCCGAGGCCGTCATAACAGAGGCAATGCCAATGGTTTCCAGCATTTGCATTAATATTTGCCGGCTGACGGACATGTCATCAACCACAAGCATTCTCAAATCTTTTCGGAGTGCCATTTGTTGCCCTAGTTGGTCACCACCCGGAGTATTCCCGATGTCCAATTTTCAGGTAAACATATGATTTAGCGGTTAATATAGCGTGAAGTTACGTTATTTCCTCCAAATAACGTGCGCAACCAAGCAGAGCCGCATTATCATCCTCGATTATCGAAACAGAGAATTCAGACATCAAATTCGTTAACCTGTGATTTGACCGGAAAACAGTTTCAAAATCGTAGGTTTTATAAAACGGGCCGAAAGCCCGGGAAACACCGCCAGCCAGATAGATGCCGCCAAAGGGCAGGTGGGTAAGTGCCAGATCAGCAATTGCAGAACCGGCAAGTTGGATAAACTGACGCGCCGTGGCCGTTGCAACGGGATCTTTCCCCTCTGTGACCAAATTCATTATTTCCAGCGCGGTGACCGAAGAATTCGAACCCTTTTGGGCGGCATGCCAACCGTAGATCTGTTCCAATCCCCGCCCGGACAATACATCGTCGATTTCACAATAGCCCAATTTGGCGTTTATGATTTGTTTCAACCCATAATCTTCAGCCGAGTTCACCGGCAAACTGACATGGCCGCATTCAGAGGAGGGGGCGAATGTTTCCAAAGTTCCGTTCAGGACAACTGCTGCATTGAACCCGGTTCCCATGCCGACAACCAGTTTGGTTGCGTCCGCTGGCGTTGCTGTGCCGGTGACGATTGCTTTGCAGGAACCTTTTGATAACAGAGCCAGCCCGTATCCCTGCGCCTGCAGGTCATTCAGGATCACCACGTTTCGGGTTCGCAGTTCCGGCGCCAGCAAATCTGCGTCAATTGACCAGCTAAGATTGCTCATGGTTGCTGAACCATTGCGCACTGGGCCCGCTACCGCAATGCAGGCCCCCGACAATTTGCCGATGTCAAAATCAGCGTAGTACCGGGCCAACAACGCCGTAAGGTCGCGGAAATTGGCGTTGGCGTATTTAGCGCAGCTTGCATCGATCAGCTGTGTGCCACGGACAAGCGCAATTCGTGTGTTGGTGCCGCCGATATCGGCGACAAGATATTTCCGTTGATCTGCGGTCGTGTTCATTTTTTACTGACTCATTTAATTGCGTCTATTAGCGCCAAATAGCTGTTCTTTGGGGTACGTTTCTGGGTTTCAAAGTCAACATGTATCAACCCAAACCTCTTTTCATAGCCCAAAGCCCATTCAAAATTGTCCAACAACGACCAGTAAAAATACCCCCGCACATCCACACCTTCGTCAATTGCTCGGTGAACCTGATAAAGGTGGTCTGAAAGATAGTTCAGACGCTCAATATCGTTGATGGCATTGTTCACAAGGCTGTCGGCCCGGGCCATACCGTTTTCTGTCACATATATCGGCAACGTTTTGGTATAATCTTGTTTCAGCCGAACCAGGGTTTCATATAACCCTTCCGGGTAGATATCCCATCCCATTTGTGTCTTGGGGCCTGTTGTCGCCATGCTTTTGCAATGGGGCCATGACCCTTCCGGATCTGCTGCGATGGTTTGACGGGTATAATAATTCACGCCCAGCCAATCTATTGGTTGGCGGATCAAATCCATATCTGACTGCCAGCCTGATGGCAGGTGTTGGCCAAACTCGTGCAATATTTCGCTTGGATAATTTCCTGTCATAAGCGGCTCTATAAACATACGGTTGATAATCGCATCATACCGCCGGGTCGCGTCTAAATCTGATGCCGTTTGGCTATGCGAAACCAGGGCTTCAAAATTCAGCACAATGCCTAAATTTTTCTGACCCCGTTCGCGTAATCGCGCGGTTGCGTTACCATGGGCCAACAGAACATTATGGATCGCTTTTGCAGTCGCGCTTGAATCGCGCAACCCGGGTGCATGTTGGCCCAGATAATGTGCGAGATAGGTGACACACCAGGGTTCATTAATGGTTGCGACTGACGCAATCCTGTCACCAAGCCGATCCATGATAATGTCAACGTAATCCCCGAACCAGTTTGCAATATCAGGATTGGTCCAGCCGCCAAGCAGTGCCAGCCTGTCAGGAAGTTCCCAGTGATAAAGCGTTAAAAAAGGGGCAAGGTTTCTTTCCAGCATGGCATCAACCAGCTTGTCGTAAAAATCCAGCCCGGCTTGATTTACCTCGCCCTTACCCGCTGGCAATACCCGTGCCCAGCTGGTGGAAAACCGGTAAGCGTCAAATTCTTGCAGCAGGTCAAGATCCTGGTGAAACCGATGGTAGTGGTCACAGGCTATATCACCATTCTGATTGTTAACGACACCACCGGAACGCGCAAAACGATCCCAGTGGGTGGCACCGGCACCACCAAATGCGTGCCCTTCGATCTGGTATGCAGAGGTTGCAGAACCAAACTGGAAACCCTTTGGAAAATCAGCGCGTTTAAGCAATTTAAGACCTGTGCCTTACCGGTCCGGTGCTTTCGCCGATGGTAATTTCTGCTTCAAGTAACCGGTGACGGGGCTCTTGGTCATTTTGCGCGATATTATCAAGCAACATCTGGGCACAAATCCGACCGGCTTCTCTGACAGATGAACGGGCTGCAGTAAATATCGGGATGTCGCCGCCATTGCGTAGATAGGATAGTTCGTCATCGTGGATTATGACGGAGATATCGCGGCCCATTTTCAGCCCCGCATCACCGATAGCGCGGCGTACACCAATGGCTGTAATCATTGAGGATACCAGAAACGCCGTGGGCGGTTGCGTAAGGCGCAACATTTTCTGGACAGATCGATATCCTATATCCTCTGTCATTTCGTCGCTAACCAACAATTCAGAATGCCCGGCGATATTGCGGTCAGCCAATGCCGCCAGATAGCCATCTTTACGTCGCCGGGCAAAATCCATGCTTTCCAGACCGTTTATCAGGGCGATACGGATGTGACCAAGATCCAGCAAATACTCGGTTGCGCGCTGGAATGATCGCCGGTTGTTGACGTCTACCCAGCTATAGTCGGAATGCTCGTCACTGGCCCGGCCATGGACCACAAATGGTAGGTTCAGTTCTCGTAACAGCTTAATTCGTGTATCGTTGGCGCGCGGGCCGTGGATAATTACGCCATCAACCGATGCCTTTGCCGCCAGGGAACGATAGGCACTTTCTTCATCGATATCCGCGACCACCGACAACAGCATGTCATGGTCATTACGCGCGTAAACCTCACCTGCGCCAGCGATGAAATCGGCGAATACCGGGTTTACAATTTCGTGCTGGGTTGAGATTGGAATTACGTGACCAATGGCCATTGAGCGCCCTGTAGCCAGGCCCTTGGCCCAGGTGTTTGCGCTATAGTTGTGGTGACTTGCGGCTTCTTTTACGCGTTTACGTGTTGCTTCACTAACCTCTGGGTAATTGTTCAATGCGCGGCTGACCGTTGTCTGGGACAGCCCGAGAATATGGGAGAGTTCCTTTAGGTTCATCGTATCAAAGCGCTTTCAATTACTTTGGATACACTAGGGCAGATATCGGTTGTGGTCAAAGCCGAAAAGTTTCCTG
>VAPL010927257.1_pt1 | contig 17980 bp, 16 predicted proteins | sample 3395061 | NCBI WGS metagenome assembly VAPL01 (sample SAMN08290444, study PRJNA428436) | hydrothermal vent metagenome | isolation source: Deep-sea hydrothermal vent chimney 2 | place: Pacific Ocean: Juan De Fuca Ridge | depth 2182 m m | reverse complement strand
CGCCAATAAGAAGGATATCAATCTCTTCTTCGATTACATCAGGATTACCAAATTCGGCCATCTTAATTTCCTCTATCTAATATTTAAATTTATTATCAAACGATGCTTATGCTGGCAATTACTTGCAGATAAGTTCGCTTGGATCGCCGGCACGGTAGCCGTTGTGTTGAACAAAGAACATGTTGTCTTCGATCTTGCTCATGTCCGCTTCTGGTTTACCGCCGTAAGGATCGATAGAACCTTCTGGAGTAGTACGAATTGGGAATTTGAAACGTTTCATAGTGCCGTTACGGAACTTGATAGTCCACATAATTGAGTCAGTACCACGTAAAGGCTGAACTGAACCGCCTAAAGGTACAACATCGGCATAGTGACGACATTCAATTGCTTGTTGAGGACAAATTTTAACACAGCTGTAACATTCCCAGCATTGCTCTGGTTCCTGGTTATACGCTTTCATTGCGTGGCCAGTTTCAGAACCGTCTTTGTCTAATTTCATTAAATCGTGTGGGCAAATATACATGCAGGCCGTTTTATCTTGACCCTTGCACCCGTCACATTTATCTGTACGTACAAATGTAGGCATAGTGACTACTCCTTTCTTTTTTTACATATTTTTAGTTAACTAACTTTATAAAACTTCTTTATTAATTGCCTCAACAACGACGCCTGCCCAGACAATATTAATTCCTAAATATCAAGCTGACTTTCTGCAAATCTAACGATTTAACAATCAGCCAACCTAAACCCCGCAACCACGGCAAATCCCGAAAAACAGATCTAACTACAGAATTCTAGGGATGGCTAATTTAGCTAGTTTTACACGTAAAATAAAGCGGTTTTTCTCTTTAAAACCATAATATTACAATGATTAGCATAAGTTGAATTTATGGTAGCTAAATACCATTTTAGTAGGGTATGTAAGTCACTCATATCGTTAAAGATCATCACCTGAGACGCTATAGGGATAGTTTTAATAATGCCCACCCAAAAAAATTTAATCCATTGATTTTAATACAGATGCACCACATAACAGTTAAAACTAAACAGCCGCGACGCCCGCACTCAAGCCCGGCTAACCGGTATACTCAAGCTCTCGTGGGCTGGCTTTTCCATCGGTATGACATTAAGGATTAAAGATGTATAAATCAAGTTGGTCTGTTTTTAAGCTGATACTCGTTGCATTAGCCACTGCCGCCTTTACCGGCTCCGCTACAGCAAACAATGAAAATAGTGACGAACGACAGGCGCTACTATTAACCGCGGCTGAGCGTGCCCTGGTTTTAACTGAAATGCGGCTCTTTCTGGCCAGTGTACAAGCCATTGTCGAAGGTGTCAGTAAAGACAACCTGCCTCTCATAATAAAAGCAGCGCGCAAGGTTGGTGCAAAGGCTCAACCAGAAATGCCGGCTTCACTCACGCGTAAACTCCCTCCCGGTTTTAAAAAACTCGGCCATGACACACATAAAAAATTTGACATGCTGGCACTGGATGCCCAACAGCTTGGCGACCCGCAATACAGCCTCCAGCAGTTATCCGAACTGATGAATAATTGTGTCGCATGCCACGCCACTTACAAAATTAGTCTTGAAAGAAAATAACAACCAGGTAAGTTTTAATGTCAGGAATTTGTTAAAAACAGTCTGCTTTTAAGCTAACATGCTTTGCGATAAATATACCTATATATTTCAATTAGTTAGAACCTGTTTTGTTTTTCGGGTTCGGGCAACCAACTCTATTTTTATACAATATAAACTCTATAATAGTTGTTAACTGTTATAGTTCATGTATTCTTTTAAAAAACACTGAAACTAAAGAGGAAGCACATGGATACTTCGCTGATTATTTTTCTTGTTGTTATTGCCATTCTGGTATTCTATGTTATATCAATTTACAACCAGCTCGTGGCTCTTCGCAACCGCTACAAAAATGCGTTTGCGCAAATCGAAGTCCAGTTAAAACGCCGCTATGATTTAATTCCAAATTTAATTGAAACCGCCAAAGGCTATATAAAGCACGAACGCGAAACGCTCGAAGCCGTTATTGCTGCACGCAACTCGGCTGCTGATGGTCTGGCCGCCGCCGCCGCCAATCCCGGCAATGCCGATGCAATGAAATCGCTCAATGGCGCGGAGGGAGCATTGGCTGGTGCTATGGGGAAATTCAATATGCTGATGGAAGCCTACCCCGATTTAAAAGCCAACCAGAATATGATGCAGCTTAGCGAAGAGCTGATTTCAACCGAGAACAAAGTGGGCTTTGCCCGTCAGGCTTTTAATGATCAGGTCATGGCTTATAACACCTATAAACAAAGCTTCCCACAAGTGGTGCTTGCTGCCAGCTTTGGCCATGCGCAAGATGCCACCTTGCTCGAGTTTGAAGATAGCAAAGAAATACAGGCTGCTCCCAAGGTTTCCTTTTAACACAGGCTGGGGTGAAGCATAAACCCCAACAGCTCGGAACGACCGATATGTTGGGGTTTGTTATTGCTTGCCCCAACCTGCACAACTGGATCACCGTTCCAGCCTTTTGCCGAGGACAGGCTCTGGGCAAGAACAACGAATTAACCAGAGATTTCATTTATGGACTTTTTCCAATCACAAGATACCGCAAGGCATAACACCAAACGTCTGGTTGTTTTTTTTGCACTGGCTGTTATCGGGCTTATTGTTATTACTAATTTATTAGTGATGTTGCTATTTGGCTTTCTTGATACCGGCGAACAGGGCTTAACACTGAATTCAGTTACCGCCCAGTTTGACTGGCGCATTTTTCTTACCATCGGCGCACTGGTATTAACCGTTATTCTTGGTGGCAGTGCTTATAAAACCATGGCCTTATCCGGCGGAGGTACCGCAGTAGCCGAATCACTGGGTGGCCATCTGATTGATCAGAACACCCGTGATTTACACGAACGCAAAGTACTGAACGTGGTAGAGGAAATGGCGATAGCCTCCGGCACACCCGTCCCCCCTGTTTATTTACTTGCAGACGAAGAAGGCATTAACGCCTTTGCAGCAGGCTACTCGCCCGGTGACGCGGTGATTGGCGTTACCCGCGGCACTATTGCTTTTTTAAACCGTGATGAATTACAGGGGGTAATTGCACACGAGTTCAGCCATGTGTTACACGGTGATATGCGACTGAATATTCGTTTAATTGGTGTCTTGCACGGTATTTTGTTATTGGGTTTAATTGGTTATTTTATTCTACGTTCTACGCGTGGTAACAGCAAAAATGCCGGACCCATTATCGGGCTTGGCATTGGCCTGATTGTTATCGGCTATGCCGGTACTTTTTTTGGTAATTTAATCAAGGCATCGGTTAGCCGACAACGTGAGTTTCTTGCTGATGCTTCCGCCGTACAATTTACCCGTAACAAAGATGGCATTGCCGGTGCGCTGAAAAAAATCGGCGGCTATGTTCCCGGCTCCAGACTGGAGTCACCCGAAGCGCCGACTATGAGCCATGCTTATTTTAGTTCGGGTGTATCATCAATGCTGGGCTCATTATCTGCAACCCACCCGCCATTGGAAGTTCGTATACAACGCATCGACCCGACCTGGGACGGTGTTTTTGAGCCGGTTACACACGAAGTAAGCGAGCAAACAGACGGTGACGCTCTGGCAGCAGCAAAAAAGGAACAGCAACAGACACGCGCTGACAAAATAACCGGCGCTGTCACCGGCGCGATAATAATCAATGAAATACTCAACAGCATTGGGCAAACCGATGCCACACAATTAAACTATGCCGCCACGCTTATCAATGACATTCCGGATACTGTTCGACAAGCCCTTCACGAACCCTACGCAGCACGTGCAGTAATTTACTGCCTGATTATCGATAACAATCCCGATGTGCAGAAAAAACAATTTCAACATTTAAAAGAGTTTGCTGACACCGGTATTTATGAACTCAGCCAGAAGCTGTTTAAGACTATAAGCCAGCTTGATATTAAATTTCGCCTACCGTTAATAGACATTGCCTTGCCCGTTCTGCGGCAGTTGTCAAAAAGCCAGTACCGGTTATTTAAGAAAAACCTGAACCAGTTAATAACAGCCGATGGCAAAGTGGATATTTTTGAATGGTCGCTGCAAAAAATCCTGCTTTCAAACCTGGAAAAAGAACTGGGCGAAAAGAAAAACCATGCCAGCAAAAAAACAGCCCGCTATGGATCACTGCGCAGCGTTAAAAAGCATATTGAAATATTAATAAGCATGCTGATTTATACTTGCCAGAAAAACAAAACCCCGCAAGACGCAGAAGAAATTAAAACGGCCTTTCGCAAGGCACAGCAGGAATTAAAGATAAAGGACTTAACACTATTGCCCTATGAGCAAATAAATTTTGGCAACCTTGAGCAGGCTATAGATACACTGACTTTGCTAAAACCATTACAAAAACCCCGGCTGTTAAAAGCCTGCCTTATTTGTATGACACAAGATCAACAATACTCAACACAGGAAAAAGAACTGATGCGTGCCATTGCAAACACCCTTGATTGCCCGATACCCCTGTTTGTTGAATAATTGCCACCGCATTACCAAACATTCAGGGCAGCCCCCTGGTGTAATTACTATTACTTTCAGCTTAAACAATAACCAAAATTATAAAGGCTTTAAAACTTTATGCTTATGCCTGCAAAAAAACCCTTGCCAGACAAATCATACTCGTTAAAAGCACTGGAACTAATAAAACGAAAGCTTGATTCAACCTCTAAATCCATCTGCTTATATTGCATATAAACACCGATGCGCTGCCACTCATATGCAATACCTGCGAAGATCTGATAGGCAAAACCATCAACACGGTTATCGTTGTCACGGCCAAAGGCATAACCTGCACCCAGGCCAACATAAGGCAACCAATGTGATCCGACTTTATAATTAAAATAATATTTTGCAGCAAAAAATGCCACATTTACCTTAAGTTTTCGATTTAGATTATTGCCAACAAAAGAATTTTCGAAATACATATGTTCGGCACCAATCGTTAAACCATTGGTAAAACGGTGTTCATATTCAAAACCCAGAACACTGTTCGATTGTGTGTCAAAGCGATAACCGGCCGTTACCGTATTATCCATTTCATAAACCCCTGCTTTCGGAATAACAACATTCTTACGCTGTTTAGCCGACACCGTATGGAAAGGTAAAAGCAAAACACACAAGACAATAAAAAAATTAAATATCCTCATAGTTCCCTCTACTTAAGTCATAAATACTAAATGTAGCGTACAGTTACCAACAAATACAATTCAAACCATAGACGCATACACGGCCACCTGATAATAGCCATTAATTTGCGCAACATATACTATTTATTTATTCCCACTTTAAATATAATATTATCTCCATACAAAACCGGGCTAACCTGCATTAATGAATACTCTCGAACCCAAAGCCAGTGTAATAATTGCTGTTTATAAAGATACCGAAGCACTCCGGAATATCCTGTATGCGCTCGACAGGCAAACAGAAAAAGCCTTTGAAATTATTATTACCGAAGACTGTGAGAGTGATGAAATGAAAGATTTTCTCTACCAGTACAAAAAACGCCCACACTTTTTCCATCTCACCCAGAAAGATAATGGCTGGAGAAAAACGCTGGCAGTAAATCGTGCTATTGCTTTTGCTAACACAGAATACTTAATGTTTTTGGATGGCGATTGTATACCTGACCCGCATTTTGTTGCATTACATCTGGATAATGCTGAACGCGGAAAATTTTTAACCGGGCGTAGAGTTTATCTTGGCCCTGTGTTTTCTAAAATGTTACGTAAAAAACCATCAAGAATTTCAATTATTCAAAACCGCCTGCTGTTTCTGTTACTGCTTATACCGTTACACCTGGATAAAGTACGCAGTTATGAAGTCGGTTTATCATCACATTTTATGCAATGGCTGCGTGGAAAAAAACCGGTTGGTATTATTGGTTGCAACTTTTCCTGTTTCAAACAGGATTTTCTCGCCATAAACGGCTATAACGAAGATTTAAAAGGTGTTGGCGGTGAAGACAGTGACTTGCAATGGCGTTTTGAAGGTTTAGGCATGGCAACAAAAGGGGTTAAATTTTTAATTCCTGTTTACCATCTTTACCATAAGAATACACGACAGGACAGCGATGTAAATCTGCAAAAAAGCAATGAAAACAGAAAAATCAATGCTTTTGTCTGTAAAAACGGGATTATAAAACTCTAGGCTGTTTCAGAGTATTATGATTTTAAAACTCATGGCACACGGACAATACCAATGCCATAACCCGTTTGCTCAGGATCATTAACAAATTCTTCAGTTACCGCTTTTTCCTTAAGCCGAGTCCAGAAATAATAAACCTGATTGCAGTCTAAAGCCTGCTTTTCAACAATGTCATGAAAGGCAATAATCCCGCCTGAACGCACAAGATGATGATAATCATTATAGTCTTGCTCAACACCAACTTCGGTATGATCACCATCAATAAACAAAAAATCAACTTTCTCGCCAGCTAATGCTGCTTCAACACGCTTAAGGAAACTCTTATCATGTGAGTTTCCACTTAAATGGGTTACTTTGCAGCCTGACTCTGGAGAAGGAAAAGATTCGTAAATTTTACGTCTGGCTTTGGGATCCTCCAAATCACAACTTACAACTTTTGCTGTTGCCAGATTCGCCCAAATAAAAAGTGTGCCACCTTGTGCTGTGCCTATTTCCAGAATATTTTCCGGTTTTAACTCCGCGACAGCTTTTGCAAGTGACATAATTTCAGAGCGCACCTGAATACTGCTTACTTTCATGTAACCTGCTGAAGAAGGAAACTTCATAGCCCAATCTATCAGGGTATCCATATTGAATGATTTTTTATGGAATTCTGCCAGTTTTTTCAAAACAGAAGCTTGATTAAATGGGATACGCAGGGAACGATTAATATGTTTGAGCCGGGAAGCAAGTGACATAGGTAAAACCTTTTTTATTATACAGAGTGTCTATTTACACGATTATAACTATAAAACGATAAAAAAGCCCTGCTCAACTTCTTGAACAAGGCTTTTAAATATTTAATTATAGAGCTAATGCGCTCTAAAAATTAAAGTGACTTGTAATAATCAATCAGGATTTTAGCCACTTCAGGACGTGAGAATTCTTTAGGTGGCGCTTCGCCGTTACCTAACATTTCACGAACCTTGGTGCCTGATAATAAAACAAAGTCTTCTTTTTCGTGATCAGGTGCTTCGCACATCATCACAACCTTGTTTAATTTCTTCGACCAGGCGGTGTGATCAGCCTTAAAGATTTCGATGTCCATTGCACCAGCAGGTACTTCATCTTCAAAGATAGTTTGCGCATCGAAGGCACCGTAGTAATCACCCACACCAGCATGATCACGACCAATAATAAAGTGTGTGGCACCCATGTTTTGACGGAAGTAAGCATGCAATACTGCTTCACGAGGACCCGCATAAAGCATATCGAAGCCATAACCCGTTACCATTGCACTATTGGCCGGGAAGTAAACTTCTACCATTTTACGGATGGCTGCATCACGTACAGGTGCTGGAATATCACCGGGCTTGAGTTTACCAAGTAACATATGAATCACCAGGCCATCACAACCTAAACGATCCATTGCCATGTGGCAAAGTTCTTCGTGTGCCAGATGCATCGGGTTACGGGTTTGGAAAGCAACTATTTTTTTCCAGCCGTGTTCTTGTATTTCATTGCGAATTTCAACAGCGGTACGGAAAGTGTCCGGAAATTCAGTCTGGAAGTAGCTAAAATTCAAGACCTGAATGGAGCCTGAAACAGCCGTTTGGCCCTGGCTATTAAATGCCGCCACACCCGGGTGTTCCATATCATCGGTACGATAAACCTTATCGGTCATGATTTTCATTTGCTCATCAGAAACCTGTTCAATGGCTTCGACATCCATCACCGCAATAACCGGATTACCATCAACATTCGGGTCACGCAAAGCAATGCGTTTTGCATCGCCAATCGCATCGGCATTGTCTAATAAACACATGACTGGAACGGGGAAAAATGAACCGTCTGTGAGTATCATTTTTTCAGCAGCACCCATTGCATCAGCAACATTCATAAAGCCTTTTAACGGGTTAAAATAACCACCCCCCATCATGACCGCGTTACCCGCAGCCTGTGAACTGATCACGACCGATGGCAGGGACTGCGCTTCTTTGTTTAATTTATCATGTTCAGCAACGTCGTAGACGAAGCGCGGTTGTAACTCGTCAGAACCTATTGGTTTAATCATCCTGTATATCCTCATTTGTTGGTCATAACCCCACCGTTTACCAAACAAAGTGGGTGACACATTTCATCATTTTTAAAATCTGTAAATACTGAAACTCTTGCGTAACACCTTTTCCAGCACCAATAAAAAAGTACAGCAACTATACAACACTATATATAAGGTTAATATCAAGGTAATTTATAAGGCCATAGATGATATAAGCTATTGAAAACTAAGGGTGAATAAATTCTGCAAGCTGCTTAAACTCTTCCGAGCGTGCACTGCCTTTACGCCAAACCAGCCCAATCTCGCGATAACTGTTTTCCTGCAGTGTGGTTAGCCTGATTTTTGTACCGCGTAAAAGTGCTGAACCCACTGCCATTTCGGGTAAAAAGGTGATCCCAAGATCACTTTCGACCATCTGCACTAAAGTGAATAAACTGGTCGCGCTAAAGCGGCTTATTTTTTCAGGTTTACGTAATTTACAGGCCGACAGGGCATGGTCACGCAAACAATGTCCTTCTTCGAGTAGCAAAATAGTTTCACTATCCAGTTTACTAAATTTATAGTTTTCGGGATCAACCAGTTTGCTCCTGACGTGACTCGCCAGCATAAACTTGTCTTTAAACAAAACGTACTGCTCGGTATTTTTAAGATCATAAGGTAATGCAAGCAACAAAATATCCAGTTCACCGCTCATTAATTGATGGTAAATTTTCTCCGACTGATCTTCTTTAAAATACAATTCTAAATGAGGAAATTTTTTACGAATCTTTGGTAGTACTTTAGGTAATAAAAAGGGCGCAATAGTTGGGATAACACCCATTTTTAATACCCCGGTCAACGGCGACTGATAATCCCTCGCAATTTCAAGCAGACCTTCTGCATCGTGCAAGCACAATTGCGCCTGCTGAATAACCCGCTGACCAATAGAGGTAATAGTGACACTTTTATTGGTTCTGTCGACTAGCTGCACGTTGAGCAGGTTTTCCAGCTCTTTTATTGCTACACTGAATGCAGGCTGTGAAACAAAACAGGCTTTTGCAGCTTTACCAAAATGCCCAAATTCGTTCAGTGCGACTAAATAACGCAGTTGTTTTATCGTTGGCAGATGCATATCAGACTCCCGGCTTATGTATAGTTTAAATATATCAATATAATAATTTTAATCAAATATATTTATCGTTAAAAGTACCCTAGAATGCTTCCCATCAGTCACAAACACGACTTAAAAATTTTTTAATTTAATACGAGGTATTCAATATGTTAAGCAATAAAGAAGGTCAGTCTGTCCCCAGCGTCACATTCCACACCCGCCAGAATGACGAGTGGAAGGATGTAACAACCGATGAGTTATTCGCTAATAAAACCGTGGTGGTTTTTAGCTTACCCGGCGCGTTTACACCCACTTGCTCATCCAGCCATTTACCACGCTACAATGAACTGGCAAAAACATTTAGCGACAATGGTATTGACGATATTATTTGTATGTCGGTAAACGATACTTTCGTTATGAATGCCTGGAAACAGGATCAGGATGCTGAAAACATTACCATTATTCCTGATGGCAATGGCGAGTTCACTGAAGGTATGGACATGCTGGTTGATAAAAACGACCTTGGCTTTGGCAAGCGTTCATGGCGCTATTCTATGCTGGTTAAAAATGGCGTGATTGAAAAAATGTTTATCGAGGAAAATGTACCTGGCGACCCGTTTGAAGTGTCCGATGCTGATACCATGCTCGACTACATTAACCCAAAGGCCAAAAGACCGGATACGGTTAGTCTTTTCACCAAAAAAGACTGCCCGCATTGTGCACGTGCAAAGCAGTTGCTGGATAAGCAAGGTTTAGATTATGAAGTGATTGAGTTAAATAAAAATGTCACGGAGAAAAGTCTGAACACCATTACCGGTACAGATACCGTTCCACAAATCTACATCAATGGTAATCATATTGGTAATGCGGATGCCCTTGAAAAATATTTTAACCAGTAAAATTATTTAAACAAGTAAGCACGCAACAAAGTAGCCCGGATAGTATCCGGGCTACTTTGTAATTTCGTTATATCGAGAATAATCACCTCAATTATAAATGTCCATTCTGTTCTACCGTCGTCACCCAGTAAATTCCACGACCCGCTATGCCTTGCGTTGTGCTGCGTATTGAATCAAGAACCCGGTTAACGTCTGCATCTTCAAGTAATATATCCACTCGTGCCCGCGGTGTATAACCAACGACTTTATCTCTCGCTGACAGAAAAGGATCACCGTCAATCTGCACCCCATGTCCTTCTACCTGACAAAAAGTAAAACCCGAAATATACTCCAGTGTTCGCAGGTGATCGGCCAGCTCTTGCTGCACGCTAGTGTGAATAACCAGTATCAAATGTTTCATAGCAATTTCTCCCCACGCTGTTTGCTCTGCACCCGCCTAAACCTGCGCTCTGCAATACCTTCTATCCAGGCATACAAAGTAGGCAATAAAATCAGCGTCAGTAAGGTCGAAGTGAACAGGCCGCCAATAACCACTACTGCTAATGGCCGCTGTAATTCCGAACCTGGCCCGGTTGCTGCCAGCAACGGTACCAAACCCAGGCTGGCAATCAATGCTGTCATCAACACGGGGCGTAAACGTCGCTCGGCTCCCTCCTGTACCGCTTGCAAAATACTGCGTCCGGCTTCACGTAACTGATTAAAGAAACTCACCATCACCACGCCATTGAGTACCGCAACGCCAAACAAGGTAATAAAACCCACCGAAGCCGGTACGGATAAATACAGCCCGGATAAATACAGGCTGACTACCCCACCTATCATCGCAAATGGAATATTTAAAATAATAAGCCCGGCCTGAGCCAGCGAACGAAAAGTAACAAATAACATCAGAAAAATAAGCGCAATCGCAATGGGTACCACAACCCCCAGTCGTTTAGCGGCACGCTGCTGGTTCTCAAACTGGCCACCGAAAGTAACATAATAACCAGGCGGTAAATCAATCGTGGTTTCAATGCTGCGTTGTACATCTTCAACAAAGCTCACCACATCGCGGCCTTCCACATTGGCTTGCACCACGACCTGTCGCTTGGCTGACTCGCGGGCAATTTCAACCGGGCCATCAACTTCATGCACATGTGCCAGTAAATGTATTGGTACTTTAGCACCGCGTGGCGTTTCAACCAGTAAAGCTTTTATATCATTAACCGAGGTACGTGCAGCTTGTGGATAACGCAATAAAACACCGGTACGACGATTATCTTCTATAATCTCCGTTGCAACCTGCCCGGCAACCGCGGTTTCAATCAGCATATTAATATCTTCAATATTAATTCCGTAACGTGCGATGGCGGACGGACGGATATCAATTTGTAAATAAGTCTGCCCGGACAGTCGACCACGAAACACATCCACTGCACCGGTTGTTTTATTCACCAGTTCCTCAATTTGGGTTGAAATGGTTTCCAGCACTTTCAGGTCATCACCATAAAGTTTAATGGCCATCGCGGCACGTACACCGGTTAACATTTCCGAGACACGCATATCAATTGGCTGGGTAAATGCAATATCAATCCCATCAAAGCGTTCCAGCTTTTCACGCAGTTTTTCCAACAAGGCTGGCTGGTCAATAGTCCATTCGTCACGAGGGCGAGTGATAATAAAATTATCAGTTTGATACAGTCCCATTGGATCCATACGCAATTCATCGGCACCCGTACGCGATACCACGCTGACAACTTCAGGAATTTCCATAAACGCCTTCTGGATAGGCGCATCGCGTTGCAGCGAATGCCGCAATGATATGTCCGATTCTTTTTCAACAATAATCACTGTCGAACCCTCATCCATCAGCGGCATGAACTCCTTACCAATATGTGGGAACAGTACAACAGCACCAGCCAGCGCCAGTAATGCGACACTGATAGCAATAAAACGAAACCGCAAAGCCCAGCTAACCACAGGGCGATAGAGCTTTTTCAAATGGCGCAATAGCCAGTCCCCTTTTTCCGGATTATCTTTATTATGCTCACCCTTCATTAACAAACTTGCCAACACAGGGATAACCGTTAGCGATAAAATCAGCGAGCCAAGCAGTGCAAACGAAATGGTAACGGCCAGCGGCGTAAACATTTTGCCTTCCAGCCCGGTCAAGCTAAATATTGGCAGGAATACCACAATAATAATAAGCACACCACTAATAACCGGAGTCGCCACTTCCAGCACTGCCCGATAAATCAAATGCAGACGGTTCACTCCTTTAGGTGCAGCACTTAATTGGGTATGAATGTTCTCAACCACCACCACTGCCGCATCCACCAGAATACCAATCGCAATCGCAATTCCTCCCAGCGACATCAGGTTGGCTGATACACCCGTTAAACGCATCATAGTAAAAGTGAACAAAACCGCTAATGGCAAAACCAGTGCCACTGTTAATGCCGCTCGCAAATTACCCAGCATAATAATTAGCACCAGCAATACCAGTAACACCGCTTCACCCAGTACTTTTTCCACTGTCCAGACGGCAGCGGTCACCAGTTCGCTTCGATCATAAAAAGGAACTATCTTGATGCCCTTGGGCAAGGTTGATTTGAGTGCTTCCAGTTCACGTTTCACCCCGGCCACCGTGCTACGACTGTTTGCACCTTTGCGGGATAATGCCAACCCGGTTACTACCTCACCTTCACCATCTGCCGTCACTGCACCATAGCGGGTTAAAGAGCCGATGCGAACCGTGGCGATTTGGCCAAGCTGAATGGGGACACCGTTTCGTGTCGCCACAGTAATACCTCGAATATCGGCTTCATTACGCAACAGGCCACGGGTACGTACCAGTAACATTTTCTCACCACGTTCAATGCGGTCACCACCGGCATTACGGTTATTTTTCTGTAATGCGACAAGCAAATCATCCATGCCCAGCCCATACTTTACCAATGCATTCGGGTTCGGCATTACTTCAAACGCACGTACTTCACCCCCCAGCGAGTTCACATCGGCCACGCCGTCAACCGTACGTAAACGTGGACGAATCACCCAGTCCTGAATGGCACGTAATTCACTGTTGCTATAGCCCTCGCCTTCAATGCGGTACATGTACATTTCACCCAATGGCGTAGTCACCGGCGCAAGTCCACCATCGACGCCTTCAGGTAAATCATTCCATACCTGACCAAGACGTTCATTAACCTGATTGCGTGCCCAGTAAATATCGGTACCGTCTTCAAAGTCGATTTTAATAATGCTCAGGGCGTACTTGGTCACCGAACGCAACACCGTTTGCCGTGGCAAACCCTGCATTTCCATTTCAATAGGAAAAGTAATCCGGCTTTCTACCTCGGTAGGTGACAGCCCCGGTGCTTTTACGATGATCTGCACCTGTGGCGCAGAAATATCAGGGAAAGCATCAATCGGTAATGTCTTGAATGCCCACAGTCCCCCTACTGACAGTGCTGTTGCAAGCAATAACATCATCAGTCGTTGTATTAATGAAAAACGTATTAAGCTGGCAATCATGATTATTTAACCCCGCCTGTGTTTATCCCAAGGTTAGGGAAATTATTATCCAGTAAGGAGATACCAGCCGACAGGCGAACCTCGGCAAGCTCAAGCCAGGCCTGTTGTAATAATTCAAGATAGCGCGCCTGCACATCAAAATAAGTATTATTGGCATCAATTAAGGTAAGAATATTCAATTCACCTGCTCCAAATCCTTTACGTGTTAAGCGAAACACATGCTGTGCGGGCTTTAAAAGCTCTTTTCGATAATGCTCAGCCTGTGCAATCAAATGGCCAAGATGCAAATGACTTTTATACAAACGTGTTCGTAAATCACGTTGCTTTATCTTCATCTCAGCTTGTGCCTGATGCACGGCATAACGCGCCTGGGTAACACGCCCGGTATTCGGATTCCACAAAGGAACCTGAACACTCAACATAATGCCGGTACTTTGTTGACGACGATTAGCAATAAATTCTTCAGTACGAAACAGGCTTAAGGTTGGATCTGTAAAACGCTGTGCTTGCGCGACCGCAACACCGGCTTGCGAAGCAGTAATGGCCTGTTTATAGGCCTCCAGTGACGGATGCGTCTGCATGTTTTTTTCCAGCATGCTAAAAGTGGCGATTGCCGACACCGGTGTCAACGGCATCAATGTTATTTTATCGCTAAGCGGTAAGCGTAATAAAGATTTAAAACTTGCTGCAGCTTCATCAAATTTTCCTTCGGCCATATCCGCGATTTGCTTAGCCGATTGCAATACGATATTCAGCCGCATTGTTTCCAGTGGAGTTAGATAACGAATAAGTGGATCATTTTTCCGTCCATGATATTGATAACGGTGTGCCTGTTGTAAGCGTTTTTTAGCCAGTTGTAACCTGGCCTGAGCAAACTGCAAAATATGTAGACGTTGTGCAACCTTGTATTCCAGTGCCAAACGTTGCTGACGGCGCAATGCCTCGGTACTGGCAAGCTCAGCTTTGGCCTGTGTGCGTTGATGGGATAACCGCCCCATCGGCAAGGGTTGCGAAACTTCCAGTTGGGTAACATTGTAACCACCATCAGAAGTCTCCAGCCCCAGTGTTTCATCGACCTGAACACTGACACTGGGATTCGGCCATGCGCTGGCTTGTTCCAGCTTCCCCTGCTGTTTACCGATTGCTGCATCTGCTGCTTTTATTTCCGGTGCGACTTCCAGCGCACGCTGAATACTGGCACCCAACGTCCAGCGTAACGGGTTCGATGGCGGGGGCGATGCCAATGCAAGTGATGGCAACATTAATAGTGAAGCACCCAAACCAGCACTTAATAATAAAGGTATTAATATCTTGTTCATAAAATTATCCACTTCAATCAATGGGCAACAGGTTTACTGATTGCTACTTAAAAATTTCAAACCGTTTGTCAATATGCAAACAACATTTATTAGTGATACGGAAACACAACAGCAAAGAAACGACTTTTCCGCTGTGTAAATCTTTATCAATAACAGCCGCAGTCATGCGGCAGAAATTAAACTGAGATAAATTGAGGTGGAGCGCGAAGCGGTGGGTGAAGTAAATAATAGACTGGCGGGTATTCTATTCTGGAAACCCGTTTTTTACGAAACAGAGATAAGGACAGAATATATGAACTAATACATATAAACGTAAACAGTAAAATAAATGAATTAAACGATTCAGCTTTCTTTACCAGACTACCGGAGCCAACTTCAATTTCGGCAGGACGTTCGTTATCATTCTTATATTGAGCATCATATATTATATCCTGCTGTGAATAGGCCGGATGCAATGCAATGCTGTGCCCGCTATGGGCAGATGAGGCAACACCTTCATGATGAACATGCATGTGCAACCTGGAGGCCTGCCCAAGCAGCAGTGCAAAACCCAGGCATGCGATCAACGCATAGCTTGATATATTGTTATAGCGCCTTCTCATACCGGGAAAGTTTATATAGCGTAGCAAGATAATGCAAACCGCACTGAAAAAAATCTCTCTAATAGAGAATCGCTTAAAAACCTGCCTTTTTTAATGCTATTAATACCAGGAACCACAAATTTAGCCCGTTATCATGATCTAACCCGGATACTGCCCTTCCACAGAGTCTACTGCGCTGCATCCAGCCTGTACCGCCAATCAGCAGTTAGGATTAAAGGTCAAAACAAATATAAAAACAATGACTTAGAACACCCTGCATTTAAGAATATTCTACTATATTTTATACTCACCCCTTAATTTAAGGTATAATACGCCTCCCTGAAAATTCCTTTTCAGCAAAAACCCAATAGCTAAGCCATTTGGGTCAATTTCATTTTGGCGCAATAAACTGCAAGAGACACAAATTATGAGTATTGAAGACACACAAGGCCCTTTTGGTAACATTCCACATAACAGCCCCGTCCAGCCAAAACGCTTAAACGGTAGTGATAAATTTAGCTTCAGCTGCTACAAAGGAATTTCATGCTTTAATGCCTGTTGCCGGCAAGCCGATATTACCTTAACCCCTTATGACATATTACGTCTTAAAGATAACCTGGGGATGACCTCAACCGAGTTTTTGAAAAAACACACTGTACCTTTCGAAATTGATGGCCAGGGCTTACCCGGCGTTAAGCTTCGTACTGAAGATGATAACCCCGTTTGTCTGTTACTGGATGGCGATAATGGCTGTGGTGTTTACAAAGACCGCCCATCAGCCTGTCGCTATTACCCTGTTGGTCTGCTAAATATGCGCGCCTTTAAAGCAGAAAAAGAAGAGCAGCATTACTTTATGGTAAAAGAAAATCGCTGCAGCGGGCACAACGAAGATCGTGAAATTACAGTTAATGAGTACCGCAAAGAACAGGGGCTCGAAGAATACGATGACTTTAACTGGCAGTACTATCGTTTAATCTTAAAGAAAAAATCGTCCGGGCCCACCATTGGTAAGCCATCCACACAAAGCTTTCATTTTTTCTTTACTGCCGCTTACGATGTTGATCGTTTCCGTGAATTTATCAAAACACCAAACTTCTTAAAAGTTTATGCGATACCTGACGATGAATATAAAGAACTACTTGAAGATGACTATAAACTGGTTAGTTTTGGCCTAATGTTAATGCACCAGGTTTTATTTGGTGAAAACACCATTCCACTGGTAGAAAACGCTTACGAAAATCGCACTGAAGAACGTAAAGATGTACTTGAGGCAAAGAGGAAATTAGCCGAGGAAATTGCCAAAAAAGAAGATCCGACTGATCAGTATATTAAGGATTAACCAGGAGATTACAACATTCAAATCAATTAACCACAACGAACATAGTGTATTCGTTGTGGTTAATAAAAAAACTAATTACGATATAGACCACGCCTGCTTGCGCGTTCTGCTTGTTCAACCTGCTTCATAACCAGACCAATGGCATCTGCGTAAGGCACTGTACCTGCTTTACGAATAATCGCCATACCTTCGCGGCTGAGCGCAAACTTTATAAATTTACGTACTTTAGGTGAGCTGCTTCTGCCTTTTGTAACAAGATACAGCGGGCGATACAAAAGGTACTGTCCGTTTTTAATATTTTCAAATGTGGGCGCTTTACCATCCAGTTTCAGAATTTTTACATCACGGCGTTTCGCACTACTGATTCCAGTAGTGCCAATACCAATGAGATTTTTCTGAATCCCTTTTTCTAACGGGCCTGATGATTTCACAACATATTTAGCCACCGGAAATTTCTGATCATAATTAGCAAAAACAAGCTCCCGCAATGTTCTCCCTACACCTGAAAATTTACCACGGCGAACATAGAGTTCTATTGGTGCATTACTGCCCCCCAGCTCTTTCCAGTTTCTGATCTTACCCAGATAAACACCTTGAAGCTGTTCGAATGTAATGCTATTGACCGGGTTATTTTTATGCACGATAACCGCGAGTGCATCCCAGGCAACCGGTATCTGGTAAGCACTGCGTTCTTCCGGATGCTTTTCCATCGCCACACGACAGGCACCTCCAATATCAATCGTCCCTTTTGTTGCTTTACGAATGCCTTTAGTCGCACCACCACCACTAATATTAACTTTTACACCAGTCTTTTTTTCATAGGCTTTTGCGAGTTCTTTCATAAAGGCTTTTTTGGTAATACCACAGCCTGCCCAGTTAATTTCGTTTGCGGCCGACGAATAAGCGGACATGGACACGGCGCCAAGAACCAAAAAAGTAACGAATACGGAGATTTTCCTGCTCATAATATGTTTCCTCTAACTATAATATAGACGCTT
>VAPL011065243.1_pt1 | contig 17999 bp, 18 predicted proteins | sample 3395061 | NCBI WGS metagenome assembly VAPL01 (sample SAMN08290444, study PRJNA428436) | hydrothermal vent metagenome | isolation source: Deep-sea hydrothermal vent chimney 2 | place: Pacific Ocean: Juan De Fuca Ridge | depth 2182 m m | reverse complement strand
TTCAACCCCTATGGCATTATAGCCGTCAACCCGGCACATTATGCCGACAGCCATTACCGGGCGGCGATGGAACTCATTGCCTGGGTCACCTCGGTGGAGGGACAAACTGTGATTCATGACTACCGTATCGATGGCAGCCCGCTATTTATCCCCATGGCGGTACCGATACCGTAATGGACAGCCTGGTCGATGCCAGTAAACAGGCCCTGATGCTGCTGTTCAGCGGCGACACGGCACTGTGGACGGTCGTCGGCATTTCCTTCAGGGTATCCGCCCAGGCTATTGTGTATACCGCTGTACTCGCCTTGCCGCTGGCCTTTATCCTGGCCTATGGTCATTTCCCCGGCCGCCGATCACTCATTGCACTGTTCAATTCACTTATGGCGGTTCCTGCCGTAGTCATTGGCCTGACGCTTTACCTGTTACTGTCGCGTAGCGGGCCGTTTGGCAACCTGCACCTGCTGTTTACCCAGAAGGCCATGATCCTGGGCCAGATGATGTTGTGCCTTCCGGTACTGGTCGCCATGGGGCATTCTGCTATCCAGGCGGCCGACCGGCGTGCCTGGGAAACGGCGCTGACCCTGGGGGCATCCAGCTGGCGTGCCATGCTGACACTGTTGTTCGAAGTGCGCTTTGCCCTGCTTGCCGCATTAATCGCCGGCTTCGGTCGCATCATTGCCGAGGTCGGAAGCTCCATGATGGTCGGTGCCAATATCCTTAACCATACCCGCAACATTCCTACCGCCATCGCGCTGGAAACGAGTAAGGGTGAGTTTGCCCAGGGTATAGCGCTGGGGCTGGTATTATTGATACTGGCACTGCTGCTCAATACAGTGTTGACGCTGTTACAGGGCCGTGGGGAAATGATTACATGAGCAGTCAACAGGCACTGATTGTCTACAACGATTTGCTGAAACTGCATAATGGCAACCGCCTGCTGGATATCAAACAGCTGGTCATAAACCGCTCTGAAACGCTGCTCCTGACCGGTGCAAACGGATCAGGGAAAACCACTCTGCTGAAAATACTCGCTGGACTGAATGCCCCCGAGCACTGCGATGTGCATTACCAGCAATGCAGGTTCAGCTGGAAAAAAGCACGCCTGCCAACACGGTTACCGGTGATTTACCTGCACCAGCACCCCTACCTGTTTGATGCCAGCGTGTCAGACAATATCGCTTACGGTTTACGCCGTGCCGGTTACAAAAGAAGCAGAACCCGACAGCTTACGGAAGAAGCGCTGGCCTGGAGCAAGCTCGAACACCTGGCGGACCGCAATGCCAGGCAACTTTCCGGTGGCGAATGCCAGCGCATCGCGCTGGCCCGTGCGCGTATCCTGCACCCACGCCTGCTGCTACTCGATGAACCGATTTCCAGTATGGATCAGTCTGCCTGTGAACAGACCTTTTTCCTGATACGGAACCTCAGGCAGGAAGGTGTTTCCGTCGTTGTCACAAGTCATCAGATCCAGCAACTTCGCCTGCTCGCAGATCGTCACCTGATACTGGAAAATGGAAAGCTGCATGACGTTGAAAGCAACAGCAGCAGAGTGAATCCAACACCGCACACAACAGGTATGATCCGTGTTGTTCCAGCCGGGAACCAGAGGAATATCGACCTCCATGGCTAACCGGACCAACGCCCGACATATCACCGGTATGGTCCTCGCCGGTGGCCAGGGCCGGCGTATGGGTGGCCGCGACAAGGGCCTGATTCACCTCAATGGCAAACCGATGATCGAGCATGTTCTGCACCGGCTGGCACCACAGGTGGACAACCTGCTTATCAATGCCAACCGTAACCAGGAACAGTACGCTCAATTCGGCTACCCGGTGATCGGTGATGATATCGGCAACTACCAGGGTCCGTTGGCGGGTATGGCAGTCGCACTCAGACATGCGACCGGTGACTACCTGCTTACCGCCCCCTGCGACAGCCCTCTTTTACCAACACAACTGGCTGAACGTCTGTATCAACAGCTTCAACACACCCGTGCCGGTATCGCCTGTGCGCATGACGGTAATCGCCTGCAACCGGTATTTGCATTAATTCACAAAAGCCTGTTACCTGACCTGCTGGACTATCTGCATCGCGGAGAACGCAAGATCGACCACTGGTACCAGCAACACAACTTCACCAGCGTCGATTTCAGCGACACACCTGAAGCCTTTGCCAACATCAATACCGACCGGGAACGCAATGAGCTTGAAGCCCTGCTCACCGCCGGCATGGCCGACGAGAATGCATCATGAGCACTCCCATCAAACAGACATCCTGCTGCGCTGATACCTTTGAACCCGGCATACTGCCGCTACAGGAAGCACTTGACCGTATCCTGGATGCTGCCCGGCCGGTAACAGGCTTTGAACACCTGGCTATCCGTGCAGCACTGGGGCGGGTGTTGTATACAAACATCATTGCCCTGACTGATGTGCCGCCACACACCAATTCTGCGATGGACGGTTACGCCTTCAGTAGCGATCAGTTCCCGGAACAGGGCGCGCAGGAATTCAGCGTCATCGGTACCGCCTATGCCGGCCAGCCATTTACCCGGCAACCGGGCAAGAATGAATGCATCCGCATCATGACCGGTGCCGCTATACCCCCGGGTGCCGATAGCGTGGTGATGCAGGAGCAGGTTGAAACCCTCGGTGACCGTATCAAAATTGGTGAAGGCCATCGGCGTGGGCAAAACGTACGTCTGGCCGGTGAGGATATCACTGCGGGAGAGGCCCTGTTAAAACGGGGCACACGGTTGCGTGCGGCTGAACTCGGTCTACTGGCATCCCAGGGCATTGCCGAAGTCTGTGTCTACCGACGCCCACGAGTGGCTTTTTTTTCAACCGGTAATGAACTGTGTTCGCTGGGGGAAACACGGGGTGACAATGCCATCTACGACAGTAACCGGTACACCCTGTTCGGCATGTTAAGCGAACTGGGCATGGAATTGATTGATATGGGCGTGGTGAAAGACCGGCGCGATGCCATTACCGAGGCACTTCAATGTGCTGCCAACGATGCGGACCTGGTCATTACCACGGGTGGCGTTTCAGTCGGCGAAGCCGACTATGTCAAGGAAGCCCTGCAGTCGTCCGGCAAAATCGATTTCTGGAAAGTAGCCATAAAACCAGGACGACCACTGGTCTTCGGACAACTCGCCGATGCGCTGTTCTTCGGCCTGCCCGGCAACCCCGTCGCCGTCATGGTGACCTTTGAACAGTTCGTCAAACCTGCACTGAAGCGACTCACGGGTGAAACCGACGGGGTTCCCCTGCGCTTGCAGGCACGTTGCCTGATGACAATCCGCAAACGGCCGGGCCGCACCGAGTTTGTACGCGGCATACTGGAACGTGACAACTGTGGGTACTGGACAGTACGCAGTACCGGTGCTCAGGGGTCCGGCATACTGAGTTCCATGAGCCGCGCCAATTGTCTGATTGTGTTACCGGAGTCATCCGGGTCAGTGGAAATTGGAGAGGACGTCGAGGTAGAACCTTTTTCCCCGTAGAACTACGTATTTTATTCTGGTACAGGCTGTACCAGACTGTTGCACATGGAGCACACACCGCTACAGGCCTATCACAGTCCTTCCGTAACCTGACACACTGTCAGTGTGACAGCGGGCCATGTCTTCATAGCGCTTACCGTGCTGCAATTACAGTTTGCCTGACAGGATCACGGGCATAGACCCTGCCAGGGATGGATACACCAGCAAGCAATGAGGTGTCTCCCTATGGAACTTTCCAAAGCTGTCGCCCGACATCGAGAACATATCTTCTCGGTCATTTCCGGCCAGGAGGTGGAAATGCCGGTTGATGCCAGGATATCCAATTCCTGGCAACGCTGTGTCAATGATTACGGACTGGATCCAAACAGTGCTCACCAGCCCTACATCGTTGAAGAACAGGTGCTCCGCGAAGGCCAGGAGCGTCTGGTCAGTCTGCTTAACATCGCTCGTGTGGAGATGGCCAGTCTCTACCAGCAGATTGCCGGCTCCGGTCATTCCATACTGCTCACCGACAACTCCGGCCTGGTGATTAACTATGTCGGTGATCCGGACTTTAACGAAGAGGCGAAAAAACGCGGGTTAACCGAAGGTGCGGTATGGACCGAGAAATATCAGGGCACCAATGGCATGGGTACCTGTCTGGCCGAACAACAACCGATCATTATTCACCAGGATGAACACTTCTTCTCCAGCAATTTGTCGCTGACCTGCACCGCTGCCCCGATCTTCGACCCCAACAATAAAGTCATCGCAGTACTGGATGCTTCCAGTGAATCGCGCAAGGCCCAACAACACACCATGGCCCTGGTCAACATGTCGGCCAAGACCATCGAAAACCGCGTGTTTTTATGCATGTTCAAAAACCATTTTATTATGCGCTTTCACAGCCGGCCGGAATTTGTCAATACACTCGGGGAAGGCCTGGTGGCGTTTCAGAGCAACGGCACCGTACTGGCAGTGAACCGCAGCGCCCTGTTCCAGATGGATTACAAGTCCTGTGAAGAACTGCGTGCCCACAAAATCGACGAACTGTTCGACAGCCCGTTGTCGACACTGCTGCACCACTCGGTGCATGGTTCGCTGCACGCAGTCCCCATACACGAGACCAGACACTCGCGTCGCTTTTTTGCCATTGTACAGATCCCGGAATCCGAACTGATGGGGAAACGTACCAACGTCAGACTGGATGACTGTGCGGGTACACAGGAAACTGTACCATCCGGCTCAAACGTGGCGCTGGATACCCTGGAGTACGGTGACCCGCACATGGCTCAGAATATCCGTATTTCACGCCGGGTACTGGACCGCGGCATTCCCATCCTGCTCTGCGGTGAAAGCGGTACCGGTAAAGGGGTGTTCGCCAAGGCCATGCATCTTGCCAGCGAACGCGCGGATAAACCTTTTGTTGCCATTAACTGTGCGTCCATCCCCGAGTCGCTGATCGAAAGCGAACTGTTCGGCTACAAGGCGGGGGCTTTTACCGGTGCCAGCCGTCACGGCAGTCCGGGGAAAATCGTACAGGCAGACAACGGCACGCTGTTTCTTGACGAAATCGGTGACATGCCCTTGTCACTTCAGGCACGTTTACTGCGTGTACTGGAAGAAAAAGAAGTCGTGCCACTGGGTGGCCATGCCACGGTGTCTGTTGACCTGCGCGTCATCAGTGCCACACACCGCAATCTCCCCGACATGGTGGTGGAAGGCAGTTTTCGTGAAGACCTGTATTACCGTCTGCAAGGTGTCAAGGTCACACTTCCTCCATTGCGAGAACGCGCTGACAGGTACAACCTTATCAAGCACCTGATCAACATCGAGGCCAGCAACGACGGCCACTCGCTGCACGTCGATGAAGAAGTACTCAAACGTCTCGATAGTTATTACTGGCCCGGCAATATCCGTCAGATGCGCAATGTACTGCGCACCATGATTGCCCTGGCTGAATCGGATCGCATCACGGTTGACGACATGATCGATGACCTGTTCCGCGAAGCACACAGCATGGCCAGCAATCCGGCTGACCGAGTCCGGGTCGAGGTTGAAAAGCCTCACGACCCATTGCGTAATGCAGAACGTGATGCCCTGCTGCAAGAACTGGAGCGACATCGCTGGAATATCTCCAGTGCAGCAAAAAGCCTGACACTGAGCCGCAATACCCTTTACCGAAAAATGAAGCGTTGTAATATCACCCCGCCACGCTAGGCATATCGGGACATGTCTCGAAAGTATTGCAATGCAGTGTTCCATTAACGGAACACTTCGTTGAGATGCTCATTTTTTCAACGTGTTACAGGGCTGTATCACTGGTACGCGACTTGCAATCCCGGTAAATAACAATAGCTTCTGGGAGATCTGTCCGTGACAACAGTGTCACCTGCCTTTTCCATCAGTGTCGATCCCGGTGAGCTGCATTTCAATGCCGCACACTTCATTACTTTCGATAACTGTTGCGAGAACCTGCACGGTCATAACTTCCATGTACGTATTGATGCACATGGCAATAATGACACGAATAACCTTGTTATCGACTTTGTACTGATATCCCGTCTGGCCGCCGATATCTGTAGCAAACTCAACAACAAGGTACTGCTACCGGATGAAAGTGACGTCGTCAGGATTGAGCAGCATGATAACCGGGTCTATATCAGTAGCCATGACAAGCAATTCATACTGCCGAAAGATAACTGTTACCTGCTTCCAGTCAGCAATACCACGGCGGAAATGCTCGCATGGTATATCGGCGAATGTCTGGTTAATGTCTTAAAACAGAAAGATGCAATCTCCAATATGAGTGAACTGAATGTTGCCGTGGAAGAAGCTGACCATCAGTGGGGACTGTGTCGGAGCGTGCTGAAAGATGGGAACTGACCCCCGCACAGCGCGGCTGGCCTGGGCCCTGACCGGCTCGGGGCACTACCTGCACGAGTGTCTGGAACTGTTGTGCGAGCTTGAGCATGTCGACCTGTTTCTCAGTGCTGCTGCTGCAGAAGTCCTCACGATGTATGGGCACAATCTCGATACCTTGCGCAAGGACATGCGCGTGTTCCGTGACACCACCGCGAGCAGTGTACCGGTCGGCCTGTTCTACAGCGGTAATTACCATACCCTGGTCATCGCTCCGGCGACCTCCAATACCGTTGCCAAGTGCGTGTATGGAATTTCCGATACGCTGGTAACCAACATCTATGCCCAGGCAGGAAAGTGCCGTATTCCATCCATTGTATTTGCCTGTGATACTGAACCGGAACTGGAAAGCGAAGCGCCACGCCACCTCGTCAAGGTCTACCCGCGTCGGGTTGACCTGGAAAACTCCGAGCGCCTGCGTCAGTTCGAAGCCACCCGGGTGGTATCTGACATTGAACAACTTCGCCAGGCCGTAGAGGTCCGAATACCATGGCCGAACGTCTCCTGTTCCTGACCGGCAAACTCGCCGAAAAAAACCTGCATCGGGTTCTGGAATCAATGCAGCCGACAACTTTCGAGCCAGTGGTACACCAGCTTGGTATTAACGTAGCAGGTCTGATGACAGCCGATATGATCAGACGCCGGCTGGACATGCCGGATGGCATTGATCGTGTTATCGTGCCGGGCAGGTGCCGGGGTGATCTGGATGCACTCAGCCGGCTCTATGGTATACCCGTCGAACGTGGACCCGGGGAACTCAAGGACCTGCCACAGTATTTCGGTTATGGTGAAAAACACCCCGACCTCAGTCACTATGACATAAAAATCTTTGCTGAAATCGTTGATGCTCCCGACCTGACTATCGAAACCATCCTGCAACGTGCACAGGCCTACCGGGGCTGGGGTGCCGATGTCATCGATATCGGCTGCCTGCCTGATACGCCCTTCCCGCACCTGACCGAAACCATCCAGGCACTGCACGAGGAAGGTTTTCTGGTCAGTGTCGACTCTGTCGATAACGAGCAGTTATTGACGGGTGGAAGAGCAGGTGCCGATTACCTGTTAAGCCTGCACAAGGACAGCTTGTGGATTGCTGATGAAGTCACGGCGATACCGGTTATCATTCCCTCGCAACCCGGTGATCTGCAAAGTCTGCTACAGGCTATGGATGCGCTGGATACAAAAGGACGCCGTTACCTGGCTGACCCCGTCCTTGACCCCCTGTTGTTCGGCTTTACCGAATCGCTGTTCCGTTATCGTGAACTACGCAGACAGCGCCCCGATGCAGAAATCCTCATGGGCGTCGGCAATGTCACGGAACTTACCGATGCCGATACCAATGGTATCAATGCCCTGTTAATCGGCATCGCCAGTGAGCTGGGTATTACCCATATCCTTACCACCCAGGTTAGTCCACATGCACGCCGTGTTGTTAGTGAAATCGATATAGCGCGTCGTACCATGTTCCTGGCACGTGAACAAAACAGTCTGCCACGCAATCTCGATAACCGTCTGCTGGGTATGCATGAACGCCGGCCATTTCCCTATAGCAAAGTGGAAATCCAGGAAACCGCTGCCGCTGTACGCGACCCCAGCTACCGCGTCCAGGTCAGTGAAGACGGCATCCATGTGTACAACCGCGATGGCCTGCACACAGACACAGACCCGTTCGCCCTGTTCCCGAAACTCGAATTCAGGGATGACGCTGGCCATGCATTTTATATGGGCACTGAGCTGGCACGTGCCCAGATTGCCTGGCAGCTCGGCAAACGCCATGTACAGGATCAGGAACTCAACTGGGGTTGCGCCATGGACAAAAAACAGATCGACAAAACAGGTACCGGATCATGATTATGGAAACCATCATTACCACCCGCGACAAGGATGGACACACTCATATTGCACCCATGGGTATACGTAAACAGGATGATCTGATAGTGCTGGCCCCGTTCAAACCATCACGCTCATTTGACAATATGAAACGTGAAGGCTATGCCATTATCAATCATACGGATGATGTAAGGGTTTTTGCAGGCTGCCTCACCGGACACCTTGACTGGTCGTTATGCCCGGCCATCAAGGTAAACGGCCACCGTCTTGAAAATTGTCTCAATCATATAGAACTGGAACTCGAACAGATCAAGGATAATGAACAACGTCCTGAATTGCGCTTCCGTCCGGTGTACGAACAAACCCATGCGCCATTCCGTGGCTTCAACCGTGCCCAGGCAGCAGTCATCGAGGCTGCTGTTCTGGTCAGTCGTCTGCATATTCTGCCGTTGGATAAAATCGAAGCCGATATCGGCTATCTGACTGTCGCCATCAAAAAAACGGCCGGTCCGCACGAACAACTCGCCTGGAACTGGCTGATGCAACGCATCGCCACCTTTCGTGCTCATCAGCACGAGGAACGTCTTGCATGACGCGACTGCTCGCCAGTGTCACCAACGCCCGGGAAGCCGTTATGGCACTGGCAGGTGGCGCCGATATCATTGATCTCAAGGAACCTGCCAACGGTGCATTGGGTGCGGTATCCGTCGAGATTCAAAAAGAAGTGGTACAACTGATGACGGAGCAATGTCCGGTGAGTGCCACTGTCGGTGATCTTCCTATGAGTGTGGAGATACTGTCGAAGGCGATCGAAGCCACGGCGGATACCGGTGTCGACATCGTCAAGGTTGGACTACCGCACCTGGAGCAACATGTCGATTGTCTGAAAGCCCTGTCAGACAACGCCAGACGCGGTGTTCATATCGTAGCCGTTCTGTTTGCAGAACAAAAGCCAACCCTGCACCTGCTGGATGAACTGGCTGATGCCGGGTGTGTTGGTGTCATGCTGGATACCGCCAACAAATCCGCTGGTAATTTGTGCAATGTTACCGATCAGGCTTCACTGTCGAACTTTGTCCGGCATGCCCATGGACTGGGTTTGTTGAGTGGTCTTGCCGGGTCGTTAACAGTAGACAATATCGGCCCGTTACTGAACCTGAATCCCGACTACCTGGGCTTTCGCGGCGCGCTGTGTGATGCCGGAAAACGCACCGGGCAGTTGTCTCCGGAAGCACTTGCACGTGTTCGTGAATGTTTTGACTGTACCAGGCTTGATCCGGTAGCTGATATGCAGCACATTGAAACCACTGGATTCTGGCATACGCCAGAATGACGGGAATCAAATCAATCAAAGTATCGCTGAATAATACCCTGGTTCAGGCTTTGGGATAAGGAACACGCTGCTTGTGAACTACCTTGTTCAACAAGATATCACGAACCGATGCAGATGCATCATGTGCCAGCATCTGCGGGAGCTGGTCAAACTCTTTCTGTGACATTACACTGACCGGGAAATCACCCTGTCGTACGTAATCGGGAAAATGTGCATCAACAATATCCTGGCGGGCCAGTTCCTGGATCGACAGGGTATTATCGATTTCAACCGATTTCACCAGCATCAGCCGGCTGGCACCAAGGCGCACAGCCAGCCAGGCGGCCAGGCTGTCGGATGTTATGTCCCAGGAATGTTCGATACTGTCGTCATCGGTCACCATCTCGGTCGGCAACCAGATGGGTACCCCGGCATTGGCCAGTACGCGTTTAATATCTTCCTTGTGCTCAACAGGCACCAGATCCGGCTGCATGCCGGATAACATCAGGCCGAACTGGGTCATCGCCAGCAGTGCCATGAAATGGGCACTGGAGTCATCGAACTTCCAGTATGCCTGGGATTCATGCACCAGCTCGGCGAATGGTCCGCCACCGGGTACGACGACAACTTTGCCACCGCCGTAGCAACTCAATACATCCAGCCAGAATGGCAAGGCTTCAGCCGTTGCCAGACTGCCGCCAACTTTCACAACCCACATAATCTGTCCCCAGTTGATCAAGCAGTTTTAATATGGCAGCTACCTTGTCAAAAGTTTCCTGGTACTCTGCCTCCAGTTCGGAATCTGCAACAATACCGCCACCCGCCCAGAACCTCAGACTGCCGGTGGAATGCACCAGAGTACGAATGGCGATACTGGTATCCATTGCACCATCGAACCCCACATAACCGATGGAACCGCAGTACACACCACGCCGGTGTGGTTCCAGTTCTTCGATAATTTCCATAGCACGCAGTTTTGGCGCCCCGGTGATGGAGCCGCCAGGAAAACAGGCGCGTAATAAACCCGGGCTGTCGCTGTTCTCTCCCAGTTCGCCGGTTATCGTACTCACCAGGTGATGGACCGTGGCAAAACTTTCAATGTCAAACAATTCTGGCACCCGAATAGTGCCCGGTGTACAGACCTTGCCCAGATCATTTCGTAGCAGGTCCACAATCATAAGGTTTTCAGCACGGTCTTTATCGCTGTATTTCAGTTCCTGTGCCAACCGCTGATCCTCCTCCGGGCACGGCGAACGGGGGCGCGTACCTTTGATAGGCCGGGTTTCCACAACACCGTCCCTGACCTTCAGAAAACGCTCCGGTGAACAACTCAATATCTGGCAACAGGGTGTATTCATATAGGCGGAAAAAGGCGCAGGATTGCGCTTCCTGAGAATACGGTAAGCCTGCCACAGCGAACCTTCGACCCGGGTATCAAAACGCTGCGCCAGGTTCACCTGGTAGCAATCACCCTCACAGATGTAGTGTTTGATGCGGTGAAAAGCGCGGGCATACTGTTCGAAGCTCATGTTCGATTGCGGCGCTTCGGTAACGCGGAACGGTTGATCCTGAAGCTCGTGGCTCACGGAACGAAAATGCGATAACAAGTCCGGCCAGCGACTTGCGGTGCGCGTATCCCGGCCCTGGGAAACCAGATAACTTTTGCATTCCTGGTGGTCCACCACCAACGCCCAGTCATAAATACCCACCGCCATTTCCGGGATCTGTTCAGCGTTTTCAGCTTGCTCGGGCAGGCATTCTATTCGACGCCCAAGATCGTAGGAAAAATAGCCCAGTGCACCACCACTGAAAGGGAGATTATATACAGCCTCACCAGGCTCACCAAGACAATGGCGTAAAACAGCAAATGGATCATCGGTAGAGACTTCTACATCCAGGCCTTTATGTACTTCGGTCAACGCACCCCGGGTAGTCACAGTCAGCATAGGATCGGCCGTGATAATATCGTAGCGTCCCTGCTCGATAAACGGTCGCCCACTATCAAGAAATACTGCCCACGGCCAGTCTGCAATAGTGCCAAACAACGCAGCGCTGTCAGTATGATAAGGAACTTCAGTCAACATCGGTCGAATCATCTGCCACACCTCGCCAACCAGGCGACGGCAACCGCCGGTGCACAGTCTGCCGGGTCACCCATGACCAGTCGTTCGGATTTAAACGATGAAAGCAGGTCGATATAACGACGTCCACAGCAACGAGCCAGGTGCCTGACCAGGAAACGACCAACCCCGGCACCGACCAGCGGTACATCGGCATCCAGGTCACGGCGAGATAACACAAGGTCAATGGCCGTCAACAGGGTCTGGATCTGCTGGTCAGAAAAATAACGCGCCAGCCGGCTCCAGTCATTCAGTGTGGCTACCTCGAAGTCCAGGCCCAGCATTCGTGCCACCCGACGCGCACTTCCTTTGCGGGTTTTGGGTCCATTGTCTGCAGCAGGATACTGGTCCGCAGACACAGGCAACTCACCGGTCAGGCGGTATATATCGGCACTTGCTGCAAAATGTTCCGCCATCAACGGCACCCAGCGACCATTAAAGAGCACACGGTTCGTGATGGCCATCAGCGGTGTACGCACGACACCGCTGTATACCAGTTCACCGCAGCACAAACGGTCATGATCGTTCTCGCCTCGGGCCAGCACCTTGCCATCCCTGACGGCGACAATATCTGTTGTGGTACTACCAATATCGACAAACAGCGCTTGCGGCACATGGTGTGCCACAAAGGAGGCGCTTGCCAGCCAGTTACTGGAAGCAATGGCATCTTCGGCATTATGGCTATCATGCGGCGCCAGAAAACCCCGCGAGCCGGCGAACAGTTCCATAGTTGCCGGCCATAGTCGGTCTTCCATAACACTAACCAGTGCGCGCACACCTTCTGTACGCGTACTGAACAGATCAACCAGTTCGCCTGTCATGGTCACCGCATGTTGCCTGGTATCGGTATTCCATTGATCGAGTACTTCGTCTACACCGCGCCGCAGATAATCGATCCCCTGCCACAACGGACAGGGCAGCTGGATGACCCCCAGTACATGACCCTGTGCATCCAGGTGTGCTGCCTTCAGGTGTGCACCGCCGAGATCCCAGCCAATGATATCATCAGGCAACATGAGAGACTCCCAGTGCCACCTGGGTACACCCGTATGTGACCGGGGTACAGGATGGTGATGCAGCATCATTCTGCAACATGCGCAGAATCAGTTTTGCCGGGTTAACAGCCAGCACATTGTGCAAACCGGCATAGGAAACTGTGAGGCGCGGATTCACTTCGAGTACAACAGGGCCGTTAGCTGTCAGTATCAGGTCAACCCCGACATATCCCCACAGACCGGGGATTGCACGCGCCACTGAACGTGCCAATCGCGCATAGTGAACATGTGCATCGGGAAGACCGTTGACCAGAACACCTTCCAGTTCAAACCGTCCCCCTGTTTCACGAACTTGCTGAAGGTTGGCAGTCAGCAAAGTAGCCATCCCGTCACAACACAAGATCGACAGACTGGCTGCTTCACCTTCAAGGTAGGGTTGTGCTACATAGCCAGCATAACGTTCGTGATCCTGCAAGGCATGATACATGGCATGATAGGTTTCAAATACGCAGGAACCCTCCCCGCCCACACCATCATCAGGCTTGAGAACCCAACGTGAATGTCGAAAAGGAATCACATCATCCACATCATAGGTTGGTACAACATCAATACCCGTACATTGCAAATATTCCGCAGTCAGTGACTTGCTGGCAGCAATGGCAACAGCCGTTGGATGGCTGCCAATCAGGCGGCGTCCACACACTAATGTCATGAGAGAGATACGGTGCAGCAAGCCATCTGATTCTGGCATAATCGCCCACACGGCATCACTGCGGTTGATACAAGTTTCCCAGATCTGCCAAATATCATCACTGAGCATCGGGGTTACAACTTCACACTGATAGTTCAATGCAGGCAAACGCGGGTCGCGGCTTACCAGAAGTTCCACATCCGGAAGAACTGACAAATCATCCAGCAGGGCACCAAGCATGGTTTCCGCCTCATTCAGCATCTCGGTCGACATTTGCCCGCCAACCAGGCCACCACCAGTGATATACTCAACAACAAAGATACGCATTGGTCTTATCCGTGAATTTTATACCCGTTATCGATCTCGCCCGCGGTCTTGCTGTTCATGCCAGGGGCGGACACCGTGAAACCTATCAGCCACTGCAAAGCATCCTGTGCCGTTCCAGTGAGCCGGTTGATGTGGTAACAGGCCTGCTTGACCTGTACCCCTTCACCCACCTCTACATTGCCGACCTCGATGCTATCCAGGGCGGACCTGTTCAATCTGCTGTCTTGCAACAACTGCATGCGCATTTTCCCGGCTTGCAGTTGTGGGTCGACGCCGGTATCCGTAATGCCAGCCAGTTTCGCTCCCTGAAACAGATCATTACGGTCACACCCGTGCTGGGTAGTGAAACGCTGTCCGACACCAGTCTCCTGGAAAATCCCGAATTTTACGAAACTGCTGTCCTTTCACTGGACTTCCAGAATGCGCTTTTTCTCGGCCCGGCCACGCTGCTTGCTACGCCGGCGCTGTGGCCAGAACGTGTTATCGCCATGACACTAGACCGTGTCGGCAAACACCAGGGTCCCGATCTGAGGCGCCTTCGGCAACTGCACTGTGCAGCGCCTGAAGCGGCACTCTATGCCGCTGGAGGTGTGCGCAACAGGGATGACCTGCATGCCTTACAGACACTGGGTTGTGCAGGCGTGCTGCTTGCCAGTGCACTGCACGACGGCCGATTAACCGCACATCAGCTTGCCGGTATGACAAAGTAATCAGGAATTCTCTAGGCGACGACACTGAATTTTTTTCTCCTGTCACCAGCAATCTGTTCCCGAAACGGTAAATCACATCCCTCAAGCTCATCAAAATAATGCAACAGATGGCTGCTGCCTGACGTCTGAAAGATTTCCAGCTTCGGACCACTGTAATGGCACCAGGATTGCCCTGTTTCATACAGTTGCAGTTCGACCAGCCCAGGTAGATAGTCGATGAGCTGTTCCCAGATATACACACACAGCATTTCAGTACTGGAACGCCAGGCCAGTTCAGAGGTGACATAATTCAGATTGTGGTGATCAAAACATTCCACCACCTGCTTGTTCACGACGTGCTTCAGGTAGCCGTAATCAATCACGCAACCGGTCACCGGGTCGATACGGCCTGCTACCTTGACTTGCAGGGTGTAACGTCCACCGTGCAAATTGGAACATCTGGCGGGATGATCGGTAATGAAATGTGCAGAATCGAACACCAGCTCCTTGACCACAGTTACTTCAGGTGTCGTATCGTTAAAACGTGACCAGACGCCAGGCATTGCTTGCAGCAACTCGCTCAAAACAGAAAACAGGTTGTCGCTGTCGATACATCTGTGGCTGCGCAGTGTCACACCACCACCCGACATGGAAATATCCATAATCACCATGTTGATGTTCCAGTGCCTTTTAAGACAATCCATGATTTCCTGCGCATCGTGACGGTCAGGGATGGGGATAAACAGGTAACCAGCGTGTAACTCACCTACCTGGGCAACACAACTCGCCACTACCGTTAAAAAATCCGGTGGCGGAACTAATGACAGTTGTATGTGTTTCGTTTCAGGAAAATTACGGCGACGTGCTTTCAGACGGTTGTCGGCAACCACCCGGTTGGTTGAGACATCAAAACGATATTCCTGGCGGAAACGGAAACCGAAGTCTTTCAGGAATTGCAAATTCCAGAGTAATAAGTCCAGACGACGAATATCACCTGGCACCACGACAAGATCATCCTCAACTTTTAGCAGACCGACTATCCCAAGCCCTTGTAACAAACCACGAGCAGTTTCACCTGGACAGGACATAGCCGTTGGATAGTCCTCTACCCTGTCAACGATATTTACCTGGTCTGGCGACAGGATAAAATCCAGCGGCATATGATGACGCAATGCATATTCATGTACAGTCAGGCCACAACAGACTAGCAGATGTTCGTTATCCATCCTTTGCCGCTCAGTCCCGCACTCCAGACATTGCATGACAGTCACCTCGCTGAGTTCATGACAAAAACCGGATTATTGCCCCGGGGTTCCGGGGCAATATATATTACCGATCAGGCGTGTGCAGCAAACGGATGCTCGGTTCCATCTTTGCTGGCTACAACGTCAGCCGCCGTTGGCTCACCGTTGACAGCACGCTTGATAGACATCTTGGTAGCTTCGTAGTTGTAATCCTGGATCTTGTTGTCGTCTTCGGCTTCCCAGTGAATAAACACACCCACACAGATATACAGATCATCGGCTTCGTCCACCGGAATAGTGCCGTCTTCGACACAATCGGCAACTGCCATTGCTACACCACGCTGCGCAGGCCCGAACATCTGAACCGCCTGCTTGGCACCCTTGATAGTGACCTTGTTGAACATGGCAGTCGCAGGTTTGACCATCAGGTTCGGGGTTACCACTGCCAGCAGGCCATTGACACCTTCTTTCTGATTGGTCAGGGTCTGACAAAAAGCATCTTCAACGGCACTACCACGTGGGCCAATAATAAGGTCGATGTGAGCCACTTCATTACCATCACCTACCAGGGCCTCACCCACCATGACTTTATCGATTTTTGCCATTAGTACTTCTCCTTATTCAGGTTGTTGTTGAAAAACAGTAGAGGAACAGCGACCTGTGCCGACTCCCCTCCCGTGAAAGGGCACTTGCCCGGTACTTTTAATACAATCCATTAATCGCTTAACCGTCAGTGCTGCAACCGTCAGATCCGCACTGGTTCCCGGGTTAATTCCCTGTTGTTTAAGCTCTGTATCAAAATACATCAGTGGTCCTGTCATATGCTGCGGTGTGTCTTTTTCCCTGAGCAACATATGATCCAGATACTTTGCCCGGATGCTGACATCCTGAGCCAGTCGCAATCCGTACTTACGCTTAACGTGCGTGTCTGGAAAGCTTGCCAGCAGGCCAAGATAGGTCGATACCATAGCCCACTCTTCGTTGTGCCAGCGTTCGATACCCTCGTACAGACGTGGCAGGGCTATATCAAAAATATCGGCATAATTACTGGTGTACTGCTGTGCAATCCGGTCGTAGCTTTGCGCTGCCTGCATAACTTGTAACAGGGTGGCATCCGGTTCGCTCGCGTGTACATCATGTTGGGCAACAGCCCCCAACCCGGCCGGTTCCGCCAGACGGATAGCTTCATAGGTCAGACGTGTATCATTTTCGTCCAGTGCCAGCAGCGTTTCACCCAGCGCATCGCGCAGTGACTGGCCGGGGTTAAGGTTCAGAGCAGCATGTGCCAGCGGCGCACACAACAAAACGATGCCGAGATTGGTGTTGCAGCCTGCCACCCTACGGGTAGCCTGGATGGCTGCCAGGATACGTTCTCCCACAGACAGGCCTGATACCGAAAGGACAGGCGCAATGGCATAGGCACTGCGGATAAAGTCGTCGAGGACCATGCCGTGACCTTCCGAGTGCATACCGACATTCCCCGGTTTGAGTGCAGTCAATTCTGTTATACATGCGGAGCGGATAGCCCGGACAACGGAATCCGTATCAATGCCTCCTGTGTGGCACATACTGTTCATTCACCCACCGCCATAACATTTTGTCGTCTCAGGTATCGGCTGTAGAAATCGTTGACCAGGCAATGAGCGATATCGACACGGCAGGTGGTCTGCAGACCTTTCCAGGCTGGTATACTGTTGACCTCGATCACCTGAAAGTCACCGTTCGCATCTCGCATCAGATCGACACCGGCATAGTCCATGTCCAGTACCCGTGTCGCTGCTTCTGCCAGTGTTTCCAGTTCCCGGTCTTTCGGTGCAGCCATGCAGGATGCACCCTGGGCGACATTATTGATCCAGTACTTTCCATGACGTTGCATGCAGGCCACTACACGATCATTGATAACAAAAACACGCCAGTCAAAGTGCTGGCCTTCAACAAAACGTTGCAGGTAATACACGCCCTGGTAATCTTCCAGTGCCGGCAAGGTGTCATCCTGTGACAATCGTGCCAGGCCCTGCCCTTGTGAACCAAATAACGGTTTGACTACCAGGCTGTGGCCGGCAGCGCGTTCCTGTGCCCAGATACACTGTCCACGTTCCTCTGAAGACACGACCCAGGTGGGTGGCACAGGAATACCGGCATGCTGCAGGAGCAGGCTGGTCATGCCCTTATCGACACTGCGCTCAATAGCCCCTCCATTGTTATAGACCGGGATGCCCAGTGCTTTCAGTGCATGCAAGATATCCAGGTACAGAACCACCTGCTCCAGACTACCGCCCGGTATACCACGCACAAATACACCATCCGGCAACTGGTCTTCAAAACCGGGTATATATAATCCCTGCGGTGCATCCAGCAAATCGATGGCACAATCGCGTAATA
>VAPL010490014.1_pt1 | contig 18006 bp, 15 predicted proteins | sample 3395061 | NCBI WGS metagenome assembly VAPL01 (sample SAMN08290444, study PRJNA428436) | hydrothermal vent metagenome | isolation source: Deep-sea hydrothermal vent chimney 2 | place: Pacific Ocean: Juan De Fuca Ridge | depth 2182 m m | reverse complement strand
TCATCGTCGACCGGCCGATTGGGCCTCTGAAGACGCGACGGACGCGACGGACGAAAAGGTCGAGCCTGTGGAAGTTCTTCCCGCCGAAGACACCTGGGATTGGCAGAAGCTCGCACGGGTCGACCAATTCCCAACCGATGGCGGGTCGACGATCCGCTACGGCCTGGGTCAGATCGCGATCTACAACTTCTCCCGCCGCGGCGAATGGTTTGCCACGTCCGCAGTCTGTCCTCATCGCAAGGACAGTGTGCTGGCACGCGGACTGCTCGGAGACCAGGCCGGCGAACCTAAAGTCGCCTGTCCGATGCATAAGAAGACCTTCTCCTTGTTGACGGGAAAGGGTCTCAGCGATCCGAACTATCAAGTCCAGACCTTTCCGGTTGAAATCCGGGGCGAAGAGGTCTGGGTCAAGCTGCCGCCGAAGAGTGCGTTCGAGGCGGGGGCTGCGTGTGCGGGGCATGGATGAGCGCGAGCCCACTCTATGAATCGACGCAGCTTCCGAGCCTGATCGATCAACTCCTGGCCGAACAGCAAGCCGTCCCAGCGGTCGAGACCTTTGCGCGCCGTCATGACGAAGGCGTTCTCTCGCCGGAGTTGAAGCTCTACGAGGAGCGGTTTCGAATCGATCATTCCGATCTGCGTCCGGGGCAACAGCTCGCCTTCCAGGTCGATCTCGATGCTTGCACGGGATGCAAGGCGTGCGTGGCGGCGTGTCATTCGATGAACGGGTTGGCGCCGGAGGAGACCTGGCGCGACGTCGGACTGGTGTTGGGCGATGGCGGTCTTCAGCAGACCGTGACGACGGCTTGTCACCACTGCGAAGACCCGGCTTGTCTCGCGGGATGTCCCGTGAAGGCCTACGAAAAGGATCCAGTGACCGGGATCGTCAGCCATCTCGACGACCAATGCATCGGTTGTCAGTACTGCGTCCTGAAATGTCCCTACGACGTTCCCAAATACAGCGAAGAGCTGAAGATCGTTCGCAAATGCGACATGTGTACCGGGCGCCTTGCCGTTGGTGAGTCACCGGCCTGCGTCCAGGGTTGTCCGACCGGCGCCATCTCGATCACGATCGTCGATTTGCTCGAAGGCGAGGCGCCCGTAGAGCTCCTCTCCGGTCTGGGTGATTCGATTCCGGACTCTTCGATCTCGCGCCCGACCACACGTTATGTCTCGCGGGCATCCTTAGCGCACCCGCGACCAGCGGATACCGACCGTGTCCGGCCCAACCGGGCCCACGATCCCCTGGCCATCATGCTCGTCTTGCTGCAGTTGTCGGTCGGCGTCCTGGGGATCGGACTGGGCGCTTCGGCGCTTGGTCTGATCACGGGGCCGGCCTTGAGTCTGGTGCTTTTTCAGGCTGCTTTGGCTGCGATGTTGGGTCTGGGTGCGGCGACGATGCATCTCGGACGGCCGCTCTACGCGTTTCGAGCCTTCCTGGGGTGGCGGACGTCGTGGATGAGCCGTGAGATTCTGGTGCTCGGGGTCTACGTGCCCCTGGTCGTGATGGCGACGGCCGCCGCCGGGGTGAGCGAGTTCCGAATCGTGCTGGGGATGGATTCCCATCTCGTTGGACAGATTGCGAAGGATTGGCGAGCTGTGATCCAGTTCCTCGCGCTGCTCACGGGTGCAATCGGGATTGTCTGTTCGATGATGATCTATATCGATACGCGTCGTGCGGCCTGGTCCGTCGCCCGAACCGTTCCACTCTTTCTTGGAACCTTGTTGGCGCTTGGCTCGTTTGGGGTGGCGGCTGCGATTGTGGCTGTCGCGATCGTTGGGCAGGACGGTGCCCTCGCCGATTCCATTCCCTTCGTGCTGCTGGGCCTTGGTGTGCTGATCCTGAAATTGCGATTCGAGCGGGCCCTGTGCGCGCCGGCCAAGAATGGAGTCCATCCGTCAGTTGCATTGGCCAATGGCACGCGACTCATGCGTGGGCCATTGCGAGGCCGTTCGCGGGTGCGGCTGATCTTGGCAGCGACCGGTGTGTTAGGCGCTGTTTTCTCTGTTGGGCTCATGGCGCTCGGTGGGCCGGTATTCGTGGTCGCTTTGTCTACGGGGACGCTGTTGCTGTCGTGCACATTGGGGGAACTCATCGAACGCCATCTCTACTTCACCGCTGAGGCCAGTCCCGGCATGCCGGGCCATTGAGGGGAAGATCGTGAAATTCGGGGCAAGAGCATCATTCGAGAAGATCAAGCGTCTGTCGATGGACGTGTTGCGCCAGCACGAAGGCCCCTTGACTCGTGACCTTTCGAGGTCGCCTGGTGGCTTCGGCCTAGGGCAGATCCCGTCACGCCTTGCGCCGGATGAAACGACGCGACTCGTATGTGGATATTGCGCGACCGGCTGTGCCTTGACGGCTCATATGAAGGATGGGCAGGCGATCAATCTTTCTCCCGACCCGACCTATCCCGTCAATCGGGGTATGGCCTGTCCGAAGGGTTGGAAGGCCTTGGATCCGCTCGGCGCCGAAGATCGAGCGACGACGCCGCTGCGTCGAAATTCGAAAAACGAATTCGAATCGACTTCCTGGGAGGCCGCGATTTCGGAATTCGTCGGGCGCTTTCGGGAGGTGGCGGACGAACGCGGTCCGGAGGCAATGGCCTTTTTGAGTACCGGGCAGATACCGACGGAGGAGATGGTTTTTCTGGGTGCGCTTGGGAAATTCGGCATGGGCATGATCCACGGCGACGGCAATACCCGGCAATGCATGGCGACCGCCGCGACCGCCTACAAGGAGTCCTTCGGCTTCGACGCGCCCCCCTATAGCTACGCCGATTTCGAAGAATCCGATGTCATCGTGCTCGTCGGGTCCAACCTCTGCATCGCCCATCCGATTCTGTGGGAACGCATCTGCCGGAATGTGAATTCGCCCGAGATCGTCGTGATCGATCCACGAAAAACAGAAACGGCGATGGCGGCAACCCAGCATTACGCCATCCGTGCGAAATCCGATCTTCTCTTCCTCTACGCGATCGCGAATGAGATCGTTCGACAGGGCGGTGTCGACCGGAAATTCGTGGACCGGCATACCGAGCAGTTCGATGCCTTCCGTCGGTTCATCGAAGGCTACACGCCGGAGTCCGTGGCCGAAGAAGTCGGACTCGCCCCGTCGGAGGTCCGTCGTCTTGCGAAGACGATCATCGAGGGTAAGCGGGTCTCGTTCTGGTGGACGATGGGTGTGAACCAAGGCCACGAAGGCGTCCGCACGGCGCAGGCCTTGATCAATCTGGCGATGATGACCGGCCATATCGGTCGACCCGGAACCGGCGCCAATTCAATTACGGGTCAGTGCAACGCAATGGGGTCGAGAATCTTCAGCAATACGACCGGCCTGTTGGGCGGCCGGAGTTTTCTGGACGCCAATGACCGTGCCGAGGTCGCTCAAATCCTTGGTATCGACGAGCGCCGCATCCCGCGACGAAACAGTTTCGCCTATGACGAGATCCTCGAAGCGATTCGAGACGGAAAAATCCGGGCGCTCTGGGTGGTCGCGACGAATGGCGCGCACTCGTGGATCCATCAGAGCGAAGCACGGGAGACGCTTCGGATGCTCGACGTATTGGTCGTGCAGGATCTCTACGCGAATACCGAAACCGCACAGATGGCCGACATCTTTCTTCCCGCGGCAGGGTGGGGAGAGAAGGAGGGGACCTTCATCAATTCAGAGCGGCGCATCGGGTTGGTCAAGAAGATCCGTCGTGCGCCCGGGCTTGCTTTGGCGGACTTTCAGATCTTTCGGCTGGTCGCCGAGGCGTGGGGATGTGGCGAACTCTTCTCCGGTTGGAAGACGCCGGAGGATGTATTTGGAAGCATGAAGGCCTTGTCTCGCTACCAGCCTTGCGAGTTCACGGGCATCTCGGGGTACAGCATGCTCGAAGAGGAGGGCGGGCTTCAGTGGCCACTCTCGACAGATGACGTAGCCGGTCCGCTCTTGCCCGGTACGCAGGCGATTCGTGAACGCCGACTCTTCGAAGACGGGAAATTCTATCGAAAGAATGGTCGGGCCCGGTTTTGTTTTGAGGCGCCTGCGGCTCTCCCGGAAGCCACCGATGATGAATTCCCGCTCGTGCTGCTTTCGGGTCGAGGCTCCTCGAGCCAATGGCATACGGAAACGCGGACGGCCAAATCGCCCGTGTTGCGACGACTCTACCGGGCTGATTGCACGGTCGAGATCCATCCGCGAGATGCTGAACGAATCGGGATCGCGAATGAGGATCTCGTTCGGGTCCGCTCTCGGCGCGGCGAACTCGAGGCCCGTGCATTGCTTCGTGAAACCGTTCGCGAAGGTGAAATCTTCATCGCAATGCATCACGCCGAGACGAATCGACTCACCTATCCCGCATTCGATCCCTATTCGCGCCAGCCCTCCTACAAATTTTGCGCGGTCAAGGTCGAGAGATTGTCGGTGTCTGAAATTGGATCACAACTAACACACACGAAGGATGAGAAGTAAATTGAATCTGCTGAATCTGCAAGACGGGAAAATTCGAACCCTTCATCTGGCGTGGTTCGCCTTTTTCCTCACCTTTGTCATCTGGTTCAATCACGCACCCTTGTTGGCGAATATCCGAGAGCCCCTCGGTCTCTCGGATCAGCAACTGAAAGCGCTGCTCGTTCTGAACGTCGCCCTGACGATTCCTGCGCGCATCTTGATCGGCATCTTGATCGATCGATTCGGACCTCGGGTGATCTACACGGGCCTCCTGGTAGCCAGCTCACTTCTTTGCTTCGCGGTCGCTTCGGCGCAAACCTTCGAGCAGCTCGCCCTGGCTCGCTTCTCCTTGGGCTTCGTGGGCTCCGGCTTCGTGATTGGCATCCGGCTCGTGAGTGAATGGTTTCCTTCTCGGGACGTCGGTCTGGCAGAAGGCATCTATGGGGGTTGGGGGAATTTCGGTTCCGCCGCTGCGGCGATGTGTCTTCCGATCATTGCGGTGCTCTTCGGGGGCGATGATGGGTGGCGGTATGCGACCGCGTTGACTGGTGTCATGGCCCTGGGCTACGCGCCGATTTTCTACAAGAACGTGCGGAATACGCCCAAGGGGTCGACCTACTTCAAGCCCAAGAAGAGCGGCGGGCTCGAAGTGACGTCACGTCGCGACTACTACTTCTACATCGGGATGAATGTCCCCCTCTTTCTTTCACTTGGCGTCCTGACCTGGAAGCTCTCCTCCGAGGAGATTGCTTTGCTTTCGAACTGGTCGGCCAGTGCGATCTCAGCTGGACTTTTCGTGCTTTTCATTCTTCAAGTCACTCAGATTCATCGCGTCAATCGGGAAATGCTGGAGTCCGGGGTTCCCGAGATCTATCGCTACAAATTCAAACAGGTCGCGGTCCTGAGCCTCGCTTATGTCGTGACCTTCGGTTCGGAATTGGCGGTCGTCTCGATGTTGCCGCTCTTCATCCTGGAGGTCTTCGAAGGCGTCACGCCGGTCGTTGCGGGTTTGATCGCGTCTGTTTTCGCGCTCATGAATCTCATCGCACGGCCCGGCGGCGGTTGGCTCTCCGATCGGCTGGGTCGACGATCAACGCTTCAATTTCTCGTCGTGGGCCTCGCGGTCGGATACTTTGCCATGGCGCAGATCCAGTCGAGTTGGCCGATTGCGTTGGCCATATTGGCCATCGTGTCGTGTTCCTTCTTCGTTCAAGCCGGGGCCGGCGCCGTCTTCGCCGTCGTCCCGTTGATTCAGCGCCGTATGACAGGGCAGATTGCAGGCATGACGGGCGCCTATGGAAACGTCGGGGCCGTTCTCTACTTGACCGTTCTGTCCTTTGTCGACTACTCGACCTTCTTCCTGGTGATTGCAAGCAGCGCCACCCTCGTCTTTGCAGTGCTCTTCTATCTGGAAGAGCCACGCGGTCATATGACGGAGGTGCGGGAAGATGGTTCCGTCGAGCTTATCGAGGTCGCTTGAGGGCGTCGCCTTCCCGGCTACACCTTCTCCGCAAGGGGCGGCGGGGGTGTCTCCTTCTGGTGTAACTTCGGACGCCGTGCATCTAGAGGGACGACTCGATCTGCGGGCTGGGCAGGCATCGGAAGCGGGGCTGCGCGCCGCGAATGAAGATTGCATGGGCTTGCGGCTTCCGGACGACGCGGCTCGAACCTTCAAAGGTGTCGCAGCGGTTGTTGCGGACGGCGTGAGTAGCGCCGAGGCCGGGCGTGAAGCGGCCGAGATCTGCGTTCAGAATTTTCTGTCGGACTATTTCTCGACGCCTGACTCCTGGACCGTGAAGCACGCCTCAAAGGTCGTCTTGACGGCGATGAATCGTTGGCTCTATGCCAAATCGCACGGTACCCACGCCGCGCATCGAGGTTATGTCAGTACGTTTTCTGCCCTGGTGATGAAATCACGCACGGCGTATCTCTTTCATGTCGGCGACTCACGGATCTATCGCCTTCGCGACGGGGTCTTCGAACAATTGACCCGGGACCACGCTACGCAAATCAGTGAGAAGGACCGGTATCTCACGCGCGCGATGGGCATGGACGCGGATCTGGAAGTCGACTACCGAGAAATGGAACTTCGCGTCGGCGATTGCTTCTTCCTCTCGACCGATGGCATCCACGATTGGCTCTCGGACAAAGATCTTCAGCGGCTCCTTCAAGTTGGGATTGAGGCGACGGAATCTTTCGAGTCGCTTTGTCTGGAAATCATCGATGCAGCCAAACAGGCGGGCAGCGATGACAACCTGACCTGTCAGGTCATTCGGGTGGACGCGGTCGAGACGCCGGATCGCGATGAAGTCGTTCGGGAATTGACGCAGCTTCCCTTTCCCCCCGTGCTCTCACCGGGGATGTGCTTGGACGGCTTTCGTATTGAGCGAGAGATTCACGCGAGCCATCGAAGCCAGATCTATCTCGTGGTCGACGAGGAGAGTGGCGAGAGGTATGCGATGAAGACGCCCTCGGTCAACTTCGAAGACGATCCCGCCTATATCGAACGGTTCATCATGGAGTCCTGGATTGGTCGGCGAATCGACAGCCCGAACGTTGTTCGTGTCGTCGATCCGTCACGCCAACCGACGTTCCTCTACTCCCTGACCGAGTATATCGATGGCATCACGCTTTCGAAGTGGAGGGCGGAGCATCCTGTTGTCGAGGTTCGCGATGTCGTCCATCTCATTGGGCAAATCGCCTCGGGACTTCGCGCGTTCGAGCGTCAAGAAATGATGCATCAAGATATCAAGCCGGACAATGTATTAGTCGATGGCGACGGTCGAGTCCGGATCGTCGATTTCGGTTCCTGTTGGGTGGCGGGCATTCAGGAAATCGCCGCGCCGATCACACGGGATATCGCCCTGGGCACCGCGTCGTATTCCGCGCCGGAGGCGCGTTGGGGCGAAACCGCGGGTACGCGCTCAGAACTCTTCGCATTGGGGACGGTTGCGTATGAGCTTTTGACGGGCGCGCTTCCCTATGGCGAAGCGATCGAGTCCTGCCTGGCGCCCGCCGACTTTACGAAGCTCGAGTACACGCCGAGCTATCACCACAACCCTATGATCCCGATCTGGATCGACGGGGCCCTGCGCAAGGCGACGGCCTTGTCGATGGCGCGTCGCTACGAAACCTTCTCGGAATTCATCTACGACCTGAAACATCCCAACGCCCGATTCATGCAGGACGGCCATCGGCCACTGATCGAACGGGACCCCGTTCGGTTCTGGAAGGCCACGACGGCGATTCTGCTCGCGCTCGAAGTCGCCACGCTGTGGTGGCTGCTTCGTTGAGTGACTGAGCGGAGTCGGTCCAACGCCCAAAGATTGAGCAGGCCTGATTCGCTTGTATGCGTTGCGTTTGATCGGGCGCGGGCGAGCGTCGCCCGAAGCCATCGAGAGTCCTGTTTTCGTTGAGGATTCCTTTGGTGCTGGTGAATCCATTCGATCGGCACGAGGTTTGCATTTTTCAGGCTCTGCCTGGGAGAAGCGATTGGAAAGATGAACATCCTACTTCTGGAACAGAAACCCGGACGACCGGATGCACTGGCAGAACGGCTGCAAGCCGCAGGCTGCCGAGTCGTCGAATGTCTGGATTCCATGAGCGCCCTGGACGCCGCGCTCGATCATCATGAAGCCGACATCATCGCCGTCGATCTGGTGACGCCGGATGGAGCCCTCGTCCAACAGATCGGTCGGATCGGTCGGCGACAGAGCCGTCCGGTCGCCGTGTTCGTCGAATGCACGGATGTCGGGACGATTCGTGCGGCCGTTGACGCCGGGATTTCGAGCTACGTGGTTCGTGGAAGCCAGGTTGAACGCTTGAGAGATGCCCTCGAAGTAGCGCGGGCACGCTTCCAGGTCGAGCAATCCCTGCGCAATGATCTCGCGTCGGCGCGAAGCACGCTGGTTGATCGAAAATTGATCGAACGTGCGAAGGGGCGGCTGATGAAGGAGCAAGGCTTTGACGAAGACGGTGCCTTTCGCGCGCTACGCCAGATTGCCATGCGCCAGAATCTCAAGCTCGTCGAACTTGCGCGGTTGATCGTCGATCAGCCTAACGACCCTTGAAGTTGGGGCGTCGGCGCTGACCCATCGCCTTGATTCCCTCTCGGAAGTCTTCGGTCTTCTGAAGGCGCTCCTGTTCCGCCTTTTCGCGGTCGGTGGCGACGCGAATTTCTTCGGCGAGTCCCCCGCGTAGCGTTTCGCGAATCGAACGGATGGCGAGGGGGGCGGAGGTTGCGATCTCGACCGCCCAGGCATGGGCTTGTTCGCGAAGTTCCGAGCCTTTAACGAGTCGATCACAGAGCCCGAGATCGAGCGCTTCCTCTCCTGTTACGCGGCGGCCCGTATAGAGCAGATCCATCGCCGCCTGCGCACCGACCAGTCGTGGGAGCGTGACGCTCAAGCCAAATCCCTGATGGAAGCCGAGCCGCGCGAAGTTCGCGCTGAAGCGCGCTTCAGGACTGGCGACACGAAAGTCAGAGAAGAGGGCGAGGCCGAGTCCGCCCCCGATGGCTGCCCCCTGGATCGCGGCGACGACCGGCGTCTGGGTTGCAAAGAGCCGTACGGCTTCGTCGTAGAGGTGGACACCACTTCCATCATCCACTGCACTTCGGTCACTCGCGAAATTGGCACCCGCGCAAAAATGCTTGCCCTCAGAACACAAGACGACTGCGCGGCAGCGATCGTTCGCGTCGAGCCTTTCGAGGGTGTCTGCGAGGCCGCGGATCATGGCCTGGTCGAAGAAATTTTCCGGCGGTCGTCGAATCTCGATGGTTGTGACGTAGTCGGGGCCGATCTCGACGGCCAGATCGTTCGGCTCGGTTGGGTCACTCATCAGTTCATCCCCTCTATCCTCTACGACCCTTTGCGCGGCGAAAGGATCCAATTCGACTCTTGGCCAAGCACACGCGACTAACGTGGGAGTCCCACCAGGCTGCGCGAAATGATCATGCGTTGAACCTGTCCCGTCCCCTCGACGATATCCATGGCTTTGGCATCCCGATAGAGCTTTTCGATCAGATGGTCGCCGCGCCCACCCGTTGCCCCGATCAACTCGAGTCCCTGGGAGGTCGCTTCCTGCGCGACCTGGGCCGCAATGGCCTTCGACATCGAGGCCTCGATGATATTGGGGCGCTCCTCGTCGGCGAGTTGGCCAGCACGCAGGCAGACGAGTCGCGCCATGCGGACCTTTCGAGCGATGGCTTCGATTCGATCGCGGACGCGGGCCGCGTCGAGCAGGCCATTGGTTCGCGCGTACAGGATGGTTTCGTCGAGGGCGGCGCGGGCGATGCCCACTGCGTTGGCCGCGATGACGGGGCGTCCGGCATTGAAGGTGGCCATCGCAGCCTTGAATCCAGCTTTTCGTTCATAGCGTTCTTCTCCGCCTAGCAAGAACGAAGCAGGCACCCGGACGTTATCGAGTGTGAACGAAGAAGATTCATAGGCCTTGAGGCCCATTTTTTTCTCGATCTTGAAAGGGCCCAGGCCCTCCGCTCCTTGCTCGACGAAGAAGGCCCGTTGAGCCGACCGCCCCTTCGAGGCGTCGAGAGTGGCCTGGACGAGAATCCAATCCGAGCGCGAGGCGCCGCCAATGAAGCATTTGGCGCCATTCAGGATCCAGCCGTCGCCGTCCTTGACTGCCCGGGTCTGGATCGCGGCAGCGTCGGAGCCCGCTCCTGGTTCGGTCATCGCGAAGCACGCCCAACGTGGACGATCGGGTTCGAGGAAGGGCGAGAGAAAGCGCTCCTTCTGTTCGTCGGTTCCGCTGCCGATCACGCTGAGCTCGGGCAGGCCGGGTCCGGGGGTGGCGATCATCACGGCTCGGTCCCAATAGGCAAACTCTTCCGCCAGTAGCAGGCGGGCGAGGGTCGAAGTTCGCTTGCCGGCCTTGGCCGAACCGGCCGGTCGCCAATGCGTTCGGCCGTCGCCGCGCGCCAGACATTGATCGAAGAAGGCATGGCCCACCGGAATCGGGCGGGCTTCGCGGTCGGCTTCGAGCCCGACCGGGCGAACGACGTCTCTTCCCCAGGTGCGAAGGGTCTCGAGGGAATCTCGCGTTTCTTGATCGACTTCGAAGTCCACTAGATCGCCCCTCCGAGGCCGATCTCGAGCGGCACATCGACCGCACAGAGCGCGCGTCCGGACTCTTCGATGGCCGCATCGAAGCCGCCGAATAGCAGGCCGAGCGCACGTGCTTCGCGCATGTGTTTCTCGACCGGATAGTCCGCCATGAAACCGTGGCCGCCGAGAATCTGAACGCTGCTCGGCCCGATCAAGCGAGCCGCCTCGATCGATTCCGCCAAAGCTGAGGCGGCGTCGCTCTCGGCCGGAAGCTGATTGTCGAGGCGCCAAGCGGCGTTGTGCACCAGGAGCCGGGCGCCGTCGAGAGCCATTTGCATGTCCGTGATCAAGAAGGCCAGGGCTTGATGGTGTCCGATCGGTTTGCCGAAGGCCTTGCGTTCTTTGGCGTATTCGCGTGAAAAGTCACAGGCCGCGCGCATGACGCCGAGCAGCAGGGAGGCGACGTAGATCCGAGTTCGCGCGCGGGTTCGGGCTGCGCCGGCCGGAGCGACGAGCAGCTTTGGGAACTCGGCCTCGACGATTCGCAACTCACCCGCGCCCGCCGCCCGTAGGCCGGCGCCGCGAGTGGGCTCGATGGTGAAGCCATCGCTGAGTACGGCGGCCCGATCGCCAATCAAGACGACCACCGAGTGCGTGGCACCGGCTGGCACCCAGGGTACGAAACCGTTCACGTGCGCGGCGTCGATCCTAAGATCGCCGTCGAACTCGGTGACGAGGACTGCGCGCCGACCGGAATCGCCTTGAGGGAGCGAGGAAAGGTCGCCGCCCATTTCGAGAATCGGGTAGAGGGCGGGGCCGAGGGAATCAAGCGCCAGCGCCGCGCCGGCGTCCGTCGCGCCAAGCTCCTCGTTGACCAGCGCGCGCGCTACGCTTCCGAGTCCTGCGCCGTCGGCTTCCTCGGGCCATTCAAGCCCCGCAAGACCGGTCTCTTCGAAAGCCCGTTTCGTCTCGTCGTCGACACCGCGATTTGCTTCCGCGTCGCGCATCTTCGGCAGGAGCATCTCTTCGCCGAAGCGACGGGCCGTTTGCGCGATCAACGCGAGATCTTCGTCGGGATTCAGGTCCATGTCTCGTTCCTCTCGCCATTCGTTGATCGACTGCGGCGATGTGATGCGATCTTTGCGAAGTATTGCGTGGCGGCCGCATTGAATTGCTCGGTCTGGTGCAGGTTCACTGCATGCCCGGCATTCGGGATGATTTCGAGTCGGGCGTCCGGGATCTTATCAGCCATGTAGTGGGAGGCTGCCAGATAGCCGCGATCCTTTTCACCAATGACGATCATGGTCGGCACCGCGATCTCCGCAAGCGAGTCGATGATCCGACTATCGTGTTGGACCAAGAGGCCTCGCGCGGCCATGCCGAGCCCGGCGACGGAGTCGTGGTCGGCGGGATCCATTTCGCGATCGAGCTTTCGGAGTTCTTCGAGGCCGTGTTTTTCCAGCCGCCGGCCAAGGGCCCTGGCCATGACATTCCATTCGTCTCGCGGTGCATCGCTCTTGTAGCCGGGTCCGGTCGCCACGACGAACAAGGCGTCAACGCGCTCGGGGTATTTTAGATAGAAGGCCAGGGCCATATAGCCACCAAGGGAATGGCCGCCGATGATCGCGCGTTCATGTCCCTGATGATCGAGCAGGGCGGCCATGTCCTCGACAGTCTCGTCGACACTGTATGCGTCTTCGTCGGCAGGGGAGGCCGAACGACCGTGGCCGCGCAGATCCCAGCGGATGAATTCGTTTTGTGCGGAGAAGGCTTCCGCCTGGGCGCGCCAGACGCGAGAGGTCCCGGCGAATCCGTGGTTCAGAAGGATGGGCGAACGCGATCCGGATTCCGGCCCCGTCACTTCGTAGTAGAGGTCGAAGCCGTTTCGATCGATGTGGTTGGCGGGTTGGCTCAAGGGAGAATCCTGCGTCGGGCGATTGCGCAATCGATCGCTGGCGGGACGGCCACGGCTGATTGCAAGCAAACACTCTACAGGATTCTAGCTGCCGCCGAGCCGGCTGAAGACGTCTTCGGGGGTGTCGCCCGAGCTGCTCGAGGCGACGTGATCGAGACTGCGGATGAGCATGCGACAAACGGCCTCCGGGTCGGGGACGCCACGGCTCTCGAGCTCTTTTGCGAAGATGCGCTCCAGGATGACCTTCATTTGCTCGACCGTGATGTTCTTCGCGTCGAGCCCCGCTCCTTTGAGCGCCAAGCGAACCGTGCCCCGCGCTTCGATCCGACTGAACGTCGTTTCGGACTCGAGTGCGGTGCACAGGTGCGTGAAGGCAGCGGATTCGGCCATTAGCCTGTAGCCTCCGAGCCATCCGGGGCCTGGAAACGCGCGCGATACCAATCGGGCGGAAAGAAGGTGAGCCAGTAGGTGCAGATCGTGACGATCCCGAAGACCGAGGTCCCGATCATGGTGAACGTCGTGATATGCGCGGCGTCCGGTGATAGGCGTTCGTAGCCGAGGAAGGTCGGAATCTCGAGCGTCCAGATCGAAGCCATCGTGCAGATCGAGGCGATCGACCAGAGCAGAAAGCGATTGGCAATCAGAGGATCCGCGAGTCCGAGCTTCACCCGCTTACGCATCATGCCCCAGTAGTTGATTGCCTCGACCGCCGTCCAGAGTGGATAGGTACCGATCACCGAGAAATAGATCCAGTAGTAGGCGCTCGGGGTTGCCGCGACGAGGCCACCTTGGAGGGCGTCGACCAACCAGCCGCCCCAGAGAACGGCGCTCAATCCGAATTGGAGAAGGAGAGCCCAGGTTTCGCCCGGTCGGAAGACGCGGCGAACAAAGTCGAGCATGAACGAAACGCCGAGATTGTGAAAGATCCAGCCGAGTCCGCTGATCCAGATATAGAACTCGGGCGCGTCGTCCCAGCCCTCGGCGCGGCGCCCGACCATCGCGATGATGAGTAGTCCGTATCCGAGGCCCGCCGTGAGTACGAGCGCGATTCCGAGTGAACGCTCGGGGACGCGCTGTGTACGGCGCGAGAGTAGAAGAAGCCGAATACCGACCACGACAGCAAGGATCGAGAAGGCTGCGGTCGAGACGAGGTAGATCAAGCCGGCAAGAATGGACACGAGTTCTCCGGAGAAGGTTCTCGCTCATATCGGCTGCCGGGCGAACTGAATTGAGAGGTGCCTCGCGTCGGGGAAAGTGCCGACGGCTACTCAGGGTTCTCCTCCAATTTGCGCTGTGTCGCTCGATGGAAATCGCAAGGTTCCGTTGTGAGCGGATTGATTGGAATGAAGCACGGACCGGATCTATTGCATCTTGCGATACATCGTCACGACCGCTGCGCCGCCCAGCCCCAGGTTGTGTTGCAGGGCGAGTTTCGCGCCATCGACCTGGCGCGCATCGGCTTCGCCGCGTAGCTGCCAGCAAAGCTCTGCGCATTGGGCGAGTCCGGTCGCGCCGAGGGGATGGCCCTTTGAAATCAAGCCACCCGACGGGTTCACGACGACCTTCCCACCGTAGGTCTGGGCTTCGGAGTCGACGAATTCGCCGCCCTTGCCCTCTTCGCATAGGCCGAGGGCCTCGTAGGTGACCATCTCATTGCAGCTGAAGCAATCGTGGAGTTCGACGACGTCAACGTCCTCGGGTCCGAAGCCCGCCTGCTCGTAGACCTTCTGTGAAGCGGCCTTCGTGAGGTCCGAGCCGACCATCTTGATCATCGACTTCTCGTTGAACGTGCTCGCAAAATCTGTCGTCATGTGTTGGCCCAGAATTTCGACGGCCTGGTCTTCGAGGCCATGGGCGCGGACGAACTCTTCGCTGGCGATGATCGCGGCGCCGCCGCCGTCCGAGGTCGGGCAGCATTGCAATTTGGTGAGTGGGCCATAGATGGTCGGCGCATCGAGGATCTGTTGCAGGGTGTATTCGTCGCGGAATTGCGAGTAGGGATTGTTGACCGAATGCTTGTGGTTCTTGTACGCGATCTTCGCGAAATGCTCCGGGGTCGTACCAAAGCGTTCCATGTGCTCGATGCCGGCGTTGCCGAACATCTGGGGCGCAGCGGGCGCAGTCGGTTCGAAGCCGCGTTCTTCGACCATCACCTTGAAATGCTTGTCCATGGGCATCGTGCGGTCGGTGTATTTCACGCCGAGCGAGCCCTTCTCCATCTTTTCGAAGCCCATCGCCATCGTGCACTCGGAGAGGCCGCCCTCGACGAATTGCTTGGCCATGAAGAGCGCGGTCGAACCCGTCGAGCAGTTGTTATTCACGTTGTAGATCGGAATGCCGGTCGTTCCGAGCTCGTAGAAGGCACGTTGTCCGCAGGTGGAGTCGCCGGCGCAATAGCCGACGGCCGCTTGTTCGATGTCCCCGATCTCGAGACCCGCATCGGCGAGTGCCTTTTCGCCCGCTTCACGACCCATGTCCGGATAGTCCCAGTCCTTGGATCCGGGCTTTTCGAATTTGGTCATTCCGACACCGATGACGAATGCTTTGCGACTCATTGGGGGTTCTCCTTCGATCGCGGCATTCGATCGTGGGCTGATTGTGATTGGTCGAGTTTGTTCGGGCTGTGCGCGAGGTGTCGAAGGTAGCGGTCTCGCAAGCCCGTGCAGTGGGTCAAAATGCATCACGCGGGGCGCACGAATGGGCAATGTGCTCACGGGGGACTACGCTCCTCGTTTGTCGCGGTGCCGTGGCGCGAAGCGAGCACCGGTCAGGGCAAGAAAGACAAGACGAGAAGGAGGCAGGGACGATGCGTTTGGGAATCAACGGGACAGGTCTGGTACTGGGGGCGTCGGTCGATGCGATCGCCGAAGATGCGGCCCGGGCGGCGGCGGATGGATTCAGCAGCTATTGGCTGGCGGAGCATCCAACCGGAGGCTTTGACGCCGTGACCGTGCTCGGCTTCGTTGGCCAGCGCGTTCCCGAGATCGAATTGGGCACCGCGATCGTCCCGACCTTCCCGCGCCACCCGTTGGCGCTAGCCGGACAGGTTCTTACGATTCGCTCCGTTATCGGAGATCGTTTCACCCTGGGAATTGGCTTGTCCCATGAGGTCATGATGAAGGATCTCGGGATCGGATTCGAAAAGCCGATTCGCCACCTGCGCGAATATCTCTCGATCCTGATTCCGCTCTTGACCGATGGCAAGGTCGACTTCGACGGCGAAGTCCTGTCGTGCCACGCGCAGGTCTTTCAAGCACCAGAGAAGCCGTGCCCGGTCGTCGTTGCGGCGCTCGGCCCACAGGCTTTGAAGGTCGCGGGTGCCCGGACGCAGGGCACGACCTTGGCGTGGGTCGGTCCGCGAACGGTGCGCGAACATATTGCGCCGAGGCTAGGCGAAGCCGCCGAAGCCGCGGGTCGTCCGAAGCCACGGATCATCGCGACCCTGCCGGTCTGTGTGACAGATGAAGTCGATGCGGTGCGCGGACTCGTTTCGAAGTTGCTCGCTCAATATGGTCAATTGCCCTCCTACCGCGCGATGTTCGATCGCGAAGGCGTCGACGGTCCCGGGGACGTTGCTTTGATCGGCGATGAGGCCTTCGTGCGCGGGAAGCTCGAGGAACTCGCGGAGGCGGGCGTGACGGATTTTGCGGCAACCGAGTTCACGCCGTCCGACGCGGACCGGGTCCGGACGAGAGAGCTGCTGATGTCCTTTGTGCAGGGCGCCGCATAACATTTCCGAATCGAGCAGGCCCCATCGCGTTTCCATCGCGCTCCCGTTCCACTCTCCTCTCGGTCTGGTCTCGGTCTGGTCTCGATCTGAGTAGGTTGCGGATCTATTCAGAATTCGGTCCGGATTTGCAATGCTCAATACGCTGACGTATGGACTAGATATGCCCTCGCCCCCGCGCAATCCGAGCAATGCCAGGAGCGGGAAGGGCGAGGAGCGTTCGAGGGAGCCCAAGGCATCCAAGCGACCCCGGAAGAATCCGATGGATTGGTCCCGTGCGGGGTTGGTCAGGTTGGCGGGGCAGGGACTCGACGGCGTTCGCGTCGAGCTTCTGGCGAAGGATCTCGGCGTCACGAAGGGCAGCTTCTATTGGCATTTTCGCGATCGACAGGCTCTGCTCGATGCGATGTTGCAGCAATGGGAAACGCTGGCGACCGACGAAGTGATCGCGGCGGCGGAGCGGAGCGGGCCGGATGCGCGGACACGTCTGGAGCGACTCGTCGAGATCGCGACTCGTGACTTCGATGCTCGGCTCGACCTTGCGTTGCGGGCCTGGGGGCGGATCGATTCGAAGGTCGGCGCTGTGATCGACGCTGTCGACGCGCGTCGGCTCGCGACGCTTCGCGGGCTCTTGAAAGCTCTCGGCTTCGAAGGCGCGGAGGTCGAGGCCCGGGCCTTTCTGCTCTATTCGATGCTCTTTGGCGCGGCGCTCCTGGCTCCGGCCCATGGTCGCTTCAGTCGACGGCGCGTGATGGACGAAGCCTTCGAGATCCTCAGCGGGTCGAATGCGCGGCAGCCGAATACCGAGTAGCCATTTCCTGGAGTTCGGCTTCGAAGGGAATGTCATGGGGCGTGTAGCTGGGCAGGTAGGTCTTCAGCAATTTCGGCAGGAATTTCTTTCGGAGTTCGGGGCTGGCCGCTCGACGTCGCGCGCGCATTCCCTCCTTTCCGCCACAGCGTTCGATGGCGGCCGGATCCGCTTCGATCATGTATTTCCTGACCCGCCCGATGAAGCGCGACATATGCCACTGTGCATAGAGCCCGGCGACGATTCGGTAGAAATATCCTCCGCAAACGTGGTCGTAGATGTCGAAGGCGACAGTTCGATGTTCGAGTTCTTCGAGCATGTGCCAGGAGAAGAGTTCGCTGACCGCGGGCAACGTTTCTTGATCCGTTGGGCGCTCGAAGCTGAACCTGGCCGAGGCGGTCGTGAGCGCTTCGAATCCCTCGGCATAGGCAAGGTTGAAGCGAAGCGAGCGCGTCTTCGAGAATCGTTTGTAGTCCTCGGACAACGACTTTTCGAGCGACGCGAGTTCGGGAAAACCCTGAAGCCGAATTGCATCGTTGAAGCGCATATGCTGTCGGTAGTGTTGTCCCTCTTGAGCGCTGAACCGTTCGAGGTCGTCGATCAGCTTCTCGTTTCGGACGAGCTTCTTGGCCTCCTTCATCGTGCGGATGAGGTAGGGCTCGAGATGGGGCAAGAGGAGCGAGAGTCCGATCAGCAGATAGGACTCCTCGGGGTTGCCGGCGACGACGACGGGGTCGATATCGTCCGGAAAGTCGAAATCCATCTGGCGGACGACGATGGGTTGACTACTACCGACGTCTTGTGTGCGCGTCATCTGACCTTCCTCATCTTCTGTTCTTGGCGACGGCCATTGCGAGGCTCGTTCCAGTGAATTTTTCGCTCCGGTACCATCTCCGCCCGCCCGCCCGCCCGCTAGCGACCTGCCATCCATCGCGGCGATCATACCCCGCGACGGTCCTGAACGTATCGCCTCGGCTTGTCGTTCGCAGCATGGGTCGCGCCATTCGACTGTCGCGCACCCTCGCGCTCGGCTGATGACGCGCAGCCATCGAT
>VAPL010225037.1_pt1 | contig 18006 bp, 18 predicted proteins | sample 3395061 | NCBI WGS metagenome assembly VAPL01 (sample SAMN08290444, study PRJNA428436) | hydrothermal vent metagenome | isolation source: Deep-sea hydrothermal vent chimney 2 | place: Pacific Ocean: Juan De Fuca Ridge | depth 2182 m m | reverse complement strand
CCTAACGCAACGATTATCACCAAAAGGATCACTATCAATATTGAATTAAAATTAAATTTTTTCTTAACAAGAGTACCCGTGCCAAATTTAGCATTGTTTGTCGTACTTTTAAATTTTGGTAAAACAGGGTCTGCCACGCCCAAATTAGGATAAGTCTCTAAAATATCCCCGGCAGGCAATGAAACCAGATTGGCATAACTTCTTAAATAACCGCTAACGTAAATTGATTGGGGCAAATTTGGTACATCTTCTTTCTCCAATGCTTCAATAATTTTTTTATTAGATTTCAGATGCTTTGCAACATCATCCAAGCTGAGATTCAGAGTTTCTCTCGCTTTTTTTAATCGCAACCCAGGACGAACACCGCTTGTAACACTCTGATTTACGTCAGTTGTCATATTATGAGTCCGTGCCTTGCTTATTAGGTTTTAACAGCATTATTGCTTCTTTAGAATCAGGAAACTTTTCTTGCAACTGTGAAGTATATTTGATTTCAGCTAAATTATCTTTAAGCTCCCGTTCTGCCTGAATTGCTATCCATAAACTTTGTGAAGTATGTTTGGCCACTTCGGCATAACGCTGTATATAAGCACGCACATTCAGATATTTTTTATTCAGCATACTTATTTTTGCCATTTGCAGCAATGTAACCGGTAGCTTAGGGTCGATTTGAAGTGCTCTACGAAAATACATCTCTGCATCCCCTTTTCCGGGCTTACCTAACGTACATAACCCCGCATTTTCCAGCGCTCTGGCCGGTGTTTCATATTTAATATCCTCGAGCGCCATCAGAAAATGTTTTTCTGCGTCATCAATTTTTTTCTGGCGGCATAAAAATGCGCCATAGTTATTTTGTATTAAGCCGTTTTTTCCATCTAATTCCAACGCTAACCGGTAATGTTTATCAGCCAACTCGGGTCGCCCAAATTGTTGATAGGCCAAGGCCAGTGAATGCTGCGCGGCGGTAAACTCCGGGTCAATCTTGATTGCTTTTTCTAGATTATCGAGGGCTAATTTGCGATTGCCCTGTTTTAAATACCCCAACCCGAGATTAGTATACGCTTCTGCTGACGCTTGAACTTGCTCCTTGCTACGCGACTGAGTGGATGTACACGCTGACAATATCGACAAAACAAGCGCTAATATCGCTATGCATACTATGCGTTGCATGGTTTGTTCCCGTGCACACCCATTTTCTGGACACTGCTTTGCTGAACATAAGATACCTGGCTTAATCGACGCTTAGTTTTATCCAACACTTTGCCTGCTAATTGGCCACATGCAGCATCAATATCATCTCCACGTGGTTTGCGCGTGATGGTGACATAACCGGCTTTGGTCAGCACATCTCTGAATTGATCAATCCTTTGCTGGCGCGGACGATGATACGGACTGCCAGGAAACGGATTGAACGGAATCAAATTGATTTTAGAAGGTACACGTCGCAATAAACGTGCAAGTTGATGCGCTTGTTTAATAGAATCATTAACACCCTCCAATAAAATATATTCAAACGTCACAAGATCCCGGCCTTTGGGCTTGCCCTCAACGAAACGGCTACATGCATCTAATAGCTGCGCAATAGGGTATTTATTATTTAGAGGAACCAGCTCATTTCTCAGCGTATCGTTAGGTGCATGTAACGACACTGCCAGACAAACATCGCCCTGCTCTTTCAAACGATCCATCGCAGGCACTACGCCAGCAGTACTCAAGGTAATTCTACGTTTAGATATATTATAGGCGAAATCATCCGTCATAATATCCATCGCTTTGACAACATTTTCAAAATTGAGTAGCGGCTCGCCCATGCCCATCATCACAATATTAGAAATGATTCTTTCGCCCTTGGGGTCGCGCCCTAATTCGCGATTCGCCACCCACAGTTGCGCAATAATTTCAGAAACCGATAAGTTGCGATTGAAACCTTGTTTACCCGTCGCACAAAAAGAACAATTTAATGCACAGCCAATTTGAGATGACACACACAATGTCCCACGACCAGCCTCGGGAATAAATACAGTCTCGACACAATTATTATTATCCAGACGAATCAACCATTTTTGGGTGCCATCACGCGATACTTGATGTTCAACCACTTCAGGTGTGTTGATGTACGCCAGGCTATTGAGTTGTTCACGTAACGATCTGCTTATATTCGTCATTGCGTCAAATTCATCGACTGCAAAATGGTGAATCCATTTAAGTACTTGTGTCGAACGAAAAGACTTTTCACCCAAATCAGCAAAAAATGCGTCCAAACCCGCACGCGGCAAGTCAAAGAAATTCACTTTGTTTGCTGGCGACCTTGGCATAGATCTTGGCGTAGAGTCAGACTCAGACACGCTGGTTGGGATTATTACAGACATTTATTTCAACTCGCCAAGTAGGTTAATAAGCAAATATAGTTGATGAAAATAAATTATCGAGCACAAATTTCTTCAGCTTTGAAAAAATAGGCGATCTCTGCTTTTGCTGTTTCAGGTGCATCCGACCCATGCACGGCATTGGCTTCTATCGATTCAGCAAAATCTGCGCGTATAGTACCCGCCGCTGCTTCCTTTGGGTTGGTTGCACCCATGATTTCTCTATTTTTAGCAATCGCGTTTTCGCCTTCCAGCACCTGGACCATGACCGGACCCGTCGTCATAAATTGCACCAAATCATTAAAAAAAGGCCGATCTTTGTGTACGGCATAAAACCCTTCCGCCAACTCTTTATTCATATGCAGCATTTTTGATGCCACAATGCGCAAGCCGGCCTGCTCAAATCGTGAATAAATCTCACCAATCACATTATTTGCAACTGCATCAGGTTTTACTATTGAAAATGTTCTTTCGATCGCCATTTACTTCTCCGGATATTCTTGAATAGTGGGGATTTGTCAAAATAGCTAAGACAAAGCACCCGATTTTATGAGGCTGCTATTTTACAGCCAGGCATCGGCTACAAGCAATCGTAAAGACGGATTTTAGGACAATTTTTCTTTAATTTTCTGCATGATACGAGGGACTTTGAAATTCTTTGGGAAATTAACAAGGAGAAATCAAGACAGCCGTGCCCCAACGTAGTGCACTATTCCCGCTCTTCGATCCAGGCCATTTGGATGGCTTCCAGAATTTTCTCGCCAGAGCGGGCCGGATCATCGTCAAATTCCTCCAGTTTACAGACCCAATCACATAAATCCGTAAATCGCACCCCTTTTGGGTCAATTTCTGGGTAGGTTTCATCCAGTGATATCGCTATATCCATAGAATCTGTCCATTTTAGCCCCATTCGTTACCCCTCTTGTCTAACTAGTTTTGTCTAGCCAATAGTTTGACCAATAAATTCAATACTCATTTTGGCGGAGTACGGAATACTAATTCTCACTCACCATATTAATCGTATATTTCGGTATTTCGATCACTAAATCCTGATTATCAACCTTTGCCTGACAACTCAAGCGTGATTCAGGTTCAAGACCCCAGGCCTTGTCCAGCATGTCTTCTTCTTCATCTTGCGCCATTTCCAGCGAATCAAACCCTTCGCGAATAATGACATGACATGTGGTACACGCACATGATTTTTCACAAGCATGTTCGATTTTTATACCACTGCGTAACACAGCGTCACAGAGGCTGATACCCGCCTCAGCTTCGATTGTGGCCCCTTGCGGACAAAGTTCCGCATGCGGCAATATAACAATTTTTGGCATTACTCTTTTCCTTCATCCTGCCCTTCACTCAAGCGTTCCTCGCCTAAATCAGAGACCTGCTGGCCGGTTAGCGCTTTATTTATACTGCTGTCCATACGCCTGGCAGCAAATTCTGCGGTCACTTCATCCAGGACCTTAATCGCTTTTTTAATGGCCAGTGTATCTTTGCCCTTACGTAACTGCTTTAGCTCCTTCATTGCAGTGCCGATTGTGACGTGCTCTTCTTTAGCCAACAGGGCTTGAGCATCACTTTTCAAGGCTGCATTTAATGCCGCTAGAACGCGGTCTGCTTCCACTTGCTGCTCGCGTAGTTGCCGGGCATCAACATCTTCTTTTGCGTGTGCAATCGATTCTTTTAACATACGTTCTATTTCAGCATCTTCAAGACCATAAGACGGTTTAATTTCTACGTGACTCTCAACATTTGTCGTGGTTTCTCTTGCGGTCACAGATAAAAGACCATCGGCATCCACTTGAAAGGTCACGCTTATTCGCGCTGCACCTGCGACCATCGGCGGAATACCGTGTAATTCGAATTTTGCCAACGAGCGGCAATCGCTCACTAATTCCCTTTCGCCTTGCAAAACATGAATAGACATTGCCGTCTGACCATCTTTAAAGGTGGTAAACTCCTGCGCACGTGTGATCGGTATCGTAGTATTTCGGCGTATTACTTTTTCTACTAACTCACCCATAGTCTCTATTCCCAGTGACAAAGGTATAACATCAAGCAACAAAATATCATCATCGGACTTATTACCGACCAAAATATCGGCCTGTTTTGCCGCACCTAATGCAACAACTTTATCTGGATCAATTGTTACTAATGGGTTCTTAGCAAAATATTCACCCACCAGCTTTCTCACATGCGGTACACGGGTAGACCCACCGACCATCACGATCTGCTGGATTTCTTCGATAGATACACCCGCATCTCGTAACGCTCGACGACATGGTGCTAAGGTATTGCGAATAAGTGGCTCGATGAGTTCATCCAATTTATCTCTTGATAACGTACCTTGCCAATTTTTAGCGTCTTCTAACGGTACACACACGTCAACAATATCTTTGTACGACAGCGCTACCTTGGCTTGACAGGCTTGTTGCCAAATCGTCCGGTATCGTTTTAGTGACGCGCTTTCATCCAGGCCTGCCTCCTTTATTAACCAGTCTGCGATCGCATGATCCATATCATCGCCGCCCAATGCTGAATCACCCGCTGTCGCAAGCACTTCGAATACACCGTGATTTAATCGCAATATAGAGATATCGAAAGTACCTCCACCCAGGTCATAAATCGCATAGTTGCCTTTAGATTGATTTTCCAGTCCATAGGCAATCGCAGCGGCAGTCGGCTCATTTAACAAACGCAAAACATCCAGCCCGGCCAGTTTCGCTGCATCTTTCGTTGCCTGGCGTTGCGCATCATCAAAATAAGCAGGAACGGTAACAACAACTCCTTCCAATTCACCACCCAATTTTTCTTCTGCACGTTTCTTCAGTGACTTTAAAATTTCGGACGACACTTCAATTGCGCTTACATCACCGCCCGCAGTTCTAATTCGCGGCACTGCAGATTGTTCACTGGCAAACTGATAGGAAAGACGATTATGGGATTTAGCGACATCTTCGAGTCCGCGCCCCATTAAACGTTTAACTGAAACAATGGTGTTAGCAGGGTCACTGAGGCTTTTTTCTTTCGCAGCTGCACCTACCAGCGGTTTCGAATCAGAAGAATATTGAACGACAGAAGGTAATAAATATTGCCCCTGTTTATCCACCAATGTCTGTGACTTTCCCGCCAGAACAGTCGCAACCAGTGAATTGGTGGTACCCAAATCAATGCCCGCTGCCAAATGATGCTTGTGCTCGGCGTCTGACTGCCCTGGTTCTGTAATTTGTATTAAAGCCATAACTATCTCAATAACCTAATTGCCCCGTACTTGCTGATATTATTTGCTGCTTTATGCTCGGTTGTCTATTTTAAGGCAGCTCATCTTCCAGCTCTATTGTCTCTTCCTTTAGCTTATTTATAAACTGCAATTTTTTTATTGTTTCATTTATTGGCACAAGCATTTCTTCTGTCATATTTTCAAATTGGCCAGTCAACGTATTAATGATTTTCTTTTCCAGACTGTCTATTTTTGTAATAAATGCATCAAGTGTTACACGCGAATTCTTCGATCCAGCGATTCCCTCGAGTGTTTCTCTTAATTCTATTTGCTCAATTAAAAAAGAATTATCCAATGTGCTATCTATATCCCCAGGAGGCGCATTTAGCTCAAACAAATATTGTGCTCTTGTTAATGGACTTTTTAACGCCTGATAGGCATCGTTCACGCGAGCCGCGTACTGTATAGACAACCTGCGCTCTTGCGCAGAAGAGGTAACAAATTTATCAGGATGGACTCGTTGCTGTAACTGGCGGTAACGCGTTCCCAGTTCATTAAGATCAACAACAAATGAAACCGGAATATCAAATAATTCGAAATAATTTTTCACTGAGTGTCAAACCATTTCTTAAAAACAGTTAAAAAAAGAATAGTTTCTATTTTTAAACATGACTACAGATAGGAAATGTTGGGTATAGATTTAAACAGTAAAACTTTCACCACAACCACACATGTCCTTCACATTCGGATTATTAAATTTAAACCCTTCGCTCAGGCCTTCCTTTTGGTAATCCAGTTCGCTACCATCAAGATAGATAAGACTTTTAGCGTCAACTACAATTTTAAGTCCATGATCTTCAAAAACCTGATCATCCGATTCAATCTGATCTACAAACTCAACCGTATATGCCAAACCCGAACAACCTGTGGTTTTAACACCGACACGAACACCTTCTCCCTTACCCCGATCAGCAAGAAAAGATTTTATTCGGTCTGCTGCAACATCTGTTAGTGTAATCGTCATATCTAGTGCGCCGCCCAATTGACAGAACTCAGATCAATACCCTCTTTGTACATTTCCCACAAAGGTGATAATTCACGTAATTTGTCAATTTTTTCATGCAATAATTTGATTGTATAATCGATATCTTTTTCGGTCGTAAATCGGCCAATGGTAAAACGGATGGAACTGTGAGCCAATTCATCACTTCGGCCTATGGCACGCAACACATAAGAAGGTTCAAGGCTAGCGGAAGTGCACGCAGATCCGGATGAAACAGCCAGATCTTTAATCGCCATAATTAACGATTCACCCTCAACAAAATTAAAGCTGACATTTAGATTGTGGGGTATACGATTCTGTAAATCACCATTCACATATATCTCTTCAATGTCCTGAAAACCGGCCAACAACCTGCTGCGTAATTTTAATATACGTTTGTTTTCTATCTCCATTTCTTCTTTGGCAATTCGAAATGCTTCTCCCATTCCAACGATCTGGTGGGTCGCCAGTGTGCCAGAACGAAGACCTCTTTCATGGCCACCGCCATGTATTTGCGCTTCCAGACGTACGCGTGGTTTGCGTCGCACATATAGCGCGCCTATGCCTTTAGGTCCATATACTTTATGTGCAGAAAATGACATCAGGTCGACTTTTAATTTTTGTATATCAATAGCGACTTTTCCCGCGCTTTGTGCTGCATCGACATGAAATAGGATGCCGCGTGACCGTGTTATCTCAGCCATCGATTCAATATTTTGAATCACACCGATTTCATTGTTAACGTGCATGATTGACGCGACTATTGTGTCCTCCCGCAATGCTGCGGTAAACTTTTCGATACTGATTAAACCATCTGTTTCTGGATCCAGATAAGTGACTTCATAACCTTCACGTTCTAACTGTCGGCAGGTATCCAATACAGCTTTATGTTCGGTCTTCGAGGTAACGATATGTTTACCCTTTTTCTTATAAAAATGAGCAACACCTTTAATCGCTAAATTATCTGATTCAGTTGCTCCGGATGTCCAGATGATTTCTTTTGGATCCGCATTGATAAGATCGGCTACATTTTTTCGCGCCTGTTTGACTGCGTCATCGGCGTGCCAACCGTACACGTGAGAACGAGATGCTGGGTTACCAAACTCAGTGTCTGGTGTCAGAAATTTAATCATTTCTTTTGCAACACGAGGGTCAACCGGCGTCGTCGCAGCATAATCTAAATATATTGGATGATCCATAACTTTAAATACTCAGGCCTATAATTAGGGTATAGCAAGGTTAATATTTTGGTTGCATTGTTTTGATTACATACATCGTGGCACACACATAAAAAAGCACAAGCACCACATTGGCGCCTACATACCTTTCTATACCAGTGATTTCCGTTTCAAATAGTATTTTTGTTTGTGGTTGAATCCACGTATGTGACTAACTCACAAAGAACAAAATAAAAGATCAAATCCAGGAAGGCTACAAACTCTTTTTCAACACTCTATAGCAATGCGTTTTTGCATACCTCTAACAAAAAGTTCATTTATAAGCACTTATCTCTTAACACAACAAGTCTTAAAGCAACAAAACGTCTTTAATAAACGTAACAAAAGAAAATAGGCAAATCAGCCCAGCTCTAAACCGCGTTATTTTCTACGTCGTTAAATAATGTTACTCTGTGGAGTAGTAACAAATGAACTTTTTTGCGTTTCTTCCTGATTTTGCCGTTCAGCCACTTCGCGAATCGAATGATTGCTGACTAAATCACCCAAACTTATTCCACTCAGAAAATCGAATATCTGATCACTAAGATCACACCATAATTGATGGGTTAGGCAAGTTTTATCGCCCTGGCAATCGCTTCTACCTTCGCAACGCCGGGCATCAATTTTTTCATCGACCGCGCTAATAACATTTACTACCGCAATTTCCTTTGCGTCCCGGCTTAGACGATAACCGCCGCCCGGTCCGCGCGCACTTGTGACAAGTCCATTTTTTCGCAAGCGTGAGAACAATTGTTCCAAATAAGATAGCGATATACCTTGACGCTGGGAAATATCAGCAAGTGTGATCGGACCCTTATTATCATGAAGCGCCAGGTCCAGCATTGCGGTCACAGCATAACGGCCTTTCGTCGTTAATCTCATCGTTATTATCCTTACAGGTTACCTAAGTAGCTAAATATGATATTCTTTTTGATTCGCGGTTCCTACCGATTTACTCCTTATTTTTGATATATTTAAGACATATTATTCATAACCAAGCTTTTTTGTCAAGTATTTATCAGCAAAATAACGGGGTTTATATTTACTTATTTCCCTTATTTTTTTCTGAAATTACTTTGTTATCAATAGATTGTATCTCACAAGAATCAAGATCGGGTAATTTCACATCACTGAAATCGACATCCAGCTCCTTTAACGCTGAGCAAATCGCTTCGAGCTTCTTATCGGTCGCGTGAAAATGATCTAACATGCAATTAATCGCGTGAGCAATCGGATCAGGCATATCCGCCGAGGTACCATACGCGTCAAATCCCATTTTTTTTGCCATTTCATGTCTTTTTTGGTCCTGTTCAGTCGGAATAATCCGCGCTAAGCGTCCTGGCACACCCACAACAGTAGAATTTTCAGGCACATCTTTTACCACCACCGCATTTGAGCCAATACGGCTGCCACGCCCTATTATAATTGGACCCAATACTTTTGCGCCCGCACCGACGATGACATCATCACAGAGCGTTGCATGTCGTTTTCCCTTTTCCCAGCTGGTACCGCCCAGCGTCACACCATGATAAAGCGTGCAATCATTGCCAATCTCAGCCGTTTCGCCAATCACCACGCCCATTCCATGATCTATAAAAAATCGATTGCCTATTTTGGCACCCGGATGAATCTCAATACCGGTAAACCAGCGTGCAAATGCAGATAAAAACCGAGCGAACCATTTAAAGCGCATATTCCATATTCGATGGCTTATACGATGGAAAATAAGTGCATGCACACCGGGATACGTGGTGATAACCTCGAAAAACGTGCGTGCAGCCGGGTCTCTGTCAAAAACACAGCGGACATCTTCTCTAATGTGGGCAAATATCTTTCTCATAACCTTCTTTCAAATAACCGTCTATAACGCACTATTCTATATCTCTATATCAACATCAGCGTTTAATTCAGCTTTTCCTGCATAGCCGTTAATATACCGCGCAATATATTCACTTCGACCACTTCAGGCTGTGCGCGATTAAACAAGCGCCGTAATCGTCTCATGATGTGCCGCGGTGCCGCTGGATCGATAAATCCAGTACCGATCAGCGTTTGCTCCAAATGCGCGTAAAATAATTCCATATCATCCACTGTCGCCGGTTTTGTTCGTTGATCCTCATGGCTTTCGTGTTCTTTTAACGTCGTTTTTAATGCTGTTTTTGCTTTCAATAATTCATAAGCAACAATTTGCACCGCAGCGGCGAGGTTTAATGAACTAAATTCACCATTAGTGGGAATATGGATTAGATTGTGGCAACGATCAACCTCTTTATTTGTTAGACCGGAATGTTCTCTGCCGAACATGATTGCTATATTGTGGGCTTGACTCTTTAATTCAAGCTGCTTTGCGCATTCTTCAGGCCCAACCACCGGACAGGAAATCGAGCGCATGCGTGCACTGGTGCCGATTATTAATTCACAATCGCCCAGTGCTTCATCAAGTGTTTTGCACAGTTTTGCCTGGGCGAGAATATCATCCGCCCCGGCAGCACGCGCAGTCGCGTCTGCGTGTGGGAATACCTTGGGATCAACAAGGTACAAATGCGGCAGACACATGGTTTTCATCGCCCGAGCAACAGCACCAATATTGCCCGGATGCGATGGATTAATTAAAACTATTCTTACATTATCAAACGACACATCCATAACCCCAATCATAACCCCGATTCAATAAAAAACTGATTTGTGAAATATCTCAAAACTTATATAATCCCCATAATCCTCCGGCTGCAGAAGCCAGATGGACTTACAGGCTCTTAGTACTCCATCAGGTGAGTACCAATCCGAAATACCCGGTTTACACCAATCGACGAGTTTAACTCACTTTTAACTCATAACTCACTTAAGTCGACTTTAAACTAACAATTATCTCAGGAGTCATACGATGCACCCCATGCTCAATATTGCCGTACGAGCAGCTCGTCAAGCAGGTACGATTATTTCACGTTCGATTGATTATCTCGACACGATATCTATTCAAACAAAATCACAAAATGATTTTGTCAGCGAAATTGACCATCGCGCAGAACAGGAAATCATTAATGTCATACGCACTGCCTATCCAAACCATGGCATTCTGGCCGAAGAATCCGGATCTACACCCGGTGACGAATATCTTTGGATTATTGACCCATTGGATGGCACGACGAATTTTATTAATGGTTTTCCACATTTTGCCGTGTCTATCGCACTACAGCACAAAGGCAAACTGGTACAGGCGGTTATCTTCGACCCAATTCGTAACGAGCTTTTTACCGCAACGCGCGGCAGTGGTGCACAATTCAATAATCGTCGCATACGTGTTACCAGTCGAAAAGACCTGGATGGCGCATTACTCGGCACCGGCTTTCCGTTTAAACAACAACACAATCTCGACGTTTATTTACAAACATTTAAAGCACTGTTTCCAAATACCGCCGGCATTCGCCGCGCGGGATCCGCCGCACTCGATCTGGCTTATGTTGCCGCTGGACGACTCGATGGGTTTTGGGAACTGGGTTTAAATAAATGGGATATGGCAGCAGGTATTTTACTTATTCAGGAAGCCGGGGGATTAATCAGTGACTTTACCGGAAATGACGACTATTTCGAATCTGGCAATATCGTCTGTGCTGGCCCGAAGGTGTTTAAATGTATGTTGCAGAATATACAACCATTCGCAAGCGATATAAAATAATCATGCGTTACAGGCCGCGGCTGCGACTATGGTTTGAAAGTGACAACTTTGGAAATTACTACTTTGGAAGACTACAACGTAGTACCTTCCTGACGCAAAGCAGCACCCACTGCGGATAAACAATGGGCCTGTTGTTGCACCGTCAGGGGTTCATTCATATCAATGATTTCTGCTAAATCCAGCGTTCGCACGCTGAGGCCCAGAGACTGTTTAAGATACGCATCTAATCCAGGAATAGGCAATTCAGTCGGTGCCAATACCAGGCCCGCCACACTCGGTTGGGAAAAATAGCGATCGTAATAATCCAGTGAACGCTGTACTTCTAATACCAGGCGATCAAAGGTCGTATTTTCCAGGCTTAATCCAGAACCGGAACCATCACCGTCGCTTATTCCCTGGCGTAAATATTCATAGCCTATATCCAGCGTACGGGCGAAATACAACGTTTGCTGACGCGTCACGAGAACAAGGCCGCGTTCTGCCGTGAGATAAACAAAGGCCACACCCACATCGTCTTCCGGGAAACGTTCTGTGAGATTTCGCAATACCAACTCAGGTACATCGATGGTCGTCAGATTCGCGTTGGCCGCTTGTAATTGATCAACACGTTCACGCACAACCGATTGCTTCGACACCACCACATATAAATTATTTTTTTTGCCGCTTGCACCGCTGGCCGGGGCATCAAAGACATCAATCACCGCATCGTCGATGTGAAAATCAATCAAATCTTTAATCTGCCAGCGAATAGCAGCCCGTAATTCAACAGACGGAACGTCGGGCGCTTCAATGCTAAGAATACTGTAATCATTTAATTCCATAACAGTGGTGCAGATCTGCTTACTCAAACCATACTGTTTCACCTTGTCAGCGAGTAATTGGCCATTTACCATACCACCGCCCCAGGAAAAATAATCATAAGTTTCCAATTTCGGGCGTTTACCCTCCATATCCACTTTGACCACAACCAGACCCTGCGAACCTGGTACCACAGCCGCGACCGTTTTATTGCTTGGTCTCTTTATGAATGAAAAATTTGAAAATGAAAACATCGCCCTATCCTATTTATAATCCACAACACGTTTGTAAGATCATCAATTTATGGCATGTATTTAATCAATATTCGACGCTGTGTCCGTAAGTTTGTCGATGCCTCACCTGCCATACCTGTACTGGTGATGGTGTACAGCACGTTGCCACCCGCAAAATTCGTTATGGTCGTCGTCACATCAAACCAGGCTCGCCCAACAACGACAGCCTGGCCAGTAGTATCCGTTGCACCGCTGTTGTATATGCTCCACTCTACACCACTTTCAGCGGCATAAAACGCCTGGGCTGAATACCACTCATTAATTGTTTCTTCTGACCCCAACACCATAAGTTGGGTCATTAGTCCGCCGATAACCAGCAGTGCTGTCATTAGAAAAATGGCGGCAATAAGTGACGCACCGCTTTGTCGACGAAAGCCCATATTGTTTAATATCGGCATTTGACTATGTTGCTTGAGGTGTTGCTTGAACCACTTCACGGAGTATTCCTCACGTGAATCTCATGATAAAGACGAATGCTCTCTGAACCGGTGTTATCAGACAACCGCAAGTCCACGCGCAACACAGCGGTTGATTGAGGTGTGCCCGCTGAATAAGTGAATGTCACCCCGTCCACACCATCCACTAGAACCGGATCACCCGCATCAAAATCCACACCACCGTCATAGTCAGTTAGACCATTGGCGGTGTACCAGCGTAAACTGCCGCCGTTCAAACCCACTTCAATGGTCTGATCAACAATACTGAAATGCCTGCCAGGTGATTCCACTAAAAACTGTGCCCCGATAATGGGCAAGTTAAGAACCTGGCCATTGGTGGTACCATCAGCGACTACCGTGGTATTAGTGATGCCGGTCAATGCCACTGCGGAAATACCCGCCTGTAAAATAGCGGGCGAGGTATTACCAATCACCAGCGTATCGCCTGCAATAAAATTTATCGGATTAGTCACATCATTGGTGGTATACACATTAAATAGAGTGGTACTTTTCTGAAACCGGAAGTTGAGTCGTGAAAACTCAGCGCCAAAATTATCGAATCGCGCCACATAACGCCCACCAGCGCGTATCCGGGCAAATTCAATGCCGCTGCCACCCCCTAATACTGAAAGGCTATTCGGTACTGCCTGGCGAACCTCCCGCGACAGGCGTTCAATCGCCAAACGTCCCTTGCCCACCAGTTGCGCGCGCGCCTTACTTGCCATGTAAGATTGCATCGCTTTGAGAATAAACGGCGTAAGAATTCCGGCAATAATACCCAACAATACTATTACCGTGATCATTTCGACCAGGGTAAAACCACGTGTTTTTTTGCGCTCTTTTTTACGCCTGGGCAACATCATAGGTTCAACCGATAAGACTGTAGAATAATGGTTTCATTGGAATTTGAAGTGACACTGACAGTAATTAACTTTACGTCCGCTGCAGGCACCCCGTTCCAAGCAGGTTGAGTTACGCTGACGGTTACCGAAAAACCGCTATAGCCAGGCATCGCAGCACCGGCGGAATCCTCTGGGGGCGTTTGATTAATAATCGCATTGTAATCATCAACGTCATCATAATCCGCGCGTGCGGCTTCTTCGGTATTCATTCCAGGTGCAAGCGTGCCCGTTCCACAACTCACCCCGGTATTCACACAACCACCGCCAATCGGCGTAACTTCATCCCAGCGTTTACGGGAAATTTCCTCCATAAACGCATTGGCCACAGCTAGCGCACGTTGTCGCAGATAGGGCCGATAACTGCTTTCCACATTTTTGGCAAATATGACCGATAATCCCCCCATCATCGTGCCGACTAAAACTATCGTGATAACGATCTCAATCAGGGAAAATCCTTTAGCCTTTTTAAATGTCGGCATCATCGCGTGAATCCTGTCACTTGTTCAATGGTGACATTATCGGAATCAGCACCCACAGTAACTGAAACAATTTCCTGATTACCCGCCCAGACCAATGCACCGGTCAACGTGGGTACACCATAACCATCAAAACTGATTACGCCTGTTGGCGCTAAGGCAACATTTGTCCAATTGGATTGATAAGGTGACGTACCGCTTACTGGATGGTTAATATCAACACCGGCCTGGGTGACCCGGTAACTGCCCCCATTAATCGCAATTTGATAATTTGCCGCGCCACTGTTGCTCATCGATTTTTCCTGCGCATAACGAATTGCGGCGATCAATTCAGCTGATGCCGCCTCGGTTTCGTAAGTACTGAGGTCAAACTTTGATACGGCAACAGCAGATAATGCACCGATGATGACAATCACCATGACTATTTCGACTAAGGTAAATCCTCTGTGCTTGTTCATATTCAGTTATCAATATTCTTATGGCGCTTCACGCCAACTTTTCATGGGCTTTCTCGCCAACTCTTCACGGGCTTTCTCGCCAATAAAGGTAGCGGTCATCACCGCGGAAGATGCCAAACGTGGCGGTTGCGCTTGGCGTGCCGTTCAACCAGGCATCCCAGGTGAAATTCACCGTGGTCACGCCACCGGTCGCACCCGCATCCGCCGTTAATTGCACTGCCAAATCACCCACGCCATTGAGCAGTGATACTGAGCTAACCGGCGTAATGTTTGTTGTAATACCGTTGTCAACTTGTGTATAGGGGTAACTGGTACAATTATCTACGGCATTAACGGCCCAACCTGTTGCCACGTTAACGTAATTGCGCACCACGACCGGCATAGTGAGCACATCGTTAATAATTGCATAGCTGCCATGCACATCCAGCGCCACAGCTTGGCCGGACAACTGTTGCGCACCGCTGTTAAATCCAATAGCGGAAATACTAAACGCCTGCGGCGTGTCGCCATTATTGGTGTTACAAGGATTCGCTGTCGCGTCGTAACATGCACCATCGACATCCGCTGGCAGTGTAAAGTCGATATCCACCGCACCCATAAAAGGCGCCGTTTCCAGAGAACTGGTATCGTAGGTGAAGTTTCCCGTAAAGGTGGCCGTACCCGCACCCACGCAATTCACACAATTTAACGCGACATGCCCTGCCGCACTGGCATCCAGGGAGGCTGTTCCGGGTAGCACACCATTATGTGAATAGGTTTCACTGAAGTCGCCCAACTGCCACCAGACACCGTCATAGTTTGTTGTGGTCGCACCCCCTGCCGCGCGCGCGGTGACTGTGACGACAGGTGCCGTGTTATAACCAAAGCTTTGTCGCATATAGGTAAAACTGCCGCATTGTGTCGCAAAATTAGCTGTTGTGGCGCTAATTTCAAAATCGGCTGGATAAAAACGCCCGACATTGGCAGACACCGTCCCGGTCACATCACCGGTGCCAAGGTAATCCGCATCAAAGACGCTGGGTGTCAATGTGATGATACCGACCTCCGGCCAATTAAAATCCGTACCCGTATCAACACCATTAACAAAACCGTTAAAACCCGTGGAAAAATTGACAGGCGGATTATTCACACCACCCGCGGCAACGAGTGTCGATGTCAGCAGCACAGACTCTGCGGCACTTTCCTGTCCGTAATTGGGTGTCGGGTTTCCCAGGCTATTAACCGCGGTGACAGTCACTGTCATATTTTCACCTGCAGCGATAAACCTCGCACCGGTTTGATCCACTGCCGTGCCCGGATTAGGAAAACTATCACTGCTACGCATAATATTACTCAATACAAAACCGGCAGGCCGCACGACAAAGGGGTCACTGCCACCCGCAATGCCATTGGGTAAATCCGGGTTGGCTGTTGTATCGTCTTTCATGCCCAATGTCATCTGACCTACGTCCGGATAATTTGCTGTGATAGACGCCTGACCATTGGTAAAGGTAACGGCTTGTGGCGCAGACGCCCCTTCCGATGTGGCTACATTGCTGCCATTCACCGCGACTTGTAGCGTACCGCTGGCTGGATTGTTATAGATAGACCAAAAATTAATGTTTTGTCCGCTGGTGTAGGATTCTATAATACCGCAGGTGGTATCGGTCGGGGTTTGTCCATAAGCGGCAAGGTATAAGGTAAAGTTAATCGCGGCAGTTTGGGCCGGAATAATGGTGTTGATGACGCCCGGCGGCGGATTAGTCAGCGCCGCCGCAGTCACGGTGATGCCGCTGGGTGAGAATAGCAGGTTGCCTTCAAGGTCATCATCTCGAGTCGCGCCGTCATAGGCATCAATATCGATACTGGCCGCACCACTTTGGTAATCAAGATAGAATAACGCGATACCGTTATCGGCCATATCGAAAGTATAGGTCGCAAGACCATCGGCAGGCGTGACATCATTAAAATTTGCTGGCGTGCCCGTATTGAGCGTCCAAGTGCCACTCAGGCTTTGTGTATCCAACACGATATTGCCGGTGTAACCTGTATAGGTGCTGTTATCAGCCAGTTTTGCCGTCACGGTGATAGTTTCTGCCAGGCAATTGATGCCCAATCCATCGTGGCTGATGACAAAGTGATCCAGCGTCGATCCGCAGGGGTGGGTTGCATTCATATCGGCTTGGATCTCAGCTTGGCTACGCACTGTGCTGTAGATACGCGCCTCGTCGATGGAGCCATTGGCTGAACGCCCCGTCATACCTCTGACAATGTACGCACTGCGGTTGTCTCCAAAATAAAGCGTATCCAGTTCACCTAATGAGCCATTAGTTGAAAATATTTGCGAGCCATTGAGACTGCCATTGACGTATATTTGCATGGCATCGTTGGGCAAATCCCAAGTCACGGCGATATGAACCCAAACACCAGCTACAAAATTATTGCCGCCACCTTCAAATCTAAAATCGCCGTCCGCCGTGTCTTCGAGTCCGAAATTCAAGCGACTGTTATTTCGCAGGTTAAGATAAAAATATTTACCGCTATTCGCATCAGAGGCATCGAATAATTGGCGATCACCGTTGTTACCGGCCCAGGGCACATTACTTTTATACCAAAAACTGATACTACCGACATCGCCGACATCATCGTCGATATCGACACTGGTATCGACTGCATCGAATACCGCAGCTGAGTTATTGAATGGGATTTCGCCATAACCACAGGTACCCGGGCTACCGACCACAACCGGGCTGCTGCTAACAGGCACCGCTGTTCCAACAGCAACGCCATCATAACCATTGCCACTGCTGTCCAACACACTGCCCCAGGTCAATTCATCCATGTTGTAGTAAGCCAAGGCAAAGATCGGGCAAGGGCGCGTCTCCGCCATGGCGACACCTACCTGAGCGACACTCAGCGCCGCGTTATAAACACGCACTTCATCAATCCGCCCATCAAATTCACGATCACTGAATCCCTGATCGGCACCAATTTGCAGTGGATCATTATTAACAATGAGATTTTCAGCGAGTGAAGACGTTGCACGCTCAACACCGTCGATATAAATCTTCTGGCTACCACTGGCCGCATAGACTATGGCAACGTGATACCAGGTACCCGCACTCAGCGTCACACCACT
>VAPL010323404.1_pt1 | contig 18020 bp, 16 predicted proteins | sample 3395061 | NCBI WGS metagenome assembly VAPL01 (sample SAMN08290444, study PRJNA428436) | hydrothermal vent metagenome | isolation source: Deep-sea hydrothermal vent chimney 2 | place: Pacific Ocean: Juan De Fuca Ridge | depth 2182 m m | reverse complement strand
TCGTAGGGGGCAACTTGTGCCGTGCCGATGCCTGAACGGTAGTCGACCTCGTATTCTGGCTCAGATTTGAACGACGTTGAAAATATTTCGCCATCCACGACTGTAACCCGTAAATCCAGCGCAAGCGGGATGTATTGTTGGAAAATCACGGGGGCGTATTTAACCTGATCCAACAGTGCGAATTCGGCTGGCCCAACCTTAAGGGTTTCGCGCGGGGCCTGTGGAATGTTGCGAAAGGCTTTGCGGATTACGCCATGTTCGCTGTGCTGCTCAACGAATGCCCGGGCTTCATCCGGGCCGTTGGTGACGAGCGTTTCCGGGATCGAAAGACCGAGCCGATGGGCGACGCGATGCTGTACAACTTTGCGCAGGGCCTTTTCATCGGCTTCAGGGGCGTTCATCCAATAACAATCTTGCGCGTACCACAGCCCTTGGACGGCCTCGGTGGTTTCCGACCATGCGAACAGGCGCGCGGTTTCTTCCTGTAGTTCTTCAGCGAAGGTAAAAGGTTTGATCCGCCGGTTCCAAATGGCGCCGACATCATTCAGCGCTATCCGTCGACCGTTGGGCAGATCGAGGAATAAGTCATCCATATTCTTGCCTGCATAAGCGTGCAGCTTAATCTGGCTGGGAAACCAGGCGGTATCAATTAGCTCAAAATCAGATTTCAAATGCTCGGTTACTTTGCTGACATGGTCATTGTCAGGGAACGAAATAATTAGAATCACAGCGGGCATCCTTTTGGATAAAACCCCGGCGACAGAAGTGCCGCCGGGGAAACGCAGTTTGGATTGTCAGAACTATTGGCCACCCATCTGCTGATAGGCTGCATAGGCTTGCTGCCATGCGGCAAGGCCTTGTTCATCCAGCAATCCGCGCTGGTGAAGCCCGGCATACTGGTGGAGCAATTGACCAAACACGCCCAATATCTGAGGTGAAATTGCCGGCCCCGCTACAGGTGCCTGGGGCGCCCCGCCACCGCCACCGGGGGCTGCGCCTGTCCCTAGAACGAAGGGTACAACAGGCTGCATTGGTTGTAATGGTTGAACCGGTTGGAACGGGAAATCAGTCGGTGGTTCCATAAACGATTTTGGTGGTTCAAATATTGTCTTAAGCGGCCCGTCGTTAATAATGCTCTTTGGGCCCGGGTCTTTCGGGAAGTCCTTTGGAATATCTTTTCCAAAATCTTTCGGCCCGTCTTTAATAAAGTCCTTAGGCCCATCCTTTGGTCCATCCTTGGGCCCGTCTTTTCCGAAATCCTTGGGCGGGTCTTTGGGCCCATCTTTACCAAAGTCTTTTGGAGGATCTTTAGGCAGGTCTTTTCCGAAATCTTTCGGTGGATCCTTCGGAAGATCTTTCGGTACGTCCTTTGGAATGTCTTTGGGGAAATCCTTACCAAACTCCTTTGGAAAGTCCTTAGGCCCATCTTTGCCAAAGTCCTTCGGCGGGTCCTTGGGGAGCTCTTTAGCGAATTCTTTGGGAAACTCTTTCGGCCCGTCCTTGAATGGGGCTTTCGGCCCAACTGTTAGGCATGGAATGGAAGAACCTATTGCGCTGCGCGGCCCATCCAGACAGGCCTGCATTCTGGCAATCTGGCCTTCGGTGAACATAACCATCGTGTCATCATCAACATAGTCCATGTAGTTCATATACATGTCGCCGTTTGGTCCGTTTGAACATGAAACCGTCGGAAAAGTGGGTTTGCCAATATTTGAGCCGCCCTGATTTGGCGTGTCAGCAACGAAATCTGAACCCGAACAACCTGATCCGTCATCGCCCCAGATGTGGCGCAGATTTAACCAGTGCCCGATCTCATGGGTCGTGGTACGGCCCTTGTCAAATGGCACAGCTGCTGTGCCGGTATCACCAAAGCCGGTATGGGTAATTACAACACCGTCTGTGCTGGCGTCACCACCCGGGAACTGGGCATACCCAAGGATCCCGCCGCTCATCTGGCAGACCCAGATGTTCAGATATTCGTCCGCTGGCCAGGCATCATGGCCGCCCGAAGAAGCGAATTTCATTTTGTCTGAAGTATTAAACGAATTAGCACTTGTTTCAGTCCGTGTCACACCCGTGGTTGCATTTCCATCCGGGTCAGTTGTGGCAAGTTCAAACTCAATCCGTGCGTCACCAGCCAAAGATGAAAAGGCTGCCGGAACAGTGGAAACGTCGGCGTTTGTTTTACGGAAGTCTCGATTGATAACCGCGATTTGGCTGTCGATCTGGGCCTGCGACACATTTTGCGCAGCGGTTTTGTAAACGACGTGAACAACAACCGGGATTTTGGTGCAGCCCGGACGCATGGTTGGCATCCCTTGCGTCACACGAAAGCAGTGCTCTTCAATTCGTTCCAGCCGGCGTGCATATTTTGGGTCGCTGTCTAGCAGGCGGCGATGCACCTGCATTGTGCCGCAATCACGGCATAGCTTTTCTGACTCATCAGACATGGTAATACTCCTTGTTAAAAATCACCGCAGATGCGGCCTAAAAAATTAGCTCTTGGTGGGGAAAACCCCATAAAATTAGGTACTGAGGCTGGAAAATCAGCCCTGAATTAGCGCTTTCGCAGAACTAAAATGTCGTCCTGCAAATCTTCGATCTCGTATGTTCCCTCCCACCCTTCAATATTCAACAGCAAGGTTTGGTCCTCAATTGACCAACCGCCATGCGATACGGTTTCAAGTTTGTCTGCCGGGCCGGCCTCTAACGCCTGACCCTGTCCGATTTCAGTAAGTTCAAGTTGCCTACGCCCACGCGCAGGCGGGATTGGATAATCAGTTGGACGCAGCACCAGCTTTTCGTCGGTGCTGTCTTCGCGTATTTCGACCCACACACGGGCAATCAGATTTTCATTAGTCATATTCGCCTCAGCCTTTTTTGTTTGCAGGCCGTAATAACCAAGCGCAGCAAGACCCAATACAGCGCAACACCCAAGTATTGCTATGACCCTGCGCATCTAGTGGCCCGTTACTTGTTGCAATCCCAGCTGCGTAGGTAGTGAATTGTGGGTTATGCGTATTGCCTGCCAGCCATCGTAATCAGAATTTAACAGTTTTCCGTCCCGTGCCAAACGAGAGTATTGTGCCTGCAGGCCGTGATAGTGACCTGAAAGCGTCTGTAGATGCTCGGTGAGTGTGGGTACTTTGTTCGTACTGTCGCAGATACATCCCGCGCTTGGCTGCCCTGATATATTTGCCTGTTCGGCAGCAAACCCGATGTTCATACGCAGGATTTCCATAGCAAAACCAATATCGATTCTATCGATTGTATCGTTGCCGGTGTGGATTGCATCGTTTGCACCATCCGTGCCTTCAATCGTCAGAACGGCCGGGATCGCCGCATCCAGAAATGGCATGTGATCGCTGGCGAACGGGCTTAGCGAAATTTGGATGTTGAGCGTTGAATAGCTGGCAGCGGCGCTGGACAATGCGTCGATTATCCACTGGCTTAAAGGCAAGCCTTCCAACAATACGGATAGCGGTGAGCTGTTTACGGTGCCGATCATATCCATATTCAAGACGGCGTGAATATCTGATTTTTCGTCATCACTCAGGCTGGCCAGGTACTGGGTAGAACCGTGTAGTCCCTGCTCTTCGCCGCCAGCTAGTATGAAGGTCAGGTCGTTCTGAAAATCTGTCGATGCCAGTGCTTGCGCCATTGTCAACAAGCCCGCAGAACCACTGGCGTTATCATCCGCACCCGGGGCGGGGGCGTTTTGTCCGCCGGGGTGATTTACCGAATCCAGATGCGCAATGATGATGATATTTTTACGTCCGGCAGGTGCAGTGCCAGTTTTTCTGGCAACCACATTTGCGCTGGCACCAAGGCCAGGGATATTGATCGGGTCCAGCGTGCTGGTTAGCCCCATTGCTGTCAATTCATCCGAGGCCCAGTTTGCCGCAGCCATATAGTCCGAGCTGGTAGAAAACCGGGTGGGATATGAAACGAGCTGAGTAAGGCAGGACTGAAAGTAGGACGATTGTGCAGAATTCACGACGCTGGCGATTTGCGGCTCTGGTGCACGCTCAGTTCTGATGCGCTGTAGGGTTTCAAAGACGGTGGTGTTTTCGGCGAGCGGTTCAATTCGAAACGCAGAGCTACTGTTTCGCGCAATTTTCTTAGCTGCGGGCTTGGCAATGTCGGCTACCAGATAGCGACCTTTGTCGAGAATTATCGGGACGTCTGGGTTCTCGAGTTGAAAAACCCGGCCCCGTTGTACGACAAGGTGCATGTCTCCTTTTTTGATATTTCCAACAGACACAGAACTGGAAGCTGGCCCGAGCTTATTCATCACAGCATCAAATTTTTTGTCGGCGGCGTATATCAGAATCTCATTACCAAATCGAACCCACCAACCGTCATGGGCTTCGATTTTACGGATAAGGGACGACCCATCGTCGTCCTTAAATGACAGGGTCACAAACTTCATACTAAAGAACTTTTCAAAAAACGTAGTAATATATAATGAGTGCTGGCTATCACAAATTGCGGTAAAATTCAAGTTGCCTAGGGTTGCTTCCACGGCAAAAGCTACGGTATTTCAAGAAATCCCCGGTATGATTTCGCAACAAAATATAGGGAAAATTACAGGAATCGAATAGGCGGAAAATAGCCATTTTCTTTCGAAATTGTCTTTAGATATTTCCCGGGCCGTCTACTTTTTCAACCGTCGATCCCTTGCGGCAAGCAGCTTTAGCCGAAGCGCGTTTAGCTGAATAAATCCGGCTGCGTCTTTTTGATCATAGGCGCCAGCATCGTCTTCGAATGTCACATGTTCTTCAGAATAGAGCGAATGGTCTGACCAGCGGCCAACGGTGCGCGCGAGACCCTTGTACAATTTCAAACGAACCGTGCCGGTCACATGTTCCTGACTTTTGTCGATCAGGGCCTGTAGCATTTCCCGTTCGGGTGAGAACCAGAAACCGTTGTAAACCAGCTCTGCGTATTTTGGCATTAGCTCATCTTTCAGGTGGGCCGCACCACGGTCCAATGTAATCGATTCGATTCCCCGATGGGCTTCTATCAGCAATGTGCCGCCAGGTGTTTCGTAGATGCCCCGGGATTTCATGCCAACAAAACGCCCCTCAACCAGATCAAGGCGACCGCACCCATGTTTGCCGCCTAGCCGGTTCAATTCGGTCAGGATTTCGGCGGGTGACATTTCTACACCGTTGATCGAAACAGCGTCACCGCATTCAAACCCGACCTCGATAAATTCCGGGGTATCTGGCGCGTCTTCAGGGGCTACGGTGCGTTGATAGACGTAGTCAGGTGCGTCTATGGCGGGGTCTTCCAGAACTTTGCCTTCGGATGAAGTGTGCAACAGATTTGCATCGACGGAAAAAGGGGCTTCACCACGTTTGTCTTTGGAAATCGGGATTTGGTGTTGTTCTGCAAAAGCGATGAGCTTTGTCCGGCTGGACAAATCCCATACGCGCCATGGGGCAATGACTTTGATGTCAGGGTTTAGCGCATAGGCCGCAAGTTCAAAGCGCACCTGATCATTGCCCTTACCTGTGGCGCCGTGGGAAATGGCGTCTGCGCCATGTTCAGCTGCGAGTTCGACGAGACGTTTGGAAATCAGTGGTCGGGCGATAGAAGTGCCCAGAAGGTAAAGACCTTCGTACAAAGCGTTGGCCCGAAACATTGGGAATACAAAATCCCGCACGAATTCTTCGCGCAGGTCTTCGACGTGAATGTTGGCGGGATCAATCCCCAGCAGTTCAGCCTTTTTACGGGCCGGGTCCAGCTCTTCGCCCTGGCCAAGGTCGGCGGTGAATGTAACGACTTCGCAACCGTACTCGATTTGCAGCCATTTCAGGATGATAGATGTGTCTAGGCCGCCAGAATAAGCAAGGACGACTTTTTTGGGTGCAGACATTTTTGGCTCCGCCAGTAGGAAATTCCCGGTGGGTGTATTGGCTTTCTTGAATGCGGGCAAGGGTTTGGAATATGGCCTGCGGCCTTTGGTATCTACGGCGGCGCTTGAGTCTAAGGACAATACCAGCCAAACCGGGGATATGAGCAGATTCTATGAAACCGTACTAACCTCTCAGGCTGCAATGTCAGAGCTGTTTGAAAGAACACCGTTGCAGAGAAATGATCATTTGTCGGCGCGTTATAGTGCAGATATCTGGCTGAAGCGGGAAGACCTGTCACCGGTCCGATCCTACAAAATCCGTGGGGCGTTTAATGCGATGCGCAAGGCGCTGAAAAACGATCCCGAACAAAAAATATTTGTTTGCGCGAGCGCCGGAAATCACGCCCAAGGTGTTGCTTATGTGTGCCGTCATTTTGATGTAAAAGGTGTGATTTTCATGCCCGTTACGACACCTCAGCAAAAGGTGGAAAAGACCCGTATTTTTGGCGGAGACAATGTTGAAATTAGGCTGGTCGGGGACTACTTTGACGATACATTGAAATCCGCGCAGTCCTATTGCGAAAGTCAGGGCGCGCATTTTCTTTCGCCGTTCGATGATGAAGATGTGATTGAGGGGCAGGCGTCGGTTGCAATTGAAATATTGGATCAAATGGATGCAACGCCGGATGTGGTTGTTTTACCGGTTGGCGGTGGCGGGCTGTCAGCTGGTGTTTTGCAGATATTTGCAGAGAAATCGCCAAAAACGGAGCTACGGTTTGCCGAACCATTGGGCGGGGCGAGCCTGACTGCGGCGCTACGAGAGCAAAAGCCGGTTACGTTGGACAGGGTTGATTCTTTTGTGGATGGTGCGGCAGTTGCCAGGATTGGGGCCGCACCGTTTGCCGTGTTGAAATCTGTACCTGCTGAACATGTTTTTCCCTGCCCGGAAGACAGGATATGCGCGACAATTTTGGAGATGTTGAACATTGAAGGGATCGTTCTAGAGCCCGCGGGGGCGCTGGCAGTGGATGTGCTGGAAGATATTTCAGCGGATATAAAAGGTAAAACTGTGGTATGTGTTACCTCTGGCGGGAACTTTGATTTTGAGCGGTTGCCAGAAGTGAAAGAGCGGGCGCAGCGTTATTCCGGGGTTAAAAAGTATTTCATTCTTCGAATGCCTCAACGTCCGGGTGTTTTACGTGAATTTTTGGATTTGCTTGGGCCGGATGATGATATTGCCCGCTTTGAGTATCTGAAAAAATCAGCGCGCAATTTTGGCTCAGTATTGATTGGCATTGAGACCAGCGACCCCGTTAATTTTGTAGAATTGTTTGCAAAACTCGACCGGGCTGGATTTGATTTCCACGACATTACGAATGATGAAACATTGGCAGAATTTGTTATTTGAGTGGGCAAAAGCAATGTTATGCAACGCTGCATTTTTCGCCTGCACTGAACTCTGACTGCGAATTTTCATAGCTCTGAAAGACTGCGGATAGGTCGATGCTTTCGGCGTTATTTTCGTTTGCGGTTTTTTCACCTTTCCCACAAAGCTCAGCGAAATCGGAAAAACCAAGGTTTAACGCGCTGCCCTTTAGGAAATGCAGATCAGCCTCGTAGGTATTGGGATTTGGAGAGGCACGCAGACGATCAATTACTTCGTCAACCTCTTCGAAGAAAATTTCCAGTACTTCATCGAAGTCTTCACACCCAACTTCATCACGAAGTTCGTTCACCCGGCTCCAACAGATCATAGCATGCACCCACAAATTGTTTGTGCCCCCACACCGGACTAACCTTAGGTTTGGAGAGTTAACAGGCGATGTTTGAAAAGCGAAATCTAGTTCCAAGTTTAGATTTAATTTCCTGTGAACCAAACGCGTGCATAGCATTGAGTTCTGAATTTTTGATGCGGAAGGAATGTTTGGTGGGCCACCTGCAAAAGGTTAGTGTTGAACAGGCATCTCATGCTGATTGTCAGCAGGCAAAAATTGTACTGGTTGTGGATGACAGCCGTTCACAGCGGCGCATTCTTTCGGTCTATCTGAAGCGCTGGGGGTACGAGGTAATAGAAGCAGGCTCTGGCGCAGAGGCATTGGAAATCTGCAAATCCCGGTCGATTGACCTGATCATTAGTGACTGGATGATGCCGGGTATGAATGGGTTAGAGTTTTGCACATCTTTTCGAAACCTTAAAAGTGATCGGTATACGTATTTTATTCTGCTTACGTCAAAATCCGAAAAGGGAGAGGTTGCGCATGGGCTGGATATTGGCGCGGACGATTTTCTAACAAAACCAGTAGCGGCGTTAGAGTTAAGGGCGCGTATATTGGCTGGTGAGCGCATTTTGAACATGGAGCGAGAGCTTACAGAAAAAAACCGGCTTGTTAGCGAAACCCTGACGGAAATCAGTGGCCTTTATGAGTCTCTGGACCGTGACCTGTTGGAGGCAAGAAGCCTGCAACAGTCCCTTGTTCGGGAAAAGTACCGCGATTTTGGCGGGGCGCAGGTATCGCTATTATTACGTTCAAGCGGACATGTTGGTGGTGATCTGGTTGGGTTTTTCGAAATTTCAGATTCGTTGGTCGGGCTGTATTCTATCGATGTATCCGGGCATGGGATGGCTTCGGCGCTAATGACTGCACGATTGGCGGCGTATTTGTCGGGTTCTTCTATGGACCAAAACCTGGCGTTGGCGCGGGATGAAAACGGAAATATTGTGCCGCGCTCTCCCGCAGAAGTAGCTGCACAGATTAACCAGTTAATTCTGGAAGAAATGGAAACCGAAATCTATTTCACCATGATGCTGGGGTATTTTGATATGTCGAGTGGTATCGCAACGCTTGTTCAGTGCGGCCACCCAAATGTGGCGATCCAGAATTCTGATGGTACTACCAAATTTGTTGGAGAAGGGGGGCTTCCTATTGGGCTGATACCCGCTGCTGACTGGTCGGATTTTGACGTACATTTGACACCAGGTGACAGGCTCTTCATGTCGTCGGACGGGATTGTTGAATGTCCCGACAGCCATGGTGACATGTTGGATGAATCCGGATTGGCAGAGCTAATGTGTAAAAACCAGAATCTAGCCGGCAGTTTGTTCTTTGATGCACTGATTTCTGACCTGACGAAATTTTCAGGTACTCAGAATTTCCCCGACGATGTGTCAGCTGTACTGCTGGAATATATCCACGCTACCTAGAAAAACGTTTTAACCACAAAGGCTCGCCCACCTTCATCTGCTAAGATCTTTGTGGCGAGAACAGGGGTTGCCCAAACAGCGGTATGACCCGGCTCTTGTGGTGGTCCATGGGTCCGAACCGGGCGCGCCATAAATATGTGGCATAGCTTTTCTGCCCAAAGATCGTATTCCGGCATGTAAACGAACCGGCGATACGCACCAATTCGCCTGGGCGCGGCGATGCGCCAACCGGTTTCTTCAAACACTTCCCGGTGTAGGGCTGAAATTGGCGATTCCCCCGGATCAATACCTCCGCCCGGCAGTTGAAATTCCGGTTCAGGGTCTTGCTGGTGGGTTAGCAATAATTCGTTACGGTGCAGGAGAATGGCGTAGGCGCCGGGGCGCATTGTGTAGCGTCGGTTCTGAGCGGGTTTACCGTATCTTCGGATCATTGATCTGTCTCACTTGGTGCTGGTTGCCCCGCGCATTTAGACACGGTATGCCAAGCAATGGCGCGTTAGGAAACCCATGTCACTTAGCAAACAAATAGCGTGGGACGATACTGTCCTGCCTTTCCAACTGGATCACGCAGATATTCGCGGCAGGATCGCACGGCTGGACGGTGTGTTAAACAGTGTCCTGTCACAGCACAACTATCCCGATCAAATTGAAGCGCTGGTTGCCGAGGCGGTATTGCTGACAGCCTTGATCGGGCAGACGATTAAACTGCGTTGGAAGTTGTCCTTGCAGATACGTGGCAATGGGGCCGCGCGTATTATTGCGACGGACTATTACGGTCCAACAGATGAGGGCGAACCGGCGCGGATCAGGGCCTATGCGAGCTTTGACGAAGACCGATTAGAGACGGGAACAGAGCCGTTTGATCTGGTGGGAGATGGGTTTTTTGCAATCCTAATGGATCAGGGCGAAGGGAATGATCCCTATCAGGGGATTACGCCACTTGCCGGAGGGTCTCTGGCCGCCTGTGCGGAAACCTATTTTGAACAATCTGAGCAGATACCAACACGGTTTGAACTGTCATTTGGCAAATCGGTGTTACCGGGTGAACCAGAGGGCTGGCGTGGTGGCGGTGTGATGTTGCAGCATATGCCGGCGGCGTCGCCGTTGCGGGAAGGTGGCGAAAAACCTGACGCGATTACTTTGGACAAACCGGGCAAAGAGGACGACTGGAACCGGGTAAATGTTTTGCTGGATTCGGTTGAAGCTCTGGAACTGGTCGGACCCAGCGTTCAACCAACAGAATTGCTGGTGCGGCTGTTTCATGAAGAAGGCCCGCGGGTGTTCGACCCGCAGCCGGTTACGTTTGGCTGCACCTGTTCGCCGGATCGGGTTCGCCAAAGCCTGTCGATTTATTCGGCAAAAGACATTGCCCACATGACGACCGAGGCTGGCACCGTTACGGCGGATTGCCAGTTTTGCGGGGCGCATTACTTTTTTGAACCGGACAGTCTGGGGTTTGAAGCCAAGGATAAGTCTGATGGCGAAGGGTGACGAATTGGACCGGATAAGGCTGGCGCTTGAGCGTACGACCGGGGCGTCGTCCGATTTTGATCTGAACCCGGATGTAACTATGCCTGAAGGTCGCAAGTTACGCCCTGCCGGGGTTTTGCTCGCGTTACAGCAACAACAAACGGGAGTTCATGTATTGCTGACCAAACGGTCGTCGGCTTTAAAACACCACCCGGGGCAAATTTCATTTCCGGGGGGAAGCATTGATCCGGAAGATGGTGGTCCTGTTCAGGCCGCATTGCGGGAAGCGCAGGAAGAAATTGGGCTTCAGCGAGAAAACGTAGAAGTGTTTGGGGTGTTGCCAATCCACGAAACGGTGACCGGGTTTAATGTCACGCCGGTTATAGGCCGTGTCAGGACCGCATTTGAACCCGTTCCCGAACCTGATGAGGTGAAGGAAGTATTTTCGGTGCCTTTGGCGCATGTCACTGATTTGAAGCGCTTTCAGGTTCAGTCACGGATGTGGCAAAGGAAACGCCGGTACTATTATACCGTTCCCTATGGCCCATATTACATCTGGGGGGCGACGGCGCGTATTTTGCGCGGGTTGGCCGAAAGGTTGGCACAATGACTGTGGTCACAGGGGATTGGCTGGAAAATGAGGCGACGCAGCAGGTGATGGCGTTGCTGGTTGATGCCGGTCAGCGGGCGTATTTTGTTGGCGGTTGTGTCCGTAATGCGCTGATGGACGTGCCGGTTGCCGATGTGGACATTGCGACGGATGCGCGGCCGGAACAAGTGATGACGCTGGCAAAGAACGCAGGGATACGGGTGATTCCGACCGGGATTGACCATGGGACTGTGACGGTGGTTGCCGGTGAAATTCCGCATGAGATCACGACATTTCGCAACGATGTAGAAACTGACGGAAGACGGGCTGTTGTGGTCTATTCCGATAGTTTGGAAGAGGACGCGCGGCGGCGGGATTTCACGATGAATGCGCTCTATGCGGATCGGGACGGGACGCTGATTGATCCATTGTGCGGGCTGCCAGATCTGCAATCCCGTCGGGTCCGGTTCATAGAAGATGCCGGGGAACGCATTCGGGAAGATTATCTACGCACGTTGCGGTTTTTTCGGTTTCATGCCTGGTATGGTGATCCGGGTGGCGGGCTGGACGCTGAAGCGCTGGCGGCAATTTCCGCGCACTTGGACGGACTGGAAATGCTTTCGAAAGAGCGGGTCGGATCCGAAATCAAGAAATTGCTTTCTGCGCCTGATCCAGCCCCGGCTGTGGCTGCGATGGAAAGCACTGGCGTGTTGTCGCGGGTTCTGCCGGGCGCTACGGGTAAGTATCTTGCCCCATTGATCCACCTTGAAGGCGGCCACGCCCCGGACCCAATCCGCCGCCTTGTGGTGCTGGGCGGGCTGGGGCTGAAAGACGCCCTGCGGCTGAGCCGTGACGAGGCCCGGCGAGTGACGGTGCTTCGGGAACTTGTATCAAATGGCGGCGATTTGCGGGCAGATGGCTATCGTCATGGCGCGCAGGCAGCGATTGATGCGATGCTGTTGCGATGCGCAATGATGGGGCAGCCGCTCTTGGACAACTATCAACAACGCGCCGCCGATGGGGCTGCGATGGTATTTCCGATAAAGGCCGCCGATCTGATGCCCGGCCTGAAAGGTGTCGCGCTGGGCAAAAGAATGAAAGAGCTGGAAGTAAACTGGATCGCGTCTGATTTCCAAATGACACGCGATCAGCTTTTGGATCGGCATTGATAGACCCGCTATATGTCTTCGTGTTTCTTGGCCTGTTTTCACCGGGTCCGAACGTGATCATGCTTTCAGCGTCAGGAGCAAGATTTGGATTCAAACGAACGGTTCCACACCTGATTGGTGTCGCGTTCGGGGTTGGTGTGACGGCTGGATTGACCGGTTTGGGGATTGCAGCGGTACTGAAGGCCAACCCGGAGCTAACATTTGTGCTGAAGACAGCCGCCGGCGTGTGGATCCTGTGGATGGCGTGGAAACTGTTTCGCGCGACGCAACCACACGTAAATTCAAAAGACCGGCCGCTGACTTTTATCGAAGCAGTGCTGTTCCAGTGGATCAACCCCAAGGTCTGGGCAGTGGCGCTGGCGGCGTCTTCTGGTTTCACCTCGGGACTTGGACCGGTTGAAGAAGCGGTAAGGCTGGCCACAGCATTTTCAGGGATAAATCTGTTTGTCTGCATATTCTGGACCTACGCCGGATCGCTGCTGGCGTACCTTTTGAAAACGCCTGCGACCTGGGTGATCTTCCTGCGGGTGATGGCGATAGCGATGGCCGGATCGGCGCTGTTCGTATTCCTTTGAATTTTGGGATTGCCAAATTGCCGCAGGAGGCTATGGTGCCGCGCATGGTTAAGGTTCGTAAGACATATCAAGGGGCGCCCGGATTTATCGGTGTGCTTCCGGCTATGCCCAAGGGCGGAGTCCGTCTTGCGACTGGCTATGGTTCCCGCGTCATGTTGAACGCTTAGTACCCGCCCAAACCCGAACTTAACCCAACTTTTCTACATCGATATATTGACAGGAGAACAGCATGTATAAGCTGTTTGAGAATCTCGTAGACCCCTTTGCGGAATACGAAACCGGAACCCCGCCCAAAACACTTTGGGCCTATTACGCAGAACAATTGCGCCCGTTTAAACGCTGGATTCCGGCCATGTTGCTGACCGGGCTGTTTGCTTCGTTTTTTGAGGTGTGGATGATCTATTACGCCGCGCGGCTGATAGATCTGATGACCGCATCTGGCCCCGCTGATTTTTGGGCGGTGCACCGGATGGAAATTATCGCGGTTGGTGCCGCGTTCATGCTTTTGCGCCCGGCTTTGTTTGGTATTCAAAGCCTGTTCCTTGAGCAGGTTTTGGTAAGCAACCTGCAGGACAGGGTGCGCTGGCGTGCGCATAAACATTTGCTGGGCCAATCCATGAGCTTCTTCCAGAACGATTTTGCCGGGCGGTTATCGAACCGTGTCATGCAGATGGGACCGGCTGTTGAAGACAGTGTTTACATGATGTTTGAGGCAATCTGGTACGCGATTACATTTATCATCGGAGCGTTGTTTGTACTAAGCGGAATTGACTGGCGAATTGCCGTGCCGCTGTTGATGTGGGTGGCGGCCTATGGGGCTTATACCTATTGGATCGCCATCCGGGTTGCTGTCGCATCTGAAAAATATTCGGATGCGCGATCTGTCGTTACCGGTCGTGTGGTGGATGCCTATGCCAATATCGAAACAGTAAAATTGTTCGCAGGGGGTCCGGCGGAAGAAATCTATGTTCTGTCGGCAATGCGGCGAATGCGGCTACGGTTTCAGCGGTTCCTGCGGTTGATGACCGAAATGGATTTCAGCCTGAACCTGTTGAATGGATTTCTGTTTGTCGGCGTTATTGGTACAGCAATTTATTATTGGGTTAACGATAGCGTAAGTATCGGTGAGGTTGCAGCGGTGATCACATTGACGGTGCGCCTTTCCGGGATGAGCGGCTGGATCATGTGGGTAACAACGCAGCTTTTCAATCACGCGGGTGTTATCCGCGAGGGGTTGCGTTCAATCGCTGTTGAACACTCAGTTATCGATAAAACAAATGCGCCGCTTAAGGTATCAACGGGCGAAATCCGGTTTGAGGGTCTGACCCACCATTATGGCAAAGACCGCGGCGGCCTGAACGATGTAACCCTGACCATTAAACCCGGCGAAAAGGTTGGATTGATCGGGCGCTCTGGCGCTGGAAAATCGTCACTGGTCAATCTGTTGCTGCGTTTTCGTGACATCGAACAGGGCAGGATTTTGATTGATGGTCAGGATATTGCCGACATCACCCAGACCAGCCTGCGTAAATCAATTGGTGTGGTGACACAGGACAGCTCCTTATTACACCGCTCAATCAGGGCGAATATTCTGTATGGCCAGCCCGACGCAAGTGAAGATGAAATGATTACTGCTGCAAAACGTGCAGAGGCTCATGAATTCATTCTGGAGCTTGAGGATCCTAAGGGGCGTACCGGTTACAATGCCTATGTCGGTGAGCGTGGCGTCAAGCTGTCCGGTGGTCAGCGGCAACGGATTTCCATTGCGCGGATGATCCTGAAGGATGCGCCTATATTGGTATTGGACGAAGCCACAAGCGCGCTGGACAGCGAAGTAGAGGCCGCCATTCAGGAAACGCTTTATGGGGTCATGCAGGGCAAAACCGTTATTGCGATTGCTCACCGTTTGTCTACAATCTCGGTGATGGACCGGATCATCGTGATTGATGACGGCCGCATCGTAGAGCAAGGCAGCCATAGTGATTTGCTGGCGTCCAAGGGGCTCTATTCCAAGTTCTGGAACCGTCAGTCGGGCGGATTTATAGGCACCGAGGAGGCCGCAGAGTGAGAGTCGCTGACCTGATAGATCCTTATGCCCCCGCCGATGGTCCGCCGCCGCAGACACTGGGGGCATTTTTCCATTGGGGGATCAAAGGGGCGTATCCGGTGATCGTGGTTGCCTGCGTGATAACCGGATCTGTTGGCACGCTAGAAGCGTTCACAGCCGTTTTGCTGGGCATGGTGATTGACGCGGTACTGACCAGCGGTGCCGATCGGTTCATGGCGGAAAATTTTGGCCTGTTTGCATTGTTGATTGGGTTCTTTGTAGTGCTTCGCCCGGCCCTGATGGGGCTGGGTGCATTGTTCAATATGTATATCCTTGGCCCGAACGTCATCACCATGGTTTTGTCGCGTATATCGCGCTGGACCCTTGGTCATTCGGTACAGTTTTTCGACGATGATTTTGCCGGGCGCATAGCGACAAAAGAAAATCAGGTCTCACGGTCGATGTCCGAAGTTGTGGTGGAGACGGTCAATGTCGGGGCATTTGCATTGGTATCAGTTCTGGCGTCGATTGCGCTGATAGTTTCAATAAACCCTGCGATTGCTCTGGTGCTGGTTGCATGGCTGATTGCGTATTATTTCCTGATCCGCTGGTTCCTGCCCCGCGCGCGCCATCGTGCCAAGGCCCGGGCAAACTCCCGTGCGGCTGTCACCGGCCAGTTGGTGGATACGATAACCAACATCAAGACCGTCAAACTGTTTGCCCATGACGACCATGAAGACAAAGCGACCCATCAGGCCATTGATGTGTTGCGTGAAAAATCCCTGCACTGGGGCGCGTTGTCTGTTTCGTTTCGCTTTGTGCTGATGACATTGGCCGGGGTTCTTCCGGCCAGTCTGATCGGCGGAACGGCCTATCTGTGGTCGCAAGGTTTGGCGTCTGAGGGTGACATCGCAGCCGCTGGCGCGATTTCGATCCGGTTGGGGCAGATGGTTGGTTGGGTCAGTTTTACACTGATGCAGATTTATTCCCATATCGGCGAAGTGGAAGACGGCATGAACACCCTGACCCCGCCACACGGGTTGCTGGATGCAGATGCGGCTACGACCCTGACGGTCAATACAGCGCAAATTGAATTTGTCGATACCAGCTTTGCCTATGGTCGGGATATTGGCGGCATCTCGGGTATCAACCTGACGATCAAACCGGGCGAAAAACTGGGAATTGTCGGGGCCTCGGGTGCGGGTAAATCCACGCTCGTCGCGTCATTATTGCGGATGTACGATATTGAGGGTGGCAAAATTCTGATCGATGGGCAGGATATTGCGACTGTGACTCAGAAAAGCCTGCGCCGCAATATTGGCATGGTGACACAGGATACCGCGATGTTTAACCGCTCGGCGCGCGACAATATCATGTACGGCAAGCCGGATGCCAGTGAAGAAGATATGCTGACCGCCGCGCGCAAAGCCGAAGCTCATGACTTCATTCTTGACCTGCAAGACCACAGGGGTCGGCAAGGATATGAAGCCTTTCTTGGTGAAAGAGGCGTCAAACTTTCGGGGGGTCAGCGTCAGAGAATTGCGCTGGCACGGGCGATCATTAAGGACGCGCCAATTCTGGTGCTGGACGAAGCCACAAGCGCGCTGGACAGCGAAGTCGAAGCTGAAATTCAACAGGCGCTTGCCACCGTGATGGAAGGCAAAACCGTTCTCGCCATTGCCCACCGACTGTCCACTATTGCCCGGATGGACCGGATTGTGGTGATGGAAGCGGGTCAGATTGTTGAGCAGGGAACCCATGGCGAGCTGCTGATAATGAACGGCCATTACGCCCGGTTCTGGAACCGCCAGTCTGACGGGTTTATCGGCACCTCGGAGGCGGCTGAGTGAAGCGGGTGATGATTGTTGGCTGTTCCGGTTCGGGGAAGTCTACTATGGCCGTGGAGCTTGGGAAAATTACCGGACTACCTGTACAACACCTGGATTTGATCCATTGGAAACCACACTGGATTGAACGGGAGAAGGCAGAAAAATCTTCCCTCATTCACAATATTGAATCGCAGGATGAATGGATAATTGAGGGAAATTATTCTGCGACATTTCCGAACCGTACTGCCCGTGCCGACGTTCTGATATGGCTGGACCTTCCGCTTGGGTTGCGGGTCGTTAGAATTCTGAAAAGACACTATCAGTTTCGTGGAAAAACCCGGCCGGATATGCCAGACAATTGCCCTGAGCGGCTTGAGCGGAATTATATTAAGTGGGTTTTGTTCAAGGCAAATAATACGCGAAGTGAAATTGCCCAAGCCATCGCCGATGCGCCGCATCTGGATGTCCGGCATATCCGCACGGCCAGGGGTGCTGATACTTTTCTGGAGTGGTGCCGACAGGATGCCTGAATTTACAATTGAACGGCTTGGTCATCTTGGTGATGGCATTGCACGGGGTCCGGTCTATGCGCCGATGACGTTGCCGGGTGAGCTGGTGTCAGGCGAGGTTGAAGGTGATCGTTTAACGGACGTCAGAATAATCACCCCATCAACCGACCGCGTTCGCCCTCCCTGTTCGCATTTCAAAAGCTGCGGCGGATGTTCCTTGCAACATGCCTCCGACAGTTTTCTTGAAATCTGGAAAGAACAGGTGGTTCAAGAGGCGCTAGCGGCGCACGGGCTGGATGCTCCGGTGAGGTTGGTGGCGACGTCTGCGGCCAATTCGCGTCGCCGCGCCACGCTGTCCGGGCGCAGGACCAAAAAGGGCGCCATGGTTGGACTGCACGCGCGCGCATCGGATGCGATTGTAGAAATTCCAAACTGCCAGTTGATGCATCCTGATCTGATTAGAGCGTTACCGGTATTTTGTGAAATTGTGGTGATGGGTGGGTCTCGTAAAGCCGAAGTTTCGCTGGCGGTAACGTGTTCGGATGCTGGGATTGATGTGGCGGTTACCGGTGGCAAACCGCTGGACGCAGCACTGCAAATGAAGCTGGCAGCACTGGCAAACCAGCGTGGTTTGGCGCGGGTCTCGTGGGATGGCGAACTGGTTGCCGAATGCCGCCCACCTGTGCAGCATTTTGGATCGGCCAGTGTTGTACCGCCCGCGGGTTCGTTTTTGCAGGCAACGGTTGAAGGCCAGGAAGCGCTGGTAT
>VAPL010230963.1_pt1 | contig 18028 bp, 16 predicted proteins | sample 3395061 | NCBI WGS metagenome assembly VAPL01 (sample SAMN08290444, study PRJNA428436) | hydrothermal vent metagenome | isolation source: Deep-sea hydrothermal vent chimney 2 | place: Pacific Ocean: Juan De Fuca Ridge | depth 2182 m m | reverse complement strand
CAATAACACTTATATTTCAGTAACAAATCAACCATAATTAAATATTTTGCCATGAAAAATACTATCAGGATTGCTACATTTAATCTCGAAAATTTTGATGATAGATTTGGAAAAAAGCCAACCCTCCAGGATCGTATCGTCGTCATGAAACCTCAAATGATAAGACTAAATGCTGATATATTATGTCTGCAAGAAGTGAATGGACAAGAGATTGATGGAGAACCCAGACAACTTTTGGCATTGAAACAATTGATTGCGGGAACGCAGTATGAAGGGTACAATATTGTGAGTACAAAAACCGCTGACGACTACCAGGTTTATGATGAAAGGAATCTTATAATATTAAGTAGATTTGAAATTCTAAGCCATAGTCAACTGAAAAATGATAATATTCAGCCTCCTGAATATCGAAAAGTAACAGCTTTCCCCGCTGAACCAGAGGCAAAGGAAGTAGGGTGGGAGAGGCCGATATTGTTGGCGAAAATCAAACTTCCTAATCAAAAGGTAATTCATGTTATAAATTTGCATTTGAAATCAAAGATTCCTACTCCAATTACAGGACAGAAAAGGGGATTTAATTCATGGAAAACGGCAAGTGGTTGGGCGGAAGGCTTTTTTATTTCATCTATGAAGAGAGTTGGTCAAGCCCTAGAGACAAGGATTTTGATTGATAAAATTATGGATGAAGATGAAAATGCTTTTGTAGCTGTCTGCGGAGATTTTAACGCCGATCAGAAAAGTGTGCCTGTGATGGCTATTCGAGGAGAGGTTGAGCAAACGCAAAATAGTGAATTATTAAATCGCGTGCTTTTTCCTTGCGAAAATGGAATCCCGGAAACCTCAAGATACACCCTGTTTTACAGGGGAAAGGGAGAGATGATAGACCATTTGCTGGTGTCTCGTAATATGTTGGAATTTTATAAAGGTGCTGAAATTCACAACGAAATGCTGCATGACGAATCAATTGCTTATGCGTCGGACAGAAAATACCCTGAGTCGGATCATGCGCCAATTGTTGCAGAGTTCGTTATGTAAAATTTAATTTTAAATGTGTTGGATAATTGGGCAAAATAAAGCCTCTCCGTAAAACTTCCTGAAGATCCTCTATTGATGAATTTGAGAGATACTGTCAATAAAGTGTAGCGTTTTAGAAACACTCGGTTTATAGTTAGATTTAAACTCAATAATTATCCACCGAATAATTCAGGTTAAATAAACTATGACCACTAAAAATCGTTATTAAATTAACTTATAAATAAATATTTGAATTATGCTCACTTCAAAAACTGCTCTTACCACATTATTTGTCTTCATATCAGTAATTGCTTCTTCGATAGCTCAAGACAATCAAAATGAATATTCAACCATTTTCGCAGAAAAAAATGACGGGCCAATCGATCATGGGTTTTATGGATCTTTTGGTTTTGGATATTCAAATATTGACAGTAAAGACGCATTGCTATTCAGCATGAAAGGTGCTTGGGTAATTAACCACAATTTTGCCATGGGATTGGCGGGTTATGGTTTTTCGAACCAATTAAATAAAACAAACGCTGTAAACGACTATTTTCTAGGTGGAGGATATGGAGGTTTCTATTTTGAACCTATTTTATTCCCTGAGTCCCAGGTACATGTCTCATTCCCTATATTAATTGGCGGAGGAGGCATTTCTACAATTCCAAGTAATTATATCAATAATGAATTCGGCAATTCTGGTCATGGATTCAATGATCTGTTTTACGATTATGACTCATTTTTTGTATTCGAACCAGGGATAGAAATAGAGTTTAACATGGTAAGTTTTTTCAGATTTTCCGTTGGAGGTTCATATAGATTTACAAATGGTGTATTGTTGAACAACCCAGGTGTCAATCAGATTCCTGTGTATACGCTAAACACATTTAATTTTTACACGAATTTCAAATTTGGCAAGTTTTAACCTGCACAATTCAAGAGATAATTATTGACATTGTCCAGCGAGACAGGGAGGCCTGAGAATCCATGAGATTATTATAACAATACTTCGGTAAACTTTCCAAAAGTTCTTTTTTGCAAATATCTATATACCTGATAATCAAAGGATAACATTTTAACTGCACCTTTTGGAAAGTTCTTATATTCAACGACTTACAAAAATATAACGAACTATTATTATAAGTGACTTTTTTTTAGTGCAGCGGTATAAGGAATTCCGTGTTGCATAATGGGCAGATGACTTCAACCACAATTTATTAATTTACGCTATATTCGTGGTAGCACAAAAAGCGTTTGTAATATGAAAATTAACTGGACAATTGCTCTTCTGTTCACCTCTTTTGTATCCTTTAGCCAATTAAATAAAGATCGTCCAAATTTCATCATCATCATTGGTGATGATATCAGTTGGAACGATCTGGGGTGCTATGGAAACCCAACAGTTAAATCACCCAATATTGACCAGCTGGCTACAGAAGGTATTAAATTCACCAACGCCTACTTAACTGCAAGTTCGTGCAGTCCAAGCCGTTGCAGCATAATGGCAGGGAGATATCCACACAACACAGGTGCCGCCGAATTGCACACACCACTTCCCGCCGGCATGCCTACTTTGGCAGGGGAATTGAGAAAATCAGGGTATTATACTGCAGCTGCCGGCAAATGGCACATGGGGCCAAACCCAAAAGCAGATTTTAATTTGGTGGTAGAAAAGGACAATGGCACCGGTGGCGAAGATCAGTGGCTACGGGTAATTAAGGAAAGGCCAAAAGACCAGCCATTTTTCTTTTGGTTTGCCTCTTATGATGCACACCGGCCATGGCAGGCTGATGATTTTGCCACACCACATGACCCGGATAAATCCATCATTCCTCCATACCTTGTCGATGCAGAAGGTACAAGGCAGGACCTGGCGTCATATTATAATGAAATCCAACGGTTGGACTATTTCGTGGGTGAAGTGAAAAAAGAACTCAAAATCCAGGGTGTTTTAGATAACACCCTCATTATCGTGATGGCTGACAATGGTCGTCCTTTTCCCAGGAGTAAAACCCGTGTGTATGACAGCGGCATGAAAACGCCCTTTGTAATCAGCTGGGCAAATGGACAAAAGAACAGAGGATTAGAGAGTAATAGCCTGATCAGTGTAATTGATATTGGCCCTACTTTTTTAGAACTGGCAGGGATTGATGTTGGCCCGACCTTCCAGGGGGTTAGTTTTGCTAAAGTCATTAAAAGCCCATCAATTGAGCACAGGAAATATGTTTTTTCTGAGCACAATTGGCACGACTATGAAGCACACGAACGTATGATGAGGACGAAACATTTTTTGTATGTAGTCAATAACAGACCGCAATTCAGCAACCAGGGACCAGCAGATTCCAACACTTCCCCATCGTATGGAGATTTGAAGGATGTGCGAGATGAGGGGAAGTTAAGTGCAGCCCAGGCAGATGTTTTCGCCTCCCCCAGAGCACACGAAGAATTGTTTCATTGTTTGCAAGACCCCCAGCAGCTCATCAATGTGGCTTCAAATGAAAAGTATTTGGATGAACTAAACGATCTCAGGTCAGTAATGCAGCAATGGATTTCTGAAACCGGCGATGACGTCCCCGATCATCTGACTCCCACATGGTATGACCCTGAAACTGGTAAGGCACTAAAAATTGATCGCAAAAGAGGAGATATGCCAGGGAAGAAAAGCAATGCGGTGAAGATTAATAATAAAGGACCGTATTGAATTCATAAAAAAAAATTTAGATTAGTCCTTTGCATTATAGAAGTAACAGCGATTCAATTATCGGGATGATAGAAGCCATAAGGAAAAAATGAGAACATTAAGATTAATAGGGACTTTTTATAAATCATATTTGATGGCAAGTAGTATCATAACTATTAGTTGCATGCGATTGATTTATATGGACGGAATTAATATAATAACTATTCTTTTTTGGTTTAAAATAATTACGTTGGGAATATTTATTTTTTATATAAATACTTACAAAAAAAATGAATTTTACTATTACCAAAGTTTGGGTTTGTCAAAGTTGTTTTTATAGATTTCTACAATACTTATTGATGTATCGTTGTTTATAATATCATTTATCGCAATTCTACAAATCAGATGAAGAACACTCTTGAAATCGATAGCGTTATTTTGGAATTTGATACTAAAAGAATTCTACAAGATGTTTACTTAAAAATTGAAACAGGTATTATCACAGGATTACTTGGTAGAAATGGATGTGGAAAATCTTGATTAATGAATATAATTTATGGAAAACTAATTCCTAAAGAAAAATCTGTAAGACTGAATAATAAATACAATTCAAGAAAACATTTTTCACAAGAAACATTGACTTATTTGCCACAGTTTAATTTCATTCCAAAATCTTTGACTGTTAAACGGATTTTTAAAGATTAAGAAATTGATTTTAATGACTTTATAATTTATTTCCCTGAATTTGAAAAATATTACAAATCAAAAATTAAAGTGCTATCAGGAGGTGAACAAAGAATAATTGAGATTTATGCAATTCTTGTTTCTAATACAAAATTTTGTATGTTGGATGAACCATTTTCACAAGTAATGCCAAAACATATTGATACAATTAAGAAAATTATTTTCAACGAAAAAGAAAAAAAGGGAATACTAATTACCGACCATATGTTTGAACACCTAATTGATATTTGTAATGAAATTTATGTAATTAATGATGGTACAACAATTTTAACAAAAGATATAGGAGATATTGAAAAGCTTGGATACGCAAGAATTACAACTACTAACTGAAAATATAGTGCATTCGTCTCAGTGTGGTCTTCCGTAGAAGACCACGTAAATTCCCCAATCGGTCGCACCTTACTTTCACGCATTCCTGCAAAAAGCATCCTTGGGGTTAATATGATATTTTGAATAGGGGTCGCAGGATTTTTTTAACCACATAGGGCTCAAAGCAATTGCACTGAGTACACTTTGGTTAATTCATTTCAAGGAAATTTTATACTTTTCTAACTATTCATCTCAGCAGGGTCTTCTGCAAGAGACCCTGCGAAAGCCTGATAGCAAATATTTTATTTAGATTTAAGGACAATACCCGATCGACAATTTATTTCAATGTCTGCATTAATTTTTTCACATCCTTTAACTTCTGTTCAACCTGATTGATTGATACAGCGCCCAATGAAGGCGAAAAAGTTGTATCATTTTGTTAACTTTGAAATATGAAAACAAAGACACGATATATTAGCCAGCTGATTCGGCACAACATTAATGCAATTGACCCAAAGGCAGAAGTGATCCTATACGGTTCTCGTGCTCGTGGGGACGAACGGCCTGATTCGGATTGGGATATTCTCGTACTTACAGATTATTCAATTGACTTGGCAATTGAGCGAAAGTTTAGGGATAAACTTTATGACTTGGAACTGGAGTCAGGTGAACCTCTATCAATATTTGTTTTCTCAAAAAATGACTGGCAGACTAAACAGCGGATTACTCCATTTTATGAAAACGTAACGCAAGAAGGAATTCGAATATGACAAGTGAAGAAAGACGTGAATATGTTAAATACAGAATTGAATCTGCACATAAAACATTCGAAGCATCTAAAATTCTTTCTGATAACGGATTCTGGAATTCGGCAGTAAATAGATTGTATTATTCAGTATTTTATGCAGTCAATGCGCTATTGGTGCTAAATGAAATCCAAACAAAATCACATTCTGCAACAAAAAGTCAATTCTCTCTTCATTTTGTAAAGACAGGAAAATTTGACAAAAAATATGGACGGCTTTTATCCGAATTGTTTGACTGGAGACAAAAGGGGGATTATGAAAATATATTTGATTTCAATAGCGATTTGGTTGAACCATTATTTAAACCAACAATTGAAATGATTGAATTAATTGAAAAAGAAATAAATAATACACTGTAATACTGCATATATTCATGAGCGGTTTCAAAAATCCATAGATAACAAGTGAAGATGACAAAGACAATTCCATCATGTAATGCTATTGTTCTTCCAGTTGACATTAATCAAATATAAAAACTATCAATTTGTGTAAGAATTAGCATAGGACGCAGGGTCTCGTGCTGAAGACCCCGCTTGGACGGGTAATCATAATTGAATATTCTTCATAAGAGTCACAAATCCTTAGAAATCTTTTAGATTAGCACAAAGTACACAAATGGTAATTGATTGTTAAACAAAATAGACTGCTTAAAACTTCCAACGCTTCATAAACAAGATCGCAGACAGTAATAAAAAATGAGAAACTATCTAAAATCATTGAACATACTCAAAGACCATGAAATTGATTCATTAGAAAGTAAAGTAAGCCGTAAGTTTTTAAAGAAAGGTGATTTTTTCATCAAAGAAGGTAAAACTTCCAAAGAAGTAGCGTTTGTAGTTTCTGGATTATTTAGATCGTTTTACTACTCATCTTCTGGGGAAGAAGTAACCTATTGTTTTACTTTTTCTGATTCCTTCCTTTCAGCATATTCCTCATTTCTTTCTCAAACCAAAACGGTAGAAAATATTCAAGCCTTAACAGATACTGAATTATATTACATTTCGAGAAATGATATTTTGAAACTCGAACAGTCAAGTCAAAATTGGCTACGGTTTTTTAAGTTTATTGCAGAACAAGAATATATAAAAATGGAGAAAAGGATTTTTATATTGCAAAAAGAAAACGCTGAAAAACGATATGAAGATTTACTCAAGAATCAACCTGAATTATTACAATTAATACCTCTAAACTATCTTTCTTCCTATTTAGGAATTACCCAACGACATTTGAGTAGAATAAGGAAGTCTCTTTCGAATTAGACAAATGTCCTTTCCAAGAAATTTCATTCCTCTTTTCTTTGTATTAAAATAAGAAAAAGAAATGAAACAAATTTTAATAATCAATGGACATCCCGATAAACAGAGCTATAATTATGCTTTATCTGAGGCATATAAAAAGGGTGTCGGTAAAACCAATGCAGTAATAACTCAAATTAATATTTCAGATTTAGACTTTAATCCTAACCTGGAATTTGGTTACCGACAAAGAACCGAGTTAGAACCAGATTTAATAGATGCAATAGAAAAAATAAAAAAAACGAATCATATCGTTTGGTTTTTCCCTGTTTGGTGGTACAGCTACCCGGCATTAATGAAAGGGTTTGTTGATAGAATATTTCTTCCTGGAATAACTTTTGATTTTGTTGATGGAAAGGTATTGCCAACCAAGCTATTAAAAGGGAAAACTGCTAGAGTTATCATAACAGCTGACACTGTTAAATGGTATGATTATCTTTTTATGAAAAGTCCAGCCATAAACCAGTTCAAAAAAGGGACATTAGAATATTGTGGTATTAGTCCAGTTAAAGTGTCTTATATAGCGCCAATCAAAAATTCGAGTTCCAACTTTAGAGAGAAATGGTTGAAAAAAGTTTTTTTATTGGGCAAGAATTTAGCCTGAAAAATTCAGGAGTTAATTATTTTCGTCCCAGCGGGGTCTTCAGCACGAGACCCCGCGAAAGATCACAATCACAACTCAGGTTTCTTCAATCCTCAAACAATGCAGTATAGGGCGTCAATTTAGATTTGATATTTGGACGAAATGTTTCATAGAATCTCATGCTGCTATGTTGATATTCGATTGGGTTATCAACCAATTTCCACGCTTTGCTGCAAGGATTCAAATGCGTATAATTAAGTTTTTGTTCAATAAACCAAGTGCTTTCACAAATCTTCACATCAAAACTGTTCTCAAAAACCTTGTGTATCTGCCCTTTTGATTTCTCCTTATTTGTCACACCTGCCTCAAGTTTCGTGAGAATTTCCTGCTTGTTCATTTTCTGTAGCCTCTTGATTATCTCATACGCCATGAACCTTTTTCCATTTGATACAATAGTATTGATTGTTTGATTACTATTTCTTAGTCCAATCATAACATGAACATGGTTTGGCATGATCACATACCCTGCGATTTGATGATTTTTCTGGATGAGCACATCGAACCAATTATATGCCAAATCGTAACTTTTTGTGATTTCTATTAACGAAATCCATTGATAACAAGTGAAGGTGACAAAGAAAATTCCATCACGTAATTCTATTGTTCTTCCGGTTGACATAAGTCAAATATATAAACTATCAATTTGTGTATGAACAAGCATAGGACGCGGGGTCTCGTGCCGAAGACCCCGCTTGGACAGGTAACTCATATATTATCCATAAGAGTTAAAGCACAAAATATATTTTTCGTCAATCACTGGCTTTGATTAGGGCTTCCATATTCATGTAATGCTTTTTCGTCCTAGCGGGGTCTTCCGATAGGAGACCCTGCGAAAGTTCAAGTGAAGGTGACAAAAATTCCATCACGCAATTCTATTGATCTTCCAGTTGACATAAGTCAAATATAAAAACTATCAATTTGTATATGAATAAGCATAGGACGCAGGGTCTCGTGCCGAAGACCCCGCTGAGGCAGGTGATCACACCTTCCCATCTCTACCTGAAAGCGTCACCATCTCTTTTACCGTATCATTAAAATCACTGGCTTTGATCAGGTCTTCCATATTCAAATGAAAGCGGTATCGCCAATAGTGCTTGGGGTTGCTTGGCACATTGATTTGCTCAGCTAGAGGATCGTCAAGTCTGCGCTTTTCATCCATAGCTAATAAATCCTGGATTGGAAAAATAGCCCACATAGCAGGAGCGGACATGTGTTGCATGATGATCTCCTTACAAATCCAGGCCTCACAAGTTTTTGGAGAAGTATCAAAATTACCCAGCTCACTATTGAAAAACCGCTGTGCGCGTTCTTCATCTTCTTCCCACCATCCCCTGATGGTAGACATATCATGACAACTCGGGCTCACTACACTTAGATAGTTGCTGTCCTGAGGATGGCCAAACTCTGAATCTGTCTTGCTTGGCATGCGCTGGATATTAAGATTCAACAAGCCCAATTCTTCCATCACACCGGGAACACATTCGGGAACCATGCCCAGATCTTCTCCAAACACCAGCATATTTGTTGCCTCAAGAATGGCGGGCAGTTTTACCATCGCTTTTTCTTTCCAAAACTGCTCCTGGCGCTCATAGAAATAATGAATATAAATTTTGTCAATCGCAGCTTTTGCCTGTTCATCAAGTTCTTTATACGAATAGGTATAATGCAGCGAAATTCTTGGATGGAAGCCCTGACCATTGCTATTGGTATCAGCCAACAACAACACATTTGAAATTAATGTAAATAGCCCAGACTTTATATTTGAAATCTTTTCGTCTTTTATATTTTGTTTGGAATTAAAATAATCTTCAACCTTTCTCTGTGTGTCATATTTTTCTTTTAGCTGATAAATATCTTCCCTTTCAAGATTGAGGAATGTCTTGATCACCTTTTCTTTTTCGGTTCCGAAAAGTTCGTCGAGCATATACTCTCGAATATAAGGCTTACAATATCTGTTGAAATCGATTCCGTTGAGTTCATATTTAAACATCGGAATGGCAGGGTTAAATTGTCCCATCAAACCTTCTACCGAACCCATGGGTATTTCCCATATTCTGAAAAACCCAAGGATATGATCGATGCGATAGGCGTCAAAATAGCTAGCCATGTGCGATAGCCGCTTTCTCCACCAGACAAATCCGTCCTTTGCCATTTCTTCCCAATTATAAGTCGGGAACCCCCAGTTTTGTCCGGATATGGCGTAGGCATCTGGTGGAGCACCGGCCTGTTTATCCATATTAAAAAGGTTGGGTTCCATCCATGCATCAACCGAATTGCGATAAATTCCGATAGGTATGTCTCCTTTTAAAATTACACCATTTGCTCGTGCATAATCGGCAACTTCCTGCATTTGTAAATGAAGATGATATTGAATAAAATAGTGTACGGCAAAATCATCAAAATCTTCATTTTTAGGATTGATTAATGCCTTAATATTTCCTTTGGAGAATTTTGAATGTTTAGGCCACTTTGTAAAATCAGGGGTATCGTATTGATCTCTCAGCTTTGAAAAAGCAGCATAGGGCACCAACCATTCTTTATTGGATTCAAAAAATTGTTTAAACTTTTTATCATTCAAAAACTGCTTTTTATTCTGATCATAAATTTCTTTATAAAAAGGAGATTTTAATTTCATCACAGCCTCGTAATCAATTTCTTTACTGGCGTTCAATTCATTGCCTTTTTTTATAAGCTGACTCATCTTTCTTTTATCCTTCAAATTACCCATAGCCGGTAAATTGAGATACATGGGATGAAGAGCAAATATCGAAATTGCTGCGTAAGGATATGAATCTGTCCATGTATGTGTGGCGACAGTGTCATTGATTGGTAATATTTGCACGATTTTAAGGTCTGTTTTTACGGCCCAGTCAATCATTAATTTGATATCGAGAAATTCGCCAACTCCAAAACTATTTTTACTGCGCAATGAAAATACTGGAATGGCAACTCCCGCACCTTTCCAAAGGCCATGAGGGTATCTGAAATTCAAATCAGATTTTATTGTATAACTATCCTTGTCATTTTTATCTCTGCGAAAAGTTCTATTTTCTCCAGATTCCCATGCTACCAGTTGCTTTTTTTTAAGGTCATAAATGCCATATTTATAATCAATTTCCAATTCATCTGCATCAAGTTTAAAATCACCCTCCCATACCGGAAAATTAGAATCGCTCATGACCACGGCCTTAGCAGGATCCCAATTGCCCAAACCCTTACAATTTCCCAGTACGCAAAAGGATTGGTTTTGCCCAATACGTGGTGCGATAAGTTCCAATTTGCAATTAGCACCAATAAGTGGTTTTATTTTTTTTGTAGCTTTTCTTTTGAAAAGATTGCCTGCGAAAGCCTGGGTGAGTAAGGCATTTTCTAGCTCTTTTGATGGTCTCCAGGCATCTTGTACCACCATACCTCTTGTTTCTCCAGAAAGATCTAATGCTCTTGATTCACCTTTTTCCCAAAGGATGTTGTCCTCTGATCCATTCTTAATCAGATATTTGTATGTTATTTTTTTTATCTTTTTTGTATCAATTTCAATATTTATTTCCCAATTTCCATCCCCGATATAAATCATTGGTAAGGCATTGGTTGAGTTTTCGTTGCCCAGCTTTTTACAAGATCCACACAAATATAAATTCTGCCCCCAGACTGTGTGATAGTTAATAATAAATTTCAGCTTCATTATTGGATATTATAATGTTGAATTAATTTTAAAAATAGAATGGATAATATCAATGCTCAATCTTCAAAAGCAACACCCAATCATTTCCTCTTGCTGGATTTTCCGGTGGATCAAATAAAACCTTTGTATCCTTTTTTATTTCTCCCAATTTGAGGTAATCGCTACTTCTTGGATTGTACCATTGCGCAATAATAGTATCTGATTTCAAGCGAGACAAATCAATTGTCATCTCATTTCCATATGACGTATATGCCACAAAAAATGAGCTGTCAATAGCCATAGCAGCAACAATATCTTTCCCAGCTGCATCGGGGCCAGATACTATTGCCTCTTGACAGGGTAAGAGTTTTTGCCATTCCAATGATTCAAAAAAAGCCTTCATATATCCAGCCTGTAGAGCTCCGGGATAGTCCAGAGCTTCTCTCCAGGGTGTTCTTGCGTTAGCAATTGGTTTCCTGCCATCCGTCCACATTTGCCAAATATTATGATTTCCATAAGTGTGTCCGCATGCCCCTGCCAGCACCGACCAGTATCCCGATCTCCTGCTTTCAAACTCATCAAACCAACCATTTGCAGGGTTCCAATTTATGGGGTGATCTTCGTAACATGGCTCTCCGTCCAGGACAGGCTTGGTGTTTTCAAGACCATAAATACGATTTGTAATTTTATAATTTTGATTGTCGAGCTGTCCATGGCCTGATTGAAACATGGTCAGGTCCAGCCAATCTTCGTTGTGAAACCACATGGCAGAATTGCTACCGCCCATTGGATGGTAGGTGAGCAGTTGTGTTTTCTTTACTTCTGCTCTAATTCCTTTGGCCATTGATCTAATAATTTGCATATGCCCGTCTCCAGAGGGATTTCGATCACCTCCGAGTACCCAAATAATGTTACTGTTTTTATATCGCTGACCTAAATACTTGCCATATAAATAAGCATTTTGAGGATTGAAAATTACAGGTCCTACACCCTGCATTCTACGAAATTTATCTCCCCAAGTAGGCAATAAACCGACATACATGCCCAACTCGTTGGCTTTATTTATAATATAATCTACATGCTGAAAATAGGCTTCATTGGGTTTTGAAGGATCAAGTCCTTTAAAGGGAGTTTCTCCATAAGCATTGGGTTCTTGAAGACCATTTAGTTCTGCCAGCACAACAGCCTGAATTACGTTGAAACCTTTTGTCGCCCGATCTTGTAGATAAATATCTGCCTCTTCTCGTGTCAATCTATGAAACAGTTCCCATGCCGTATCGCCTAACCAAAAAAATGGCTTGCCATCTTCATATACGATGTGCCTATTATCTTCAGTAATTTTTAATTGCTGGGCTGGAATCTGAAAACCCATAGTGAGTAACATACCAATCAGAATTATTGTTCGCATCATATTCATTAAATAATTATCACTGGAAATAACACAATAGTCCCTTTAAAATTTTCCTTATTAAATTAAGAATAGAAGATGTTCTTTGATCCTCGTTTCCGTAAGAGTTACTTACTATTTAGCATCAACACCATATCTGCGTCTTCATTTTGTGCGATAATCAGTTTGCCGTTTTTGTCTTCTAAGTTAGCTTTAGTGTATTTATTGGTTTGTGGATTGTACCATTGAGCGGTATATTTTAGCTGTCGCATATTTCTGATTTCTATCGTACATTTCTGAGGAATATACGCTAAAATTTCAGCCCTGTCTTCTGTGGCAACTACGCTCACAAAAGCATTGTAGGTTTCGTCTCCCGGTTGAACGACCAATAACTCTCCTGCCGGAAAATAAGTCCACCAATCTAATTTTTGTACGAATTCTGATAAGTACCCTATCTGGATGCCGCCAGCAAAATTTAAGCTTTTTTTCCATGTAGAGGCACCAGTTAGTGTTTTATGATTCAGGATGTTTTCTCCTTTTCGCATCCAAGTCCAGATGCCATTGGCACCATAGGTGACACCTGCTAATGGTGTTGCAAAGATGCTCCACCAAGATGCATTGCGCACATCTTCGGCATCAATCTTATAAAATATTTCTTCATAATTTGGCTCTACGTTGATGTATGGCATGGGCTTTAGCTTGTTCCATTCTTTGGACATTGGCCCTTTATTGATCCAATTAACTACCTTTTTTCCATCGCTATGTGAGGATTGATACCCCATAAAATCATACCAATCTTCATTGGCATAGATGTCACCAATATAGCTGCTACCTTGAGGGTGAAGTGTTGCCGGAGCATGATCGATCCCATCAAACACCCTGCTTCCAATTCTTTTCCATCTTGCCTCATAGTAGTCGTCATATTTCCCATCTCCTGCAAGCAACCAGAGCACATGATTGCCCTGATATCTGGCAACGATGTATCCTGCCAGAATCTCAGCCTGATCTATAGGAAGATAGTTTCCGGGGTTGAGGTCTCGACCTTCGGCAAATTGAAGTGCCCAAAGAATAGCAGGTGACGCCACCAGTCCATAACTATTGATCTCGTCAATTTTCTTATCCATCCTTTTGAAAAATTCAGGATTAATGGTAATGGTTCCGCTGCCCTCAAAGGCAACCAGTCCTTCCGCATTTTTATCTAATCCACGAAACTGTGTGGTTACAAATTGAATTGTGTTGTAATGATGATCTCTGCGATGTTTGAGGTAGGTATTCCACTCTTTATCTGTAGATTTCATCAGGCCATTCCATGCGGTGCCGGCCACCCAGAAAAATGGTGTCCCATCGCTATGAGAGAAATGATATTTACCTTTGGCATGTCGGATGGCACCATGCTTATATATGGCAAGTTTACTGTCGTTGGGTAGGCATTCAAATGCTCCTTCTAGACCATGAAGTGTACTGTTTTCCTTATCTGAACAGCTCGATTTCCATGACCAAGATCCAATTTCATTGGGCTGAAAACGTACTTTCCAAGTATTATCTCCATCCCAAAAACCCCTCACTTTTCGCTTGACTCCCGTGGGTGAAATAAAATCAAAACCAAACCACCTAATTTCCTGAACGGGATTTTCATAAGTTTTGGAACTGGCGAAATTTATTTCTAATTTTCCCCAAATTTTTATTTCTGTTTGAGCAAATAAGTTAGTGGAAAGAACAAATAATGTAATCGATAAAAATACTTTCATGCTTGATTTAGTTTTTATACTTATAGTGTAAATTTTGACGTGAAATTAAAGGAGAAAATCCAATTCGCAAACAGTATTTGGCAGGCTTAAGCTAATCTCTAATAATTCTATGAAATAAATCATGGTGTGACAAATGAAAAAAATACAAGACTCATCTTGTCTTGTTTCGTAATGGGATGGTAAACCCGCACGACAAGACCATAAATTACAAATTCTTCATAGGCCCTCTGATTGCTCAGCCGCGATAGAAATACGATGAGGCCGGGATTCACGGATAATAATTTGCAATTATCTGCCATTCAGAAGTATAAAAATGATTAATTTTCACAAATTTTGAAAACAAAGTTTTCGGAGTGCGCTCATTATTAATTTAATTAATAATTGGCCTATAAAAACATATAAATATGGAAGATAAAATAAGCATAATTGTAGTCGGATGTGGAAATATGGGAGCCTCTCATGCAAGAGCCTATCACAAAATGGATGGATTTGAATTAGTTGGTTTGGTGGCTCCAACTCCAAAAAGAAGAAACAAGCTTTCTGAAGAGTTAGGAGGAATAGACCAGTTCGATAATTTAGATACTGCCCTACAAGCCAAGAAACCAGACGCTGTCGCTGTGTGCACCTATCCGGGAACACATGCAGAATTGACCATAAAAGCTATTGAAGCAGGTGCTCATGTATTCTGCGAAAAACCTTTAGCACCAAATATCAAGGATGCCCTTTCTATGGTTGAGGCAGCCAAAATGCATAAGAAAAAATTAGTGCTAGGGTACATATTACGCGTTCATCCTTCGTGGAAAAAATTTATTGAAATTGCCCAGGGACTGGGAAAACCTCTTGTAATGCGCATGAACCTCAATCAGCAAAGTAGTGGGAAATCATGGCTTACGCTAAGAGGGATAATGGAAAGTATGTCGCCAATTGTTGATTGTGGAGTACATTATGTTGATACAATGTGTCAGATGACCAGATCGAAGCCGATTTCTGTTAGCACGATAGGTGCGAGGCTTACAGATGAAATTGATAAAGATATGTACAACTATGGCCAGCTTCAGGTGAGATTTGAAGATGGCTCAGTAGGATGGTATGAAGCAGGTTGGGGGCCCATGATGAGCGAGGTGGCATATTTTGTTAAAGACGTGATCGGGCCATTGGGATGTGTAAACATTATGGATGTAGAGCAGGGATCAAAGACCGGGTCAGATGATGTTGATTCGCATACGAAGACAAACAGATTGAAAGTTCACTATTCAGAAAAGGATGAAAATGATGAGTTTACCAAACCTGATGAAATTATTAATACTGAAGACGAACCAGATCATCAGGCACTTTGTGACCTGGAACAAGAATTTTTCCTCAATTCCATAAGAAAAGACATCGATCTCACAGATCATTTGGATGATGCTGTAAACAGTTTGAAAATTGTTTTGGCTGCCGACGAATCTTTCCGAACAGGCAAAACAGTTGATCTATAATTTTGAATCGAATTAGTTGTTGGTATTTACAATAAATTGTGAGCAGCATTCTTCCATAATCAAAATGTTGGAAAACTCTAAGATTGATAATTATCCAGCACCGTTTAAACTTTAATAAATTTAACTTATGAGTAAAGGTTTGGCACTTTTTGATTTTGATGGGACCATCACAAGTAAGGATTCTCTGCTGGAATTTATAAAATTTGCTTCTGGAAATTGGGGCTTTTATTTTGTGATGGCTTTGTTCTCTCCCTGGATTATATACTATGTTTTTATCAAAAAAGAAGGTGAGATTGCCAAGAGAAAAGTATTGGCATTTTTATTTAAAGGAAAATCTGAGGAAGAGTTAAAACAACTGGGAATTTCGTTTTCAGAGCAAATTATTCCTTCCATTTTATTACCCAAGGCCATTGATGAAATTAACATGCATAAAAAGCAAGGGAACAAAATACTGGTCATTTCGGCATCTTTAGATATTTGGTTAAAACCCTGGGCTGATAGCATGGGATTAGAACTTATCAGCACGCAAATGGAATTTAAAAATAAGTTATTTACCGAGAGATTTTCCACCGCAAATTGTATTGGAATAGAAAAGGTTAATCGCATTAATTCCTATTTGAAGATAGATGACTATAACCCAATTTATGCCTACGGAAACAGCAGCGGTGACAAGCAAATGTTAGAACTTGCCGATCACAAATATTACAGACACTTCGAATAAAATTGACAGCTATTCATTCATTTCTTTCCGTATAGATTTTTCCCACAGAACGGTGGTTGTGCCAAGCATGTATTTCCAAAACCCAACAAAAACTGCATAATTCATCATGCAGAAATAATATGGTATAAATAGTATCTTAAAACGAAGTTGCTTTTTCTCCAATATCAACCCAATGATGGCAGAGATATAAAATATTATCTGACAAATAAATAGGTAATTATAGACTGGGTTACTGTCAATTATTAATGCATTAAGAATAATAATAAAAGGAATTGCAAGAGGTGCCAATGTCCATCTGAGTACCCTGTGTGAAAAATACTGAAATGTCACAACTCCATATTTGAATGGATTGAGCAACGCTCTCAACCGAACGATTGATTGAATTCCTCCGGCTGCAATTCTTGTTTTTCTTTTGAATTCTTCCTTTACTGAAATGCTCGGTCCTTCTATCGCATAAGCATCTGGCTCATAGGCAATTTTAAACCCTTTTTGAAGAATTTTAAAGGACAAGTAAAAATCTTCTATTAAGGTATCGGCAGGAATAGTCTCATACAGATTTGTTCTTATTGCAAAAAGTTCTCCCGCAGCCCCCATTACAGAATATAATTCATCATCCCATTTTTTTAATTTTGACTCATACTTCCAATACAAGCCTTCCCCTGCTCCGACAGCTTCGTCTACTTTATTGTCAATTATCCTTTTTTCTCCAGCAACTACGCCTACATTTTCCTTGGAAAAATGTCTGGTGATATTGCTTATAGCATCGTTGTTTAAAAGTGTATTAGCATCTGTAAAAATTACAATTTCGCCATTTACTTCACGCATAGCCCTTTCGACAGCCATAACTTTACCCTGCCTAATTGGTTGATGCATTAATTTTATTTCCGGATAATTTTTAACTAATTTTTGTGTTCTATCATCAGAACCATCCGTAATGAATATAATCTCTATTTTATTTTTTGGATAATGAAGTGAAAGTGAGTTTTTAGCTTTTTCCGTAATAAATTTTTCCTCATTATAGGCTGCAACTAACAATGTAACATTAGGTTGATAAAATTGAGTAACAATCTTATTTTTAACGAGTGCCCTCTTAATTTTTACTAAAATAATGAGGATAATACCATAACCAAAATAAGTGTATACGACAATAAAAATGCATGTCGATAAAAAAAATTCTAAGAAGCTATACATTTTGTTAACTTAATTTAATCACAAAAAAAATTAATATAATTATATAAACCAATTTTTTATTTTACCTTTATGATTTAATTGAGTTTCCTGTTACTTTTTTGGTTTCGTTACCATACACATCGTAGCTCAGTTAGAACAATAAGTATTGACACAAAGTAAGTATTTATGGATTTGGCTAAAATTAGTATAAATTCATTCTAAACAAGCAACCTTTTTTAATCATACTCTATAATTTGATTTAAAAATATTTTTTGTAAGTCCATAACATGAATTTATTGGTGCGATTTTTCATTCTTTCATTCATTAAAAACAAGTTAGCATCTTTTGCTTTTTCGCTCTTTTTGACTTTGT
>VAPL010531004.1_pt1 | contig 18037 bp, 18 predicted proteins | sample 3395061 | NCBI WGS metagenome assembly VAPL01 (sample SAMN08290444, study PRJNA428436) | hydrothermal vent metagenome | isolation source: Deep-sea hydrothermal vent chimney 2 | place: Pacific Ocean: Juan De Fuca Ridge | depth 2182 m m | reverse complement strand
TGAAGAGCTTTGAAATAGAGTCCTTTATTACTATTTATCTGTGTAATATTAAAAGCCTTTGCTATAGGTCTGTATCCTCTCCAATTATCAGCTGTAATTGTTTGTTCCCTATATTCGTTTTTATAATACTTAAAAATTCCTACCCAAGATTTTTCTCGTTTTGCATTATAATGTAAGTTTTTATTTTTGACCCCTTTATTATCAAAGTAAGTTGTATCGATTAGAATTATTGATTTTTTTTTTGGTTTTTAGTTGGAGAAATTTTCAGTTAATCAATTTTAGTTGTTCTGGGTTTTTTTAGTAAGAAAGCAATAAGAACACCAGATACTGCACCAAAAAGGTGACTTTCCCATGATATGTGACTTCTGAGGGATGGAAATATTCCCCAAATCAATCCACCATATACAAATGCTACAGCAATTGAGACAAGTATTGGAACGAATTCCCGTTCTAAAATTCCGTTAGTAATTAGAAATGCTGCAAGACCGTATATGAGTCCACTAGCTCCAATATGGTTAGCTTCTCTTGCAAACAACCAAACTAGTATTCCACCAACTAGCACTGTAAATAAAATTACAGATATCGTTTTCTTAGGATAGAAATGATATAACACATTGAGTAGAACAAATAAAGGAATTGTATTTGAAACTAAGTGCCAAATTCCGCGATGTAAAAAGGGTGCGGTAAATACACCGAGGAGTCCATCCATCGTGCGAGGTACAATTCCGAATTTAGTAATGGGAATAAAAAGCCCAACAATGTAAATAGCGTACAGAAGTATTACAAACTGGATGATATATTTATTGAGAGTCATAAAGTAATGTTTTTACCACAATGTGGGCAGTTGCATTCTTTTTTTAATTTTTTTTCGGATTGAATTTTTTCAATAAAGGCTGAACTAATTATTCCAGTAGGAAGCGCTACAAAGCCAATTCCTATTAAAGCAATAACACCGCTCAATAATTTCCCCAAACCGGTAATCGGATACACATCTCCATAACCTACAGTAGTTAATGTTACTACAGACCACCACAAGGCATCTCCAATATTTGCAAATTGCTCTGGTTGCTCATCATGTTCTATGTAATACATGAGTGTAGAAGATAAAATCATCAATACAAAAATGACAAAAAGAGTCATAGATAGTTCAGCTTTTGTTTCTTTAAAAATATATTTCATAGTTTTTAAAGATTTTGAATATCGGCTAAGTTTAAAAACTCTTAGCAATCTAAATAAGCGAAGAATACGTACGATTCTTAAATCGAAAGGAAAAATAAAAGGTAGATAGAAAGGGATAATTGCAATTAAATCTATAATTCCTAAAGTAGAAAAAGCAAAATTTAGTCGTTCTCTTTTGTCTTCTTTTGTTTTGTCAGAAACCCAAATACGTATCAAGTATTCAACGGTAAATATAGCAACCGAAAAGATTTCGAAAAAATAAAAGACACGACTGTAGTTAGCGTTTAATTCTTCATAAGATTCAAGAATTAAGGCAACGATATTTAGTACGATAAGTGCGTAAATAAATTTGATGAAATACTTATTGTAATTAATAAAATCAGCTACTTTATTTTTCATTTTGTTGATTTATTTGCGCCTATTGTGAATAGATTTGATTATTAGGGATTTGTGCCGTTTGTTTTTTGAATAAATAAGTCCAATTTACTTTTGTTACAGCTGCTAAGTTCAATGTAGCTTTTGCCGCTTTCTGGAAAGGTGTGTATTGCCAAATGACTTTCGCCCAAAAGCCAAAAACAAGTATATCCTTGTTCTGGAAAATGATGCTCATTGAAAAGAACAATTGTAAAACCAATTTCTTCTAACAAGCTACCATAAGTATCTTTTAATTCTTTTGGCTCAATACAAACAGTCCAAATTTTATGGCTGTATATATTTGCTTCTATTTGTTTATAAGTTGTATTCATACTTTAATATAAATCCCAATTACCGTTTAAATAATATTTATAAAGAACAGGGTTGTGAATTTTGTTAATTTTAATACTGTCATTTGGTTTAAAAAAATCTTTTCCAAAGGATGTTATAAGCTGCATTGCTTCGTTATTTATCCAGTTTGTTTGGATGTTTTTGAATTCAATTTTTCGCAGTTTTTCTCTTAGTTGATCTGAACTAACAAACTTACTTTTTGTTCCGATAACCCACCCCCATTCGCCCATGGATAATACTTGATTGTGAAGATTTACGGTTTTGAAACCAGCAGATTCCATAGTTTTACCAATACAGTTGTAGGCTTTTGTGGCAAAGTAAGGACTCCCAGCTTGTGTAATAATTAACCCGTTAGGTCTTAGTTTTCTGTTGCAAAGTGAATAAAATTCATGCGAATACAACCTACCCAATTCAATGTTTCTGGGATCGGGTAAATCAGCAATAATAATGTCGTAAAAGTCAGTGTTATTTTGTTCAAGATGTATGTAGGCATCCTTGTTAAAAATTCGAAGTTTATCACTATTCATACTCCCTTTGTTGATATTTAGTAGTACAGGATGATTGATTCCTAAATCGGTCATTTTTGGATCCAAGTCTACCATATCTACTTTTTGAACACTTGGGTATTTTAATATTTCTCGAAGGGCACAACCATCACCACCACCAAGAATTAATATTCGTTGTGGGTTTGGATACAATTGCATGATTGGATGCACCAAAGGTTCGTGATACATTTTTTCATCAATAGAGCAAAATTGTAAGTTTCCGTTTAGGTACAACCAATGTTCATTTTTCCATTCGGTCAATACAATACTCTGATATTTGGTATGTTCAGAATAAATAACTTTGTCTTTGTATTTTACTTGTTCTCCCCACTGAATGATAGGTTTTGTATAAGAAATTCCAGCAATTAAAAGGCCAAAAACAATTATTAAAACAGCTTTTAATCGAAAAGCATGACGCTTATTTATTCGGTCTTTAAATCGATAAAAAACGATTAGTGCTACTAAAAAATTAATAATACCAAGTACAAAAGGTGTATAAGCCAAACCTATTATTGGCAATCCAATAAAGGCGAAAAATACACCGCCAATAAGACTTCCGTAATAGTCTTTTTCTAGTATGGAAGAAATATTACTTTTTAAGTCTTCGTATTCTCTATTGATTCGGACGACCAATGGAATTTCGAGTCCAATTAGCAATCCAATTAACATACTTAAAGAATAAATAACAATTCCATAATATTCACTTACCGATGCCAGAGTATATACCAAAACAGAGGAAAAGGCAACAATTAGAGAAAGTGTTGTTTCTAGAATTAAAAAATTCTGAATTAAATTTTTTGTAATTAATTTACTCAATCTACTTCCTAAACCCATGCAAAATAGCATTAGCGAAACAATCATGGTCCATTGGAAAATTGAGTCTCCAATAAAATAGGTTGCCAAAGTAGATAGAGTGTATTCAGCTACTATCCCTGCAAACCCTGTTGCAAAAATAGCCGCTTTTAATATAAAAGAATTCCTTTTTAAATACTCCATGTAATTAATATAGCAGAAGCGACATAAGCAAAAGCTTCAATCAATCCGGCACCAATATTTGGTTTTTCTTGGTTGATAATTTCATCTGTTAATTTTCTTCCAGGCAATAAAATTTTATCGGCAAAAACACGCATTATGGGTAATAATAAACAACCTAATACTGTTTGTAGACTGATATCTATAATAGTCGTTGTCCAATCTAAAAAGGGGTCTAATATGGCATTCATTGTAATGATACCAATAGCTAATATGGCTCCGGAAAAGCTAATTCCGGCAGCGACATTGTCTTTTTCTACTTCATCATGAATATTATACCCCATCCAGGCAGTAAATATTTTAGAAGCAAGAATAAGTACGATGTTCCCGATAATCCAATAAATTATAAAGGTAGAAATTCCCTCTATCAGTGTTTTAGATTCACCAATTAAAGCACCGTATAAAATAAGGCCATTTGCAATATAGATTGCAGCTTCAATAATTCCTGACCCTTCATTTTTATCTGTGATGATTTCTTTTTTTAGGTCGAATTTGTTTAGAATTACTTTATTGCTAATCCAAGCAGATAAGTGTAAAAGTACTATAGAAATGATTCCGTAAATGAAAATTTGTTGTATGTCTGTATAAAAATCATAACTCTCACCTACAATAGCACCTCCAATGGCTATAATTATAGCAGCAAAATACCCCACATAGGAAAGAATGAAAGCAAAATTGTCTTTTTCAACTAGTTCTTGTTGAATATTGATATTTGGGTGCAGAACTTTGTAGGCTATTTTTCCAATGATGAAAATGATAAACCCGCTTACGATATATCCTAGAGAATGGGATAAGTCTATAATATTGATGTATTTGTCCATGTTTTGACTAGCGTTTAATGCGTGTTATTTTCCAAATCCTCCACTTCTAGAGCGAGAAGAACTTGAGTTACTATACCTGTTTGTGTTTCTTGTAGTTCGGTTGGAGCTTTTGTAACTTTTACTAGAGCTATACCCTTTAGCTTTTAAAGCAGAGGAACTTCTTTTTACATTTGTCCTTACTTTGTCTTTAAAGGTTTGAGGTTTAGAGCTCCAGCTGGAGTTTGTGCTTTTGTAGGTTGATGTTCCGAAATTATTGTTCCTTCCGTAGTAATTGCTTCTTCCGTAATAATTGGTTCTGTAGTAATCATAATCATTTCTATAGTATCTGTGACGTGAGCCATAAAAAAGAGAACTCATAAAATGGTATTGACCATAAAATGCCCAAAAAGAAGAACCATTGTTTTGACTTTGCCAGGATCCGTATTTTTTGTTCCCTACATAGTTGTTATAGCCTGCTGGTGTTGATTTTTTATCTAGTACGCCATTTTTCTTTGACAGTACGGTCATTCCTAGATCTTTTTGGTGTTCTTCGAAAGTGATTGCAGAAACCGTTATCCAGTCCGTAAGTTTTATGTCAAAATCATCTTCCACAGATTCTGTCGCATTTTTCTTATTTTCTAGGATGATTTTATATTTATGTAAATAGGTGTCACTCTCTTCTTTATAGTCCATATCAGCAAGAATAACACTGTAATTTTGTGTGTCTATATACGTAGTGATGATATTGTCTAAAGGAGATTTAATGTACTTTTTGCGTTCTTGCCCACAAGAGGTTATCAGTAGGGCAAAACTTGAAATAATGAATATTTTGAATGTTTTCATTGTAATTAATTTAAAACCAAATTTAGAGTTTTTAGTGTTAATAATTGTCTGCAATAGGTAATATATTCGAAACGGCAAGTTCGTTGATAATAATCCCTTTTGTTACCTTGAACTCTTCATCTCCATATTGTTCTATGCAAAGTGTTTTTTCTTCTTCTTCATCTAAATAATCGTAAGAAATTAACTCTTCCCAGCTATCTGCATCAATTTCTTTGCTGTAACCTGGCGACTTTTCATCTAGGTAGTATTTTACACCTTGGTATTTTATTTTTTTAGGAGGTTTTTGATGCAAATCAATATAATCGCAAACATCTTCTCCTAGTTTTCTTAGTTTTACTCTTTCAGACAACGTAACGATCAAGCCACCATCATCTTCAATGTGTAAAAACTTTTCTATATCGCCATTTTTAATCACAAATTCTCGAGTAAAATAATTATCTCCCCAATCATATTCGAACAAGGCTGTAACAGTCCAAGTTTCTATTGCATACTCAAAAATATATCCTTTTCCTAAATCTCTAATGGTAATGTTGGTCGGGTCAAAATGTCTTTCGTTTTCTTTTTTCTTAAAAATATCAAATATTCCCATGTGTTGTTTATTTACGAGTTGTTTTTAGTTTGGCTATATTTAATAGCTGAAGCCTTCATGATTTTCAAGAGAGCTCAGTAATGGCCGTATTACTTGTGCCATTTTATAAATCCTTTTGTTCGGAAGTTTTTCAACGTTAAAGCTCTTCTTTTGTTAAAGAAGAGCTTGTTGTTTATTGATTTTTGTATTTACAAGGTTTACAATCCCATTTGTTTTTTCAATGCGTTTAGGTCGTTGTCTGCACTTGTAGATGTGCTGTCTAAAGCTTTGTCTAGTTCTTCGTCAATGCTTTTCGATTCGTTAGCAATGTCTCCATAAGCATCTGCTAAAGCTTCTTCTTGAGCCACTTTTTCTTTCATTTTTTCTAGCATATTTACGGTGCTAGAGCTATCAATTGCAGCCATTTGTTTGTTTAAATTCTTGGTTGCATTAGAAACTTTCACACGTGCTTTAAGGGTTTTTAATTCGTTTTCCCATTTGCTAATGTTTTTTCTCAGGCTGTTTACACTTGTTTCTAATTGAGAAACTGATTTTGAGAAGTTTTCTACTTCAATACTACTACGGTTTTTGTGTTCAGTGTTTTCTTCTTTTTTAATCAACGCTTCTTTTGCCAAACGATCTCCATCTTCAGCAGAAAGATCTCCTTTTTGCGTTTTTTGTAAGATTAACATCGCTTTGTTTTGGTAATCTTTTGCTTTGTTTTCAAACTGTGTTTTGTCGTTTCGAGAACGAATCAACATTGCTTTTACTTGAGCAAGTCCTTCTAGTGCTTGTGTTAGGTCTTTTTTCATGTCCCTAATACTCTGTTCAGTCATTTTTATAGGGCTTTCCATGTTGTCTATTGCAGAATGTGCTTCAGCTTTACTGACGTTAAATAATCTTCTAAATATGTTCATGATATGTTTTTTTATGATTGTTTTTTTATGCTTTTGAAAATTGAATAATGTTTTCTGCGTATTCACTTAATAATAAACTTAAAGAGTTTATAGATCCTTCCAATTCGTTTAAGTCAATATTTTCTAGTTGTAAAGTGTCTCTAAAGATAACCTTCTCGCCTGTTTCGTCTAATACAAAAGCCCCATGAACAATATCTCTGTTTTTTTGTAGTAATTGTTGAAAGATATTTTCTTTTGGGTTCGAAATTTTAAAAATGTATTGCTCAATAATTAAAATGGGATTAGCAATACCTATAATTAAATTGTTGATGCCTTTGTCTTGATCCTGAATCATCAGAATTCCTTCTTTTTCGTCTTCATGGGTAATGTTGTAGTTTAACTCAAGTAAATAATTTTTAATAAGGTTGAATTGTTCTTTCATCTGTGTTTCTTTATTGTTTTTTAACGGTCACATGCTGTTCGCTATCCATCATTTTAACGGGTGATAAACTTTTTAGGATGCTCGGTGTGTGTATTTTAATTAGCTTTTAATATTACGAAATATTTTGAACTTATAAGAGTGTAAATTTTTAGTTTTTTTGTTGTTGCTAATATTTTTAGAACTATCAGTGTTTTTACGTCTCTAATTTTGTTACTTTTGGCTTTATTGATGCGGTAAATATAGGTATTACTATTTTAATTGCAAATTAAATTAGCAAAATATGTCGTTTTTCGGAAAAAATATTAAAAAAATAAGAGGACTAAAAGGACTAAGTCAGCAGTCTTTCGCAGAGCTATTCTCTTTAAAAAGAGCAACATTAGGAGCTTATGAAGAAGGGCGAAGTGAGCCAAAGATTGATACCGTTATAAAAGTTGCTAATTATTTTAGCATAACTATTGATGATATGTTGACAAAAGAGATCACTGTGAATCAATTATTGAGTTTTGATGGAGGAATTACTACGGATGTAAATCAAGTGGTGAAAGCTGGTTTTACAGAGGTCCCATTTGTCAATGCACTAAATAGTAAAATGTTTATAGATGATTTTAAGACTTCACAAAGCTATAGCTCGTTGCCAACAATTATAATCCCTGTAGAAGCAAGTTCTCATTTATTGGCGATTACAGTCTGTGACTTAGTTATGGTGTCTAATGAAGAAGGGTTATTTCCTAATGACGTTGTTGTAGGAGAAAGTATCGTATCCGAAAATTTGGTACAGGGAGATGTGGTGATTGTGTTGGTAGATGATGAATTACTTATTAGAAGGTATGACGCCTCGGATGTAGGCTACAGTTTGTTAGCCGATCATATTAATATTCCACCAATAATTATACCCTATGAAGTTGCTGTTCATTTCTGGAAAGTTTCCTATGTGTTTTTAAAACGATACCCAAAATTTGCTTCAAAGTTAGAAGCTAGAATAAATCAGTTAGATGCTGAACTGAAGCGGTTGTCATCAAAATAGTTTTATCAATAATTTGTCCTGAAATAGATAGGGCTACAGGTTCAAATTGAATTTATGCTGCTAATTTATAGATTCTATTTTGTAGCTCTTTTGGTCTCAGTTACGTTAGTGAAAATTATTTACGCATTAAGCCATCGCATTTTCATAGTACTGATTTTTTTCCTTTATACTAACTATCTATTTTATGTCTTTTAAAGATTTGTGTATCATATTTCCGGATGAGTCTGTATTGTTTACAACGATTAAGCTTAAAAGAGCTTGAATTCGTTTTAGCGACTGATAAGCGAAGTTCATTGAAAATACATTAAGAAACAAACTAAATTAAGAGCAGTTCGTTAATAAAACCATAGAAACCATTCAAATAATAAAAAGTTAGAACGAGTTCAAGATTAAACAACCACAAATTGTATCTTTGAGTTTTAAATTAAATGAATGGAATTAAAACTCACAAAACCCATCGTATTCTTTGACTTAGAAACGACAGGTGTCAATATTGCAAAAGACAGAATTGTAGAAATTTCTATCTTAAAAATCTATCCTAATGGTAATAAAGAAAGTAAAACCTGGTTGGTAAATCCTGAAATGGAAATTCCCGATGAAGTCGTTGCCATACACGGTATTACCAATGAAAAGGTGGTTACTGAACCTACCTTTAATGAATTGGCTAAAGAAGTAAGTCAGCTTATCGAAGGATGTGATTTGGCAGGTTTTAATTCTAACCGATTTGACATTCCCTTATTAGCAGAAGAAATGTTACGTGCAGAAATTGATTTTGATATGAAGAATAGGGTGGCGGTTGATGTACAAGTGATATTTCATAAAAAAGAACAACGTACTTTAAGTGCTGCCTATAAATTTTATTGTGATGAAGATTTAGAAGATGCGCATTCGGCAGAAGCAGATACCAATGCTACTTATGAAATTTTAAAGGCTCAATTGGATAGGTATGACGATTTGGAAAATGACATTAAGTTTTTAAATGAGTTTTCGATGCATAAAAAAAGAGCAGATTTTGCCGGTTTTATTATGTATGACGAAGATGAACAAGAAATTTTTACTTTTGGAAAGTATAAAGGAAAAAAAGTAACAGATGTTTTAGAAAAAGATAAAGGTTATTATTCATGGATACAGAAGGCAGATTTTCCCTTATATACCAAAAAAGTACTAACAGCAATTAAATTGCGTAGTTTTAATAATAAATTAGGTTGATATGTTTGTTGATTTTAATTCATTACCAGATACTTCAAGAGTTTGGATATACCAAGCAGATAGAGAATTTACACAAGATGAAGTTGAACAAATTTCTGAGAAATTAAATGTTTTTGTTGCAAATTGGAAACGTCATGGAGACGATTTAAAAACTTCTTTTCAGATAAAATATAATCAGTTTATAGTATTGGGAGTAGATGAAAATTATAATGATGTTTCGGGTTGTTCAATAGATGCTTCTGTGCATATTATTAAAGAACTACAAAAAGAATTTGAAGTCGATTTATTAAATAAAATGATTGTGTCTTTTAAAGATGGTGATAACGTAAACACAGTTTCTTTAAAAGATTTTAAAACGTATGTGAAGCTCGAAAAAATAAATGCTGATACCGTAGTTTTTAATAATATGATAACATCTAAAGGTGATTTTGAAACTGCTTGGGAAGTAGAAGCCAGCAAAAGTTGGCATGCTAAGTTTTTGGCGTGATTCGAAAAATGTTGTATGTTGCAGAGCATCCTCTAAGAAGTTTATACTGAGTACAGTCGAAGTATATTCATAAGTGTCATTCCTGTGCAGACAGGAACCCATTTATTCTTTCATGAAATTATCCTGATATTTTAGAAGTTTTTAATAGGACTAAATAACCCACTAATAAATGAAAAAGAATATTACAATTTTTTGTCTACTATTTTTTACAGCTTTCCTTCAAGCTCAACAAGTAGACCCTTTGTTGAAAAGAGATACCTACGGACAAGAAGTATGGGTAGATAGTATCTTAACATCAATGACCATAGATCAGAAAATAGGCCAGCTATTTATGGTACAAGCCTATTCTAATAAAGATGCCAAACATAAAGCTGTGATTGAAAATTTGATAAAAAAATATGAAGTTGGTGGACTCATCTTTATGCAAGGTACGCCTCAAAAACAGGCGACGCTGACAAATCATTATCAAAGTATTTCTAAAGTACCTATGCTAATTGCTATTGATGGAGAATGGGGATTAGATATGCGATTGAAAAATAGTTATAGATATCCTTGGAATATGACATTGGGTGCTGTTCAAGATAATCAGTTGATTGAGGAATTTGGTAAGCAAGTAGGGAAACACTGTAAACGCGTAGGTATTCACTTTAATTTTGCACCCGTAGTTGATATCAATATAAATCCTAAAAATCCTATTATTGGAAATCGCTCATTTGGTGGAGGTCGTGAGAATGTAACGGAAAAAGCGATTGCCTTTACCAAAGGAATGCAAAGTGAATATGTATTGGCAAGTGCAAAACATTTTCCTGGCCATGGTGATACAGATGCAGATTCTCATAAAACATTACCTTATATTCCGTTTTCTAAAGAACGCTTAGACTCCATAGAATTATATCCATATAAAAAATTATTCGATGTTGGACTGGCAAGTGTTATGGTGGCTCATTTGAGTATTCCTAACTTAGAGCCTGATGAAAGTGTACCTTCTTCATTGTCAAAAAATATAGTGACAGGTCTGCTAAAAGAAAAAATGGGTTTTGAAGGATTAATTATTACCGATGCTTTAGATATGAAAGGGTCTGCTAACTATTCTTCGCCTTCAGATGTGAATTTAGCAGCGTTTTTAGCAGGAAGTGACATTTTATTGATTCCGCATGAAATTCCTAAAACTGTAGAGAAAATTAAAAAAGCAATTTCAGATAATAAATTGGTAGAAGAACAATTAAACTATTCTGTTAAAAAGATTTTAAAAGCAAAGTATTGGGCTGGTTTAAAGAACTACAAACCTGTTGAATTGAAAAATTTGCAGGAGGATATCAATACCGTAGCTGATGAAGTATTGCATTATAAATTGGTTGAAAATTCCATAACGCTATTAAAGAACAATGGAGAAGATTTTCCTATAAAAAACATAGCGGATACCAAAATTGCTTATGTAAAGCTTGGAGATGCAGATAATACAACTTTTTTAGAAAGACTAAATGATTATACTCAGGTAGATGTTGTTTCAGCAAAAAACTTAGACCAGATAATTAATAAATTAAAACCATATAATCATGTGATTATAGGGTATCATAAGTCAAATGCCAATCCGTGGAAAGATTTTAAGTTTACCAATAAAGAATTGGTTTGGTTACAAGAAATAGCTAGAAATAAATGTGTGACGCTTGATATTTTTGCCAGCCCATACAGTTTGTTAGATATGAAAACATTTACGAATATAGAAAGTGTATTGGTATCTTATCAAAATAGTAAAATAGCCCAAGATATCTCTGCGCAAATGATATTTGGGGCTTTAGCTACCAAAGGAAAATTACCAGTAGTGATTAATGAGGAGTTTACTGAAGGTTTTGGTTTACAGTCTACCGATTTAAAAAGGTTGTCGTATGGTTTACCAGAAGAAGTAGGGATGAGTAGTAAAAAATTACAACGAATTGACTCTATTGCTAATATAGTAATAGATTCTATGATGGCTCCCGGATTGCAAGTACTCGTTGCGCGTTATGGAAAAGTAATTTTCAGAAAAAATTATGGTTACCATACGTATAGAAAAACGCAAAAAGTAAAGAGTACTGATTTATATGATTTGGCTTCGGTCACTAAAATTCTAGGTGGATTACCTCTAATTATGAAAGCAGAGGAAGAAGGTAAGTTTACTTTGGAAAGTACCTTGGGAGAGTTAATGCCAGTGTTAAAAGGAAGTAATAAAGATACGGTCACGGTTCAGGAAGCACTTTCGCATTATGGAAAGTTAAGGGCTTGGATTCCTTATTATATTAAAACCATAGACAGTGCGACAAAAAAACCATCACTTAAATACTATAGAAAAAAATCATCAAAGAAGTTTAAGATTAAAGTTGCGGAAAACCTCTATTTACGAACCGATTATATGGATACAATCTATAAATTAATCGGGGAGGTAGATCAATATGAAAAGTTGAGATATAGATATAGTGGGTTGCCATTTTATTTGTTTAAAGATTATGTAGAAAAGCAGTACAAAAAACCAATGAATATTTTGAATGATGAGTTTTTTTATAAATCTCTTGGAGCTAGAACCTTAACCTATAAACCAACTGAAAAATTTGCTGTAAAAAATATTGTTCCAACAGAAGATGATACCTATTACAGGCATCAACTATTAAGAGGGTATGTACACGATATGGGTGCTGCAATGTTAGACGGTGTGAGTGGTAATGCAGGTTTGTTTTCAAACTCTAATGATGTTGCTAAAATGATGCAAATGTATCTACAGGAAGGTTTTTATGGAGGCAAGCGCTATTTTAAACAGGAAACATTACAAAAATTCAATCATCGATATTATGAAAAAGATAGTGTGCGTAGAGGATTGGGATTTGATAAACCTCAATTGAACCCTGAGATTAAAGCGTCTTGTGGTTGTGTTTCTTCTAAAAGTTTTGGACATAGTGGTTTTACAGGAACATATGCTTGGACAGACCCAGAAACAAAATTAGTATATGTATTCTTATCCAATAGAGTGTATCCTTCAATGACAAATAATAAGTTAGGTAAAAAAGATATTAGAACGAAGGTGCAGCAGCTAATTCAAGATGCTATAAATAAAGAATAATTTTAAGTAAAACTATTAATATAAATTATATATTTTAATAGTATAAGTGCATATTATAGATAGGAAGGAATTTGAAAATCATAATTCTCACATTAAGAGAGAGGACATAATATGTCTTTATTAGAGGTTTGTATATCTATTAACTAGTTATACATTTGTAATGCTAGTAATAATAAGTCTATCAAACATTTACCTCCAATTATTAAGCTCATCAAGGTATAATTACAAGTGCTTTTTTATGACTTTGTAATAATTATTTATCGAATTAAAAGCAAAGGAGAACAATATGGGTTTATGCTAGTTTAAAAGATATTAAAATTACCCTGAAGGATATACTTTTGTTTAGAATTACTCGTTGAAGTATATAATGCAAAAATCAAAGTAGTAACACCATAAATTTAAATATGAAAAGAATGATAAACTCAGTGAAAATAATAATAATTTTTGTAAGTATTTGTATATTATCTTCCTGTAATAATGAAGATGAGGTCATACCCACACCTGTACCAGAAGTGAATTTGCCTACTGAAGGTTTAATAGTTCATTACCGTTTTGATGGTAATGCAAATGATAGTAGTGGTAATGCTAATCATGGAGTAATTAGAGGGGCATCGTTAGTGTCTAATAGGTATGGGGTTGATAATAAGGCTTATAGTTTTGATGGCGTGGATGATCAAGTTGTTTTTGGGTATGATAATGATTTTGATAATTTGGCCATTAGTTTTTCCTTTTGGATAAATTTTAAAGAACTAAAATCGGCTATTTTGGGGAATGATGTTGTTGATAATATTCAGTCTGGTATTTGGTTTAGTGTAGGGCAGAGTACTGAAACTCAAAATAAAATGGGGCTTGGTTATGGTAATGGAGGCAGTCCAAGACCTTCCAGTAGAAAATCTTTTGTTTCTAATGAAGTATTAGAAACAGATAAATGGTATCATATTGTTGGAATTATTGAAAGTTTAGATAATATTAGAATTATTATTAATGGGAATGAAACAGAAGGTGTTTATTCAGGTACTGCAAGTTCATTTTCGCATTCCATGAATAGTGGCAAGATAGGAAGAGTATGGGATCCTAATAGTTTTTTTTCAGGTAAAATTGATGATTTTAGAATATTTAATAGAGTATTATCTCAAAATGAAATAGAAGCCTTGGCTGCAGAGTGATTGTGTTTTGGGAATAAATAAATTTCTTTTAGCATATAATTAAGATGTGATGATATACGATATTGAATATAAATATCAGTACTAACTTAGGTAATTAATTCAAGACGTTATTATTGACTCTTTTTACCTAGTGATTCAATTTTTGATATCCACTTTTCTCTAAAACGTTCCTTTGAAAGGCGTAACGAGCCAATAGAAGTAATTTTTACAGGATTAATTCCACAAAATTGCAGTGTCATTTTCTTTACAGCTTTATGAGTTGGAGCACTATAAACTAATCTATAATACCATGTTGGCTGGTCTAATGTACAAATGATACGTGCAGATTTACCTTTTAATTTTTTATCCCACCAAACGGAGTTTTCTCTTTTTTCAAAAGCAAATCCTGGTAATAAAACACGATCAAAAAAACCTTTTAAAATAGCAGGTATCGAACCCCACCAAACTGGATAGAACAATACAATATGATCTGCCCATTGTATCTTTTCTTGGCAAATAATTAAATCAGGTTCTAAATCTGTTCTTTTCCGGTAACCATATTGAAGATTAAGGTTGAAATCTAATTCTCTTACAATAATTTCTTTTAATTCATTGTTGCTTGATAAAACTCCTTTTTTGTAAGCATCCATTAACGCAAAATTGAAACTTTCTATATCAGGATGACCATTTATAAGTAGTATTTTTTTATTCATAAATTTGGTTTAATTATTTAAAACCTGAGTTCGACCTTAGGTTTAAACAAAACTATTCTTTAAATTATTGAAATCATTTGATAAATGTCAAATAATGCTATTTTAGGATGAAGCGATATAAAAAACCTATTGACTTCTCACTCTACTCAACGTTTCTAGTGTAATCCCTAAATAAGAGGCAATATGAGTCAATGCAACTTTTTTAATAATTTCTGGATTTTCTTTTAAAAGAAGTTCATATTTTTCTTTCGCAGAATAGAATTGTAATGCAATTACTCTTTCATTTAAACGTACTAAGTTTTGGGTAACGATAAGTCTACCTATTCTTTCAAAACTATGATACTTGGTATACAATTTTTCAAGAGCATTGTTCTTTATAACCAATAAGGTTGTATTTTCTAATACTTGTACATATTGCCGAATGGGTTTGTCTCCATAAATATTCAGTATAGAACCAATAAATTGATTCTTTGAAGCAAACCAATCTGTAACATCTTTACCATCTTTCAAATAATATACTCTAACAATACCTTCAACAATAAAGTAAAAAGAATCAGGATGTTTATTATTTTCTTCAAGATGTTCGTCTTTTAAAAGGTGAATTTCAGAAATTTCATTTGCTAAATCAACGATACAATTTTTGTCTAATTGCGCATAATTATTGAGTAATTTAATGAAGCTTTCCATAATGGTATTTATTTAGTTTTAGCTAGTATTAAAACAGAGAAGATACTTATTAGCAAATAAATGACTGCATATTTTAGTCCAAAAAAATGATTAATTACAAGACTTTGTAATGTATAGAAAAGCGGAAAGGCTGTTAAGCCAATTGCAAATTTTGTAGTACTTATAAATTCAGTTTCTTTAATTTTGGGAACAAAAGCTTTGAAAATTAAGAGTGGTATAAAACTATTAATGGCAACAATACCTTTTAAGGCTTTCCAAAACGGAGAAGACTTCTTATTTTTGAACGGAATTTGAGATGTATTATCTTCAAGTTCCTTGATAAGAATATTTACCTTGTCGGGGTTCAAGTAGTCAACATTTCCTAATTTCTCAATAGTTTCATCATAATTTTCAACATCAATATGAGTAGTTAACTCTGTTAGTTTTTTATGAACTTCATTTTTAAGTTGTAGGGTTGAATCATTTAATTTCTCTTTATTGTAAAAGTCATTCGCTAAAATGGGTTTACCATAATAGATAGAAACACTTTCGGCAAAACTGGTTGCATCGGTATAATTTAATCCTACCGGAACTAAGTATAATTTTAAGTTGTTGTTCTGTTCTAAAGCACCAAACGTAATTCTAGTAAACCCTTTACTTAATGGTTTTACCCATCGCTTGATATTATGAGTACCTTCAGGAAATATTAACAGGCACTTTTTTTTATTTAAAATGTCATAACATTTATTAAAAATGACTTTATTTTTTGCGAGTGTTTCTTTACCGTCTCTTAATCTATAAATAGGAATCATATTTAAAGTAGACAGAAACCAATACACAGGTTTTAGTTTAAAAGCACTGGCTCTGGTTAAAAAATGGATACTTCTTCGGGTGGTAGTGGCTATTAATAAAGGGTCTATCAAGGCATTTTTATGGTTAGAAATCAATAAAATGGCTCCTTTTGCCGGAATATTTTCTTCATTATAAACCTTGATTTTTTTAAAAAAGAAAAAGAGCCCTGTGCTGATGAATATTTTAAAGAGGCGATACCAAATCTGTTTTAACATTAAGCAGTATTTTTAATTAAAATGAATTTACCTCTTCCGCTTCAGGCAGATTAGAATTTTTTTTTACAGTTTCGAGTGAAGTTTTTGACCAATAATAGGCAATAACCAAACCAGATAAAATATCCCAGATTCCCCAGAAAGCAACGCAGAGGGCCATACCGCCTAAGCCATCAAAGAAAGCAAACACTAATAATAAACCCAATCCAGAATTTTGAATTCCGGTTTCTAATGCCAATGTTTTTTGATTGTAGTAAGGAAGCTTCATAGCCTTCGCAAAATAGAATCCGCCTAATAATCCTGAAAAATTATGTAGTATAACAATGAAAATAACATAGTGGATATATTCCATAAAAATGTCAAGGTTATTATAGAAAGCAACTGCAATAAATAACATGAGGATAGCTACAGAGACTGGTTTTAAAACTTTGGCTGTTTTTTTTGCGACAGTAGGTTTTTGCCTTCTAAATATCATACCTAAGAGCAAAGGAATACCCAGAATTAGTGTAACTAATTTTGTCAATTCAAAAGGATTGAGTTCAACATCTCGTAAAATTTGTGCTGTAGGTTCATACAAATTTCCCCAGAATTGTAAATTTATAGGAGTCATTACTATTGCCACCAACGTTGCAAATGCGGTTAGACTCACGGACAGCGCGGTATTTCCGCCTGAAAGATGTGTTAGAAAATTAGAAATGTTCCCGCCAGGGCAAGCAGCAACCAGAATCATTCCTAAGGCAATACTAGGTATGGGATTGATTAGGTTTACCAGTGCAAAAGTAATTAATGGGAAAACTATAAATTGTGAGAAAATACCTATGAATACTAATCTCGGATTTTTTGAAAGACGTTTAAAGTCAGCAATAGTAATTTCTAAAGAAACACCAAACATGATAACAGCTAAGGCAATGTATAATGCCCAGAGTCCATTCTCATCAAAGTTTAATTTCAGGTTATCTAAAACTTTATTGGTACTAATTATTAAAAGCATACTCGATAATATTTGCACCCATTTTTAACGCTTTTTCTCTTACGGGTAGAGGGTCGTTATGTATAGATTCATCTTCCCAGCCATCGCTTAAATCACTTTCATAGTCATAAAAACAAACCATTCTTCCTTTATAGAATATACCAAAACCTTGTGGAGGTTTACCGTCATGTTCATGAATTTTTGGGACGCCCTCAAAAGAATAAGTTTGATGGTAAATAGGATGATTGTATGGAATTTCTTGAAATTGTAATGTAGGAAATACTTTTTTAAGCTGAGGTCTAATATATTTATCCAATCCGTAATTATCAGATATGTGTAAAAAGCCACCTGAGGTTAAATATTTTCTTAAGTTTTCGGCATCATTACCTGTAAAAAAGACATTTCCATGACCTGTCATGAATAATATCGGGTAATTAAAAATTTCAGAACTATTTACTGCAACCGTTTTTGGTTTTTCGCTAATAAAAGTGTTGATATTTTTATTGCTGAATTTAATCAAATTTGGTACTGCAGTAGGGTTTGCATACCAATCTCCGCCACCATTATATTTCAAAACTGCTACTTGTTGCGCAGTAAT
>VAPL010832500.1_pt1 | contig 18041 bp, 13 predicted proteins | sample 3395061 | NCBI WGS metagenome assembly VAPL01 (sample SAMN08290444, study PRJNA428436) | hydrothermal vent metagenome | isolation source: Deep-sea hydrothermal vent chimney 2 | place: Pacific Ocean: Juan De Fuca Ridge | depth 2182 m m | reverse complement strand
TCGGCCGAGGTAGAGATCAGGCTGCCTGCCTGCAGGTTCAGCAGGGACTCGGCCTTGAGGCTGATTTCACCAAAGGGCGCACGCAGTTCACCGGCCTGAGTAATCGTATCCGCCTCAATCGCCAGGCGACCACCCGCAGAAAGCACGGGGGGAGGGGTATCTGACTGGCTGAAGTTATTAGTAATGGCTTTAATCTGACTGCCAAAGATGGTCTGCATGTCCTGCGCCACGCTTTGATGTTTAGCTATGACCACCTCATCGGCTTTAATAGTATAATCACTCAAGCTGGCCGGATAGACCCGGTCAGCGGCAAGTTCAAAGCGTCCACTGCTATTCCATTCCCCCTGGAAACCAAGGATTTTGGACCGAACCTTCCGACTACCACGAAGCCGGATGTCCGTATTACTGTTCAGGCGCGCCTGCCCAAAACCCTGCAGGCTGGTCGCACCGACCAGATCAATCATATTGGCTTCGACAAGCAAACGTCCGCCTCCGCCCACAGCATCGCTGGCATTGCGGGCGGTAGTTGAACCCAGCGCCACATAGGAGGAAAGGATCGCCGCCAGCCCCGTATCCCCAACATGATCCCCTTGCCAGGAAATCACCGGGCTATCCAGCACCACTTCACGCCGAGCAATAATGCCGCTGTCACCTTCAAAAATTATGTTGCCGCCATTCAATTCGATAGAATCAAAACCACTATTGTTCAGCAGGCCATTATCCAGCCAGACATAACCGTTAGCCTCATCGGCAATCGCCTCGCCCTGCCGAGGTATGGTCATTAGACTTTGCGACCGGGCCTTGCTGACCATAATTTTCCGTGCTGTTTCAATGAAGGGGGTCGCAGATGAATTAGTAGTCTTCAAACCAGCGTTAGTTTCACTCCGAGCGGCATACTCAATTTTCAAACGGCCGCCTTCTGCTCCTAGGCCGGTGTTTGCCTGCCCCAGAATGATCCCCCCGGGAATAATACCCTCCGCCGCTGCCAGGCTGACCTCACCGGCATCGGAAGCGATGCTTGTTTCCTGCAGACGTACACCTGAACCCCGGTAAGTGGTATCCGGCTGATCCAGGATGGCAGAGGCGCCGGAGACATCAATCAGGGCCCCCTTGTCCATCACGATGAAACCACGCTTCGCGGTCAGCGCCACGTCGCCGCCGGCAAACAGACGACCCTCCCTGATGCCGGGAATTACATTGCTGGTGGGAACAAAAACACCGGTAGTCGAAAGTATGCTGTCAGCCCCCAACCAGATCCCCTGCGCAGGAATATAGCCCGGTTCAGTACTTGCGGGATTAGTGATATCCAGTGTAATTTGTCCAGCCGGGGCCTGTACCACACCGTTCATATAAAGACTGCTGCTGGAACTGAAACTGACCCTGGCACCCACTTCGGTCTGAATACGGCTGCCCGGATCCATATGAATGGCCTTATCCTGTGTCTGGATGATAGTGGAAGTATGCGTAAAGCTCAGATCGACCGGCTGGCGGATTTCGTCGGCCAGGCGCTGGCGAGTCGAGACAGAGGAAACGTCACTGGCCGAGACACTCGAAACTACATTCCGGTTGTTCAAGACCAGGTTCTTTCGCGAAGGCTTGAGCCACACACCACTTTCAAAGGTAATACCGTTACGAGTGGACTTGAACTTGTAGGTAGAAAAACCACTTTCTTCAACAAAATCCTCCGGAATGTAAACCGGACCGGGGGAAGAAGGATCACCCTTACCGTTATCAGGAAGCGTCGACGCAAAGCGAAATTCATTCGCACTCAGGCTGAGTGCGCCACTGTCCGCAAACGAATAGCCTTCAAAATTACCATTCAGGACCAGCGTGCCATTACCACTGGAATCTGTCGACGCCGCCAGAGAAACATTCCCGCCCCGGCCTCCTTTTAATTTTCCATCGGCAGTCAACCAGGCGCCGCTGTTGGTGCGAATGAGCGAGCCTTTACTCATGATGACGCTGGCCAGTTGAGAAGATATATCCACCTTGCCCGCGTCGATAAAGACGCCTTCAAAATCAGGCACAGGTTTGGCCGTCAGACTGTCATTTACCCAGAGGCCACTGGTATCGATCCGCGCATTTTTACCCAGCACCACGTTGCTTTCATTGCCAAGGGTTTTCAGGCTGACATTCGTGCCATGACCCGTTATTTTAGCGTCAACATTAATACCGTTCAGCTTACTGGTCAGAGAAAAACTACCGCCATCCGACAATTGCATGTCCAGGTTTTTTGGCAGAACAATCTTACCATTGGTGGTATAGGTAACTTTTTGCAGGCCGTTTCGTCGGAAAGAATCCGCATCAATAATCAGGGGCGCTACCGATTCAGCACCATCATCCTGGGCTGGTTTCAACATATCCAGGTTCGGGCTGTTCAGATCTTTGTTATTCTGGAACACCAGGGTCTGATATTTCTCACCGAGAAAGGCAAGATTGACATCCAGGGTGCCGCCGTCTGCGCGCTGACGAACTAACCGCTGGCGTCGCCCATTGACGGTTTTAGCCACAATATTGCCATCCTGCAGCATCCGGTGAGCATTGATAGTAAACGTGCCAGCTTTTTTCCCCTGCGTATAGGCCGGCTCAAAACGTCCTCGGTTAAACGGGCCGGACACTTGCCAAGTTTTTGTCACGCCCCATTTTTTATAGTTCTTGCTAACCTGACCCAGAATATCAACATAGCGAAGATTCGGATCAGCCTTGCTGATGTCATATATCTTGCCATCTTCCGCCAGCAACTGGGTGGTATTGATATATCCCGCCTTGAAATGAATAGATCCGCCTGAAATATTTACCTTCGAGTCTTTTTTCAGCTCGACCGATCCCTGGGAAGAAAACTTGACCGTCCCCCCTTCCACACTACGTTCCGCTACGGTCGTTTTAATCCCATCCAAGGCCGGTTGAATATCCGCCAGCGGCGTGCCGTCACGAATATCGACGCTGATTTTTTTGCCATAGAGAACGCTGTTTTTATCTCTTTGAACTGGTGCATCAGCCAGTTTGTTGGCTCGTAATTCCACCTCGATAACATTGCTTTCCATGGTTTTCTCAACCGACCCAAGTCCGGCCACATCCACCAAGCTGCCGGGATCCATAATGATCGCACTGTCGTTTTCCACTGCCGTGGGGTCGGGTGAAGCAGGCGTTTGCGTCGCCCAGACATTCACTTCTCCGGAAAGCGCTATCACCGCCGAGCCGGATTTAAAGTGTACGATATCTCCCAGAATTTTAATCGACGAAGGCTTCGAACTCCCCGCCATAGCCGTCTTATCATCTATTTCCGGCAACACCCGGGTTACACTGCCATCGGTCAATGTAACTTTTGCCTGCATACCCAGGCCATCATCCTGCTCGCTTGCACGCGTTGTGCTATTGGCAGGTAAAAGCACCGTTTTATCTGTTCTTGATGGGTCTTTCCCGCCCTTTTCCCCTGCCCTCAGGATAATGCTGCCATTGAGTTGCACGCTGGTGGTGGCGGAGATCAGCCCCTGCTGGTTCACGGCAAAACCCATCAGGGTCGTATTACCTCGCGCGGTTATGATATTTCCCTGGTTGCTAACTTCACCTCCCGTTTTCACTCCTACTTTTAAGCCACGAACGGAGTCTCCCAAACCTGTTTCCTGCAAATAAACCTGATCAGTGGCAGCCGCCAGTATCACCTGACCATCCGGACTCGTGATCGTCCCCTGGTTGGTGATTTCCGGCGCAATCATGATCACCCGGCCATAATTATCTGTGCTTATCTGCGCACCATTATCAACATGGATACCAATCTTAAGGCGATTACCCTGGGCATCGCGGATGTAGTCTCTGGTTTGAGGATCGCGCAAATAGACATCGCCATTGCCGCTAAAAGCCGCGCTACCATCACCGCTAAAAACCCTGGTAATGCCGCGTTTGAAAACATCATCAGAAATATTCAGGGTAGAAACCACCAACGAATTGACATTGACTACAGAATTGGCGCCGAACAGAAAGCCGTTATTATTAATCAGATAGATTTGCCCGTTTGCTTTTAAGGTACCCAGTATTTTTGAAGGCGAGGCCGTATTGACAATTCGGTTCAGTGCAATCGACGTGCTGCTCGGCTGTTTAAACTCCACCAGATGGCTGACATCGATATCGAAAGAATCCCAGCTCAGGATCACTCGACCATCTTTCTGTTTCACAGTCAGCGTTTTATCAGAATATTGCGCCTCGGTTGTTCCGGAACGCCACAGCTTGTCATTGATTCGAGACCAACTGGCAGAGGATACCCGAGGTAAAGCACTATGCGCCGTCGCCCAGGCGCCCGGCGGTTTAGGCAAGGGCAAAGCTGCACTGACATTTGCAGACACGCTCAGCCCGCCCAGAACAATTGAACCTGTCAGCAGCACGCGAATGCTGGTGCTCAATGGTCGCAAGCTCAACCTTGTTTTTTTAGCTGACCTGATATTTTTTTTATGTTGAATCATTATATTTTTCTCAGGTAAATTCATTTTCGTACTCCAAAAACCATTAGCTCAGATGCGCCCATAATTTATTTGTCGGGTGACCCGTTTGTTGGGCTTCGCTATTGCTCAGCACCAACCTACACTTACACTAAACAGCCTTTGTAGGGTGGGTACAAAAAACGTGCCCACCCTACATTAATACCATGTACCTTATCGATATCTGTTGGCTTGGCTGAGTGCAACGAAGCCCAACAAAACACCACGGATTACCTGTCATTACCACCTACGCATGCACCTTGATCTGTTGGGCTTTGCTATCGCTCAGCGCCAACCTACCCACACATCTTCAGATGTTTTATATTTAAAACTCATACGCCAAACGGAAATGCACACGCACATCACCCTTTTTGACGGTACTTACAGCCTTGAACGGATAACCTGCATCCATTGCAATATTCATGTGACCCGATTTCAGGCGCATACCGATGCCACTACTTAACAGCTCATAACCCTTCGCCTGATCAGGAAGACCCTCCAAAACCCACAACTTTGCCGTATCCACAAACCAGAGAGCATAAAAATCTTTCATCGATTTCCAGTTTTTACTTCCAAGATAAGGGGTGTGCAATTCAAACGAAGCCTGCACCGCGTTGTCACCCAATGCCTGTGATTCGTAATAGCCGCGCACACTTTCCGCACCGCCGGCAGTAAACTGCTCATTACTGATCAAAGGGGAGTCCGTATACTGGAACGAGACTTTTAACTTGCCGCGGAACCCGGCTTTAACTGGAAAACGCCGCTGGATATCCCCGCTCAAATATATAAAGTTGGCTTTGGAATAAATACGTTTGTTATCAAACTCTACCTGGTCGTTAGGGCCGCGCAGACCAAAGGTGGTGCCTATGCCATAACTTGTTATCGCACGCGAAGAACGACGAGTCAGATCATAACGTAAGCTAAACGGATAATAGGCGATAGGCGTATTCAGTGTGTCTGAACCCACCAGATTCAGACCTTCCTTGAAACTTTTGTAATCGACGCCATAGGTCAAACTGTGAAAATAATTGCGATTGCCCGGCAGCGGCATAATCACCCGCCCACCGACAATATCACCGATACCGACCACATTCAGCGCCCCGGCGCTGGCGATGTCTGTATTGGAATCCGAACGCACGCCATACAGGGCAATGCGGATACCGGAGTCCTGTAGCGGAAAAACATAGGTCGCCGCCAGAACTTTAACCTCATCCTTATTTTCCGGTGAAGCCTGATACTGCAACGAGATGCTGTGAAAACGCTGCCAGAGATTGTCATAGCGCAGCGTGCCAACAGCACGCGTGCGGGTCGCATTTTCCGTATTTCGCCCGTTGACTTCCAGGCTGCCATGCAGAGGCAGCTTGTCTTTTATCTTGAGTTCCACCTCCAGGGTACCCGGTTCCCGTCCCGGACGCATGATCGGCGTAATGGAACGATCAGGAGTTTCCTGATTTAGAATGGCCATCTCTTTCCTGACCTCAGGAAGATGTGGAACACTGCCACGATGCAATGCCGGCACCTCTTTTCGGATCCGGCTTAGAAGAAAATAACGCGAGCCGGTTATCTTTAGGCGATCAACCCGACCTTCGGTAACGCGCAGGCGCACTACGCCATCAACCACTTTTTGTTCCGGTATATCCACCAGCACGGTAGGATAACCGGCATTACGATATTCCGCTTCCAGTGCGGCTCGCGCCTGTTCGATATCTTTGATAGTTTTATTAGGCCCCAGAAAAGGATAAACAATACGTTCCAGACGGGCCTGCTCCAGCAGAGTATTACCTCGTACTCGGTATTCCTGAATATTCATAACAGGAGGGGCAGCCGGTGTTTTTGCCGCCGTCGATGTGCTGTTACTTTTATCCCGGCCTGAGGTTTTATCAGAAGGGATATCAGAACCGGCATGGGATTTTTTAACCGGATTCCCTATGGGGGCGGCAGGGGAGTCGGCATCGGAAACAGCAGACTCCGCACGGATCTGCCCAGTATAAATCAGGAGCGGCAAACTCAAGAGCAGTGACAAAATAAAAGAAGAAAAACATGCCCTGACATCTGGTTTTTGTGTCACAACAACAGAATGGAACAATGAACAACCCTCAATAACGCATTTTAAAATTTAAACATTATAAATAAACAAAGCCAGCCCCCATTGCGGGGGACTGACCCAGTTTTCTTTCAGTTATTCCACGCTACATTGCATAGCGCACAACAGATCGTCCTGCTTCAGGTTCTGCACCAAACTGGTCACCCCTACCTTGGCGGCGAAAAACCCTGAGACTGGCTCACCGCTTAGAGCTGGCTATTCTGATAGACGTCGTTAACAACCGGCACAACGCAGTCATCCAGCTTGCCTTTAGGCGCATGGGTATAGGGAATGACCGGTGCAGTCATATCCAGAATACCGTCAGCCGCCGGTGCAAAGTTGGTGCTGACCGCCAGATACCCAGCCTGTCCCCAGGTATGGACAAACTTGGGGTTCAGTACGGTTGCAATAGTCGTCGGACTGCCGGCCTGGCTGGCAATGGTTTCAATCACAACCAGTTTGTCGCCGCTAGGACCATTGAAAGCCGGAATGCGCCACTGGAAGGTCTGCTCAACCCAGTCGAGATACTTGCCATTGGCGGCATTTTCCAGGGTCGGGGCAATACCGTTGATCTTGACGAAACGGTAGCCATACTTCAGGTCGGCATTTTTCTCGGTGGACTGCGTACCCAGCGCCCAGGCCTTGGTGAGACCCGGATTTTGAGTACTGGCGTTGGTGCCGTTATTGAAGTCATCCAAGCACAGGCTCTCATCACCGGAACCCTCGTTTTCAGCCACAACAGGTCCAAAAAAGTATTACCCGGTGCGGCTGCAGGCGGCAGGGCGCCGCCAGTACAGGGGTAGTTCAGGAACTTCGCATTCTGCTGCGCCTGGGTGCCGGAACCGTTGACGCGGCGACAGTAGGTCACCTTGGTGCTGGCCGGCACAACACTAGCTACCGAAGTCAGAGCAACGCCATTCACCTTGAACGCGCTCCAGTTCTTAATTTTGCCGGAGATCAGCGAGGCAACCTGATTTCGGCTCAGGCTGGGCATGCAGTCTTGCTCTTCGACACCAGCAGCGCATGGGCCACTAGTCACAGTTACAGTGCCATCAGAAGCTGTCACTGTCTTCTTCCAAGTTGCAGGAATCTGCCCTGTAGAAAGCTCGGCTTCCTGCAGCGCGTTACGCAGGCTGGTGGTAACTGGTACGCCAAAGACTACAGCGGCGGCGGCCTTGACCACCATCTTGCTGCCGACCACAGAGGCGTCAACCGGCTTATTCCCCTTAGGCGTGTTTGCACCGACGAACATTTCCGGATTCACGTCAGAAACACCTGCGTCGGAAACGACCAAGTTCAGGTTGCCGGTTCGAGTCACACCATCCGCTGCAAATTCAGTGATATTACAGCGATAGAAGGTCTCGGTTCCAGTTTTCGTACAGTTGTTATTATTGATATTCATGGCGTTAATCGCCACTTCATCGATAACCGGATTCACACCCTGGGCTGAGCCGCCTTTGGAGCGCTTGTGGAACAACACCTTCTTATTCAAGCCGTCAGCGAAACCGCCGACAACCTTGCTATTGTCAACCGTACAGAAATAGGCCGTATGCGCCTTACCAGGTTTGGCGGAGTCATCTTTGTAGATGTCCAGATCAACCAGAGCACCAGTGGCATCAGTGACGCAGATACTTTCGAACAGGGCGGCAATACCCTTGTCCTGGGCAGTGGCGCCAGACATGAATATTTCAATATCCGGTACGGTGGTCGGGCTCAGCGCAAATGCGGAGCCGGACAGCAGAACGGCAGAGACAGCCGTTGCGATTTGTTTGATTTTCATTTTGTTTTCCTTAAAGATAATAAAACTAAAGACAACAGGATTTTGCTCAATCAGACTTTGCGACGACGGGCAACGCTCACCAGACCCAGCAGGCCGGAACCGAACAGCCAGACAGCAGCAGGCACAGGAACCGCCGACACATAGCTCAAGTCACCGGCGCTGGTCAACTTCCAGACGTTAGGCAGTTCAGTCACTCGCGTATCAAAACCAGTATTAGTGGAATTAAAAAGAATGTCGGCATAATAGACAGCAACACCATTAGGGTCATCAATCATGCCCGTCGTGTTAAAGGGCGAACCACCGGCACTGTTACTCCAGGTAGTTTCACCGAAGTAACCGGCATCACCGGGAACCGAATAGCTGGACAGGTTCAGGCTGGGATCCACCATGTCACCAGCATCAGCATTGGAATTCAACGCCATGTTGTCGATACTTGCGACAACCCCAGCGATCATGCTGAAAGTCTGCGCGCCTAGCTTAACGCTCGCGGCGCCGGTGCTGGACGTCGATACAAAACCAAACCGAGTCGGATCTTGCTTATTCCCCGTTATCGGGTTATATAAAGAATCATCACCACCGGTAACCGTGTAAACGACGCCGCTGTTACCCATAAAATTAGCAAAGTTGGGATCATTACTCAGGTTATAGTGCAGCGTCTGGCTGGGATTGGCCACAAAATCCGCTTCGAGGATGCCCAGATCCAGAGAGTAAGACTGCTGTCCGGCTTTATCCCAGGCAGTCAGAAACATTTCACCCGAACCTACACTGCCATCACTCTGCAGAATAGCTGCGTTGGCTACACCACTCATGGCCAGTGCCATAGATGCAGCAAGAATTTTCATTGATGTTTTCATTGTTTTCTCCGTAGATTAAAATTTTTCCTGTAAGCCCCCCATTATGTGTGCAAGCACACACCGGGACTCCTTACCCGTTCCATATGGCCGTCCCCTGCGACGTCCAGGTTTCTGCTTATTCCTGAATACAGCACCCATAAAAAAAGCCGGGTTGCCTCATTGCTGTGGCAACCCGGCTGTCTATTGGATATAGAAAATCCAGTAAAGACCCGTGGCTTTCCGACCCCGCCTCGCGACAGGTGTGGCTTTTTCACTGCGGCTATCCGGCAGAATGGTTTTACCATTTGCCCGGATCGACGCTATGTCGTTCCATTTACAGCAGTACGCTGCTGATGCGATGCACTTTAGGGAAGAAATGTGACGGCGAGATTAAACGAAGATGAACTTTATGTGACAGCAAAAATTCTATTAAATCAAGCATTTAAAATAGACTTATGGGGACGAGTCGGGTTTATGACGGAGAAAAAATGCGTATTTAGCATAAACTTAATGTTCTGCCTGAAATCCTGTGGTTGCCATACCGGAATACAGCAACCACAGGTCGTCTCTGTAACACGACGGGCGGTCTACTTATTTAAAAAACTTCCTGCCAACCCTGAGATTGATAAGATGAGTATCATCCCCTTCGATACCAAAGTCGTTATCGTTAATCATGAACAGTTCATGCTTGTTCAAAATGGCGATGCCTTCAACCTTGCTGGGCAATTTACCGGGCAGATCACGCGCTGAATCAAGCGCAATTTCCTTTTCAAGCGGCGTGATTTCAACCGCAGACAGATCCGTTACCTGTTCCAGAGAAGGCGAAGTGACAACATTGTCCCATTCTGTATTGAGGATATTGCTGGCCTCATCCAGCTCCACCCGGAACAGCTTGGTGGTTTTGCTTACCCGCTCAAGCACAATCAGCTTATCGGTGCCGTAGGCATCCATTTCACTGACCTTGACCTTGCTTTGTTTGCTGGTGTTGTCATCCAGGAAAGTATCCGGCGTATCCATCACATATACATACTCAGCGATAACTTCCTTGCTTTGCAGATCCATTTTAAACAGGCGCACATTGCGGGATTTCTTGTAAGCGGCTTTGTCCGGGTTAGCCAAAGGGCTTTGCATCATGAAATAAATGTATTTTTCATCGGGTGATACCGCAATAGATTCAATCCCTCGATTCAGTTTGCGCTTGCTCAGAATTTCAGGCAAGGCACCGACAACCGGGTAGTTTGCAGTAGCCAGTTCATCTTCGATTCCGGCAGGAACCAGGCGTTCTAAAACTTCGCCGGCTGCGGAAACATGCACCAAGCTCGGCGCATATTCCTCACTTATCCAGAAGCTGCCGTCTGACAGGCGCACCATCGCTTCAGTATCCAGACCGTTTGCGTTCGGCTCGATAGTTTGTCCTTTTATGTCGTAGGCTTTTTCAGTGGCCATCGATGTATAGGGGTTGGGCAGTCCAGTAACAGGTTGACCATTGACATCTTTTATCTGGATAACCTCGACTATTTTCCAGCCATGATGTTTCTTCTTCTGCAGCTTAAAAATAGAGGGCGTATAGTTGACGACCGGAAATATTTTACCCTTTGCGCAAATATCTGCGCCAATAGTAGCAACGTCTTTAGAGCATTTAATATTTACGCCACGATCGCCAATCGTATAAACCGTATTACGATCATCGCCGGGGTAATGATAGGCGCCGCTGCCAATACCGGTGGTAAAATTCAGCGTTGTGTCATAGTTTACGCCATCTGAAAAATTGACCACATCAAGTGGACGGGTCAAAACCTGTGAATGGACTTTGAATTTATGATGCCCGTAGTCAGACGCAATCACCTGGCTTGCAAACAGGGCCAAGGCCACTGCAGCAGTAAGCGTTTTTACCGATGTTTTCATTTTTAACTCCATATATAAATATAAACAATCCCACCACAAGCAGGCAGGATATTAAGTTGTAGTTAGATGGAGTATAGGAACGAAATATGACGGCGAGGTTAAATGAAGATGAACGTAATATAGTAGCGGCATATCCCATCGTTCCGATGAGAACATGGGATCGGGGTAAGAATCCGATTTATCCCGAGTAAAACAGATTACAGCCGTTTCAGCAGTTTGCGCCAGGGCGCCAGAACCTCAGCCTTGCCCAGCAGAACCGAGGAATCGGCCCGCCAGCGCCACAGCGATTCAATATTAAAGGTATATTCGAGAATCAGATCCTGGCGTTCCGACACTTTTAATAAATCCTCATTCAAACTACCCAACACCAGCGGGCTGCCATTGCGGGGTATATAAATCAATACCATGTGAGGCTCGATGGTTCCCCGCTGAAGATCAGCTATTTTTCCATAGGCAAGGCGTAGATGGCTATCCGCAATGCCCAGTTTGCGCAGGGTAAAATATTTGGCGATGGCGACATCTTCGCAATCTCCCCTGCGTTGGCGCAACAGTTCATCGGGAGTTGCCCAGTAATCTTTTCGACCCCAGACATTTTTATCCAGCGCACGCGGCATGTGATTAAAAAAAGTATTGACGGCGACTACCTTCTGCTTTTCCGTAACGCCCTGCTGGTGCAGTTCCAATACCAGCTCATGCAGGCTGTGCTTGCTCGGTATCTCCCGCAGATCCAGATTTGGCGCCGCCCAAAGCGGGCTGCACAACAGCAGAGCAAACCCCATAGAAAGTCCGAGTCTGCTCAGGCATCGCCTTCCTAAGCTACTGTTTTTAATGTATATGCGCATGGCAAGCAACCGTTCATGATTTAATTACCATGACGGCCCACGGGCATACCGACTTGATTTACCCGCAAAAAACTGTGACCGCAATCACGCATTTTCACCACTAGTCAAAACCAGCGATTTCACCTGTCCTACAAACAGCGCCGAACAAATACCAACTGCATTTGTAATCATTTTGTGTGCGTTTTGTCATACATGCGTCATACGCACATGCGAAAGTGCAGGCACAAATAGAGCAGGGAAGATAAACGGGAAATGGAAAATAAAACGTGTTGTATATCGGTTCGCCTGTCTGAAACCGAGCGCAAAAAAATAAAAGCAATAGCGGAAAAACTGCAGGTTAGAAATTCGGATGTTGTGCGTTATGCCATCAGGACCACGCTAACGCGCCTCTCGGCATTTCATAATCCTGAGTTCAATGGAACGACATTGCTGCCAACTATGATTGAATATTGCAATGAATTGAATCGGCACTTTGATCTGGATGCCGACAAGCTGGATAACATCATTAATGCCAAAACCAGTGAACCCGATATGCAGGTCGCACGAAATGATATTGAACTGCTGGCCTTATGCGGCATGCCGGTAGAAATCATTCAGGAAAGATTCAGGCAGGTCACCGGCATTAAGCTTAAAAACAATGAAGTCTATCAATTTATGAAAAAGTATCTTGTCGAAAAATATCAATTGGCATAAAGCAGGAGTAGAAGTGTGGTTGAAATAAACAAAATTTCCCGTATCTGTAAATATTCACTGACTCTGGCGTTACTTGTCAGCGCGCATATTTCACAGGCAAATACGGTCATCTATGAAGACGCCCGGCTGGTGCGCGGCGATAGCGAAACGTATATTGGTTATTTCAACCAGAGTGTAAACCTTAAACAGAGCGGAACTTATCAGGCAACATTGAGTGATTTCGATTTTCCCACCCGCTTCGATATGCTGGGACTGACTGTCAGCAGTAGCACCAAAAAAATGGGTGAGGTCTGGAACAAGGGCAACTTTAATTTTAACGCCGATGCGGGAAAATATTTTCTCGGACTGGTTTACAAAACCGATGAAACATTCAATCTGGGGATGTATGGTGTCAAGCTCAGCTACCTTGATCATCCCAGCGCCGTGCCGCTGCCATCAGCATTATGGCTGATGCTGACCGGTGTAATGGCGATAGCAGGATACCGACGCAAAAACAAACCTGCCTCAGACTTCGACTGTCTTCATGGCATCCTGTATTGCCTGCAGGCAGGCGGCACAAAGACAGTCATCATAGCGCAGACGCAGGGCCTCCAGAGTTTCACCGGGGAGTCGGGTTTCTGAACAATGACAAAGCGTAATCGAACCACTCTTGCATTCAAACAACTGCAGGCAACGAGGGCACTGTTTGTCTTCATGCCGGACCATGTGAATTATTTTTTGCTCCGATTCAATCCCAGCGGATCATCCGGATCGACATCATCCATAAAAGGAATTCGCCGATCACTGTTGGTTATCTGATAGATGGCACCCATCCAGTTGCCAACTACTTCCACAGCACTGTCGCGCCAGGTATTATCCAGTTCTCCTGCTATCAGATCTTCCGGGAACTCTGGCACAGCTTCGCCCTGTTTTTTGTTGTTTTCAACAATCAGCCGGTATTCCTTGATCACCGCTTTTGCAAATTCAGAAAAATAATTCTCCGGAAAGGGCGGAAAATCCGCGCGTTTACCGCTGGCATACAACAACACTTCACGCTTGAATTCCTTCAACAGGGAAATGGTATCGTATTCTGGATGACCCTGAAAAAAAACCACCCGTAGACCATCGGCACTGGTGGCCAGATGCACTCCCTGCTGCCCCTCGACCAGGACTCGCAGGCCGGCCTTGTCGAACTGCTCAGGCGTTACCGCATTCCAACGTGAATGCGGCACGTCAAAGCGGGTGTTGATGTCATTGACCAGCGGGTGAGATTTGTCTACCACCCGGTGAGGAAAAACCCCCCAGATTTTCTTTTCCTGTAAAATACGCTTCTGACCATAGCGAAATTCCAGCATCGCGTGGGTAGCCAGACAGGAACACAGGATCGAAGTTACGTTATCCAGTGCCCAGTCGATTACCTCGATCAAGGGTTCCCAGAACGGCTGATTTGACAGTTCCGACCCAATCACATTGGTACCGGTAACGATCAGTGCATCCAGTCCCTGCTCGCGAATAAGCTCGAATGGCTCATAATATTTTTCAATATAATCCCGCGCTTTTTCACTGCGTGGCAGTTGCGACAAACTGAAAGGATGCACGTAAAACTGGGCGATGGGATTGCTCTCGCCTACCAGACGAAAAAACTGTCGCTCGGTTGCGGCAAGCGCGGCATCGGGCATCATATTGAGCAGGCCGATATGCAGTTCGCGGATATCCTGTTGCAGGGCAAAGTCAGGCGCCAGAACGCGAATGCCTTCCTCCTGCAAACGCGCAAAGGTAGGCAAATCGTTATGTGCAACCAGCGGCATGTTTACTCCGTTTCCTTGCGCGCAATGGCGCTTTCCAGCAGGCTGAGAAAATCCTGCTCGTCTCGAACCTGAGCGACTTCTTTTGAGGTAACCGTATAACCATGCGGCTCGGCGATGGCTTCATAGCGTGGAATACGCGAATGAAACAGGTGCGGGAAAACCCAACGCGTAAAATCATCGGGATTAATTTCGGCGGCAAATTGCAGACCGTTTTCAGCCAGATAGATCTGTAATTGTTGCTGCAGGAATTCCGGTCGGTAATAAAGCGGTTTGGGATCGCTCTGCGCACGCTGGATCAGTTTCTGCTCTTCCTCGGCATCGGTCACCTGAATATAAAGAATCAGGGTATGCTTCACCAGTAGATCCATCACCGCCGGTTCGTCCAGCTCACACAGGCTGCCACCCACATCATTGACAAAATGCGAGTAACCGTAAATCTCCTGTGCCTTACGAATAAATTTCGGCACATCCTGCATGGCGGCAATCTCGGCCTCACGATACTGTGCCTGGCGTTGAATGAAATCGTCCAACGCCACGCCGCCTTTTTCCGGATTGCCCAGCTTGCCGACAAAGCTCAATACCGGCCCCAGATCATGCACCTTGATGTTGTTGCGAATATAAATCCAGTCGTTACGTAATAGATCGCGCAGAAAAGGCGTCTGCATGGCCTGCTGCTTAATCAGATCCAGAATCGATTCATCCAGATAGCACGTGCCGATACGGTAGTCACCCGAATAATGGAACCAGTTGTGCTGACGCAGTAAAGCTGAGAGATGGGTTTTGCCTACGCCGGACATCCCCAGCAGAGTGATATTCCTGTTCTTCCAGGCGCGAAAAGCACCAACTGTAAACTTCACGGACAGCTCCACGATGTTAATTTAAAACAGTTATTATGCAGGATTTGCTCGCTCGGTAACATACTCACAGAGCAAGAGCATAAATAAACTACCCCGCAGCAAGCAACGAGGAAATGCACCCAGAAGAGATTAATAACAAGGAGTCACAATGAATCTGTCTAAAATCACAAGCCAACTAGCACACCGAAAACTGTTGCTGCCAGCAGAAACAAAAAAGGGTCACTGGAAAGTGACCCTTTTTTTGTCTGCAAATATAACCGACTTTATTTGCGAATACGCCGTGAAACACCCACGAGACCAATCAGGGCAGACCCCATCAGCCAGATAGACGTCGGCAGAGGCACAGCGGAAACCTGGTCGATGCGAGCAAAAAGCTGCCTGCGGGCAGTATCACCTTCAGCAAGTGTAATCCCAGTATCACCTTTGCCAAAGCCGAGCAGCGCTAATTCATAATCAATCCCTTCAACATTAAAAAGAAATTTATCCGCCATGCGGGCAATTTGCATGCTGTCCGGCGTACCTGTTCCAGAGGTATTATTTACTTCCAGTCCATAAGTAAAATCAAACTGCTTGACAGGATCACCCGGATCGCCAATCGCCAGATTTAGATTCAAATCTACCGTTACACTCGTACCGACCAGCTGTGTTTCCAGATTGGTGTAGCTAAACGACCCCAGACTGAAAATCACAGGAAACATATCGGCACTGGGAATAAAATCCGGATCCGGATTGACCCGACCGTCAAAACTGAAGCGACTGCTGGCCAGGGCATCAAAATTGACGCCCCAACCGAATTCCGCCACGGCCGGCAGACTGGCATTGCCACCCTGATCATTATTAAAAAGGTAGTGCAGAGATGAGGGATCTGAAAACCCCGGATTCGAAAACGAACCACTGACACTGTAAGGAACCGCCTGCGCCAGACTTATATTTCCTGCCAACAACAAAACACCCAGCCCTGCATACTTCATAAACTTCATTTCAAACCCTCAAGCTTTATTCCTTTTGCGGCCGGTTTTCCAGCTCGTTCACTATGGCTTGAATGATGCAGCTTGATTAAATTATGTACAATATGAAATAAGGCATAGAGCTGGCCACCACTCAAAGGAAAATAGCAAAAAAATCATGTAAGTTATTGTTTTTTCATGCTTATATTGTTTCTTGATAAAGGAGCGTTTGATTCTTAAACAGATTTATTCGAGCAACTGAAGCAGCCTGGCTTCGGTTAAAATCTCAACCCCGAGTTGTCCGGCCTTTATTGCTTTCGAACCGGGATTTTCACCGACCACCACATAGTCTGTCTTCTTCGAAACACTGCCACTGACTTTTGCACCCAGAGCCTGCAGTGCGGCCTTGGCTTCGTTGCGACTCATGCTGCTAAAGGTACCGGTAAGAACAAAAGTTTTGCCTTTAAGCGGCAAGGCGTCTTCTGTCTTTATTTCAACATCCGGCCAGTGCAGACCGGCGGCGATCAGCTTATCGATCACCTCACGGTTATGCGACTGGGAGAAAAAGGTGACTATACTATGTGCAACAACCGGACCAACATCGGGAACGCTCTGTAAACTTTCCTCGTCGGCCGCCATGAGCTGTTGCAGTGAACCGAAGTACTGGGCCAGAATCTGCGCCGTCGTCTCACCCACATTATGAATACCCAGGGCATAGATGAAACGCGCTAGGCTTGTTTCCCGGCTTTTATCCAGCGCAAGCAGGATATTTCGAGCAGATTTTTCCGCCATACGTTCGAGTCCGCATAACTGTGTTTCAGTCAGCGTGTACAGATCCGCCGGATCATGCACCAGGCCGCTATCCACCAGCTGTTCCACCAGTTTATCGCCCAAGCCTTCAATATCCATCGCTCGGCGCGAAGCGAAATGCTTGATCATTTCCTTGCGCTGAGCTTCACAAAACAGACCTCCGGTGCAGAAGGTTTTCGCATCCCCCTCAAGCCGCTCTGTTGCCGAGCCGCACACGGGACACTGCGCCGGCATTTTAAATTTGTGCGGTCGGCCTTTGCGCCGGGATTTAACTACGCTGACGATCTGCGGGATCACGTCTCCCGCCCGGCGCACGATCACCGTATCCCCCACCCGCACATCCAGACGATCGATTTCATCCTGGTTGTGCAGGGTGGCATTACTCACCGTCACGCCGCCGACGAATACCGGCTTCAAACGCGCCACCGGCGTCAATGCGCCGGTACGCCCCACCTGCACGTCAATGGCTTCGACTTCGGTCATTTCCTCCTCGGCAGGAAATTTATGGGCGATGGCCCAACGCGGCGCGCGCGCCACGAAGCCCAGTTTTTCCTGCTGCACAAGACGATCGACCTTGTATACCACGCCGTCAATGGCATAGCTCAAGGCCTCGCGTTTAGCCTGAATCCGGCGGTAGTAATCAAGACAGGCCTGGACGCCGCTTACCACCCGGCTTTCAGGATTGATACGCAAACCCCAGTCCTGTAATTTTTTGATAATGGCGCTGTGACGATCCGGCAGCTCACCAGCAACAACTTCACCAACGCCATAACTGAAAAAAGAAAGAGGGCGACTTGCCGTAATGCGTGGATCAAGCTGGCGCAGGGAGCCGGCCGCCGCATTGCGCGGATTAACGAACTCCTTTTCCCCCTGTTGTCGTCGACTCTGATTCAGTCGTTCAAAACCGGCCTTGTCCATAATGATTTCACCGCGCACTTCCAGCACCTGCGGATAATCACCTCCCAGCAGACGCAGAGGAATGGTGTCAATAGTGCGTACATTCAGGGTCACATCCTCACCCGTGGTCCCGTC
>VAPL010594259.1_pt1 | contig 18076 bp, 22 predicted proteins | sample 3395061 | NCBI WGS metagenome assembly VAPL01 (sample SAMN08290444, study PRJNA428436) | hydrothermal vent metagenome | isolation source: Deep-sea hydrothermal vent chimney 2 | place: Pacific Ocean: Juan De Fuca Ridge | depth 2182 m m | reverse complement strand
CTATATAGTATCTATTAGTTCAAAGGGGTCGATTTTCACGGTTATTTGTAATACATGACTGTAGGAATCTATGACTGATATGTATTACACCTGGTCAGAGAGTTAAGATGTAATACCAAGTAACGAAATGTAATACATGTTTTCGGACCACTTGTATTACATTTCGATACATTTCGATAGTCGGTTTCGGGCCTAAAACGGTAGCTAGAATGCGCGGAGATATGTATTATTCGAGCGCAATATTCGTACAACAAACAGCCACTTCCTACACCAACAACCCACCCCCCAAGTCCTCGCACAGACATCACAAACCGGCTACAATCGAACCCCCTGGATGAATGGAGACCATCAATGGCAGCGAACCTCAAACCGGTACCCGACTCGAAGAAGCGGACCACTGACACGATGACGAGTGTCAACGAACGGGCCACCACCACGTCGTTCCGCATCCCGATCTACCTCTACAACAAGGTACGTGACGAAGCTGAACGTCTCGACCTGTCCCTGTCCCGTGTCTACATGCGGGCCCTCACCGAATACTTCGAGATGTTCAAGTCCGAGTCGTGGGACACTGTTGACGATCCCGACGTGTACGACCCGTCACGGTTCTACACACATTCACAAGACAAACACGGGCACTCTGTAACCGTCCATGTCCCGATCCCGAAGCCTCTCGCCGCCGAACTCGCCAACCTCGCCAACTCCGGCATCGTGCCAGCGTATCGGAGCTCCGGCGACGTGATCCGTGACGCCATCTACCATCGGACGAAGATCATTGCGAGGATGGTCGACAACGGGGAGTTGGATGTTGCAGTCAACATGGCGATGCTCATGTCCGACGAGATACGGCTACTGGATGAGGCGGAGCAAGCCGAGCAGCTCATCGACGCGTTGCGAACAAACGCGCAAGCTATCTATGCACGTGACGGGTCGACGACGAGACTGAAACGGTACCTGGCGGAGAGACGCGAATCGGCCGATTCGATTCCGGCCCCGTATCGCAAAGACTACCTGTCTGCGATCGAGGACTATGAGAAGCGGATCGAGGGGACAGTCGGGAAGAAGTCTCGCCGGAAGAAGTAACAACCTTCAACCGACCCTAATGCTGCCTCTAATGCCGGGGCGAAACTCGGGCAATGTTTGGCTACCGTCCGATAACTTCAACCGCATGTAAACGAAAACCTGGTATACTCAACGCCGATCAACAGACGGGAACCTGTGACAGACCAGCCGACAGATTCGTGGGGAACGTTCGACCCTGAAGACCAGTACGCCGGGACGAGCCTGAAGAAACGGGCCGAGAAACGGACTGTGCAGCAGGTCGGGGAACGGAAATGGGTTGTGCATGGCGACGCGAAAATGGGGGACGCCTACCCGAACTATGCCGTTGGGTTGAAGGCGGGGGAACGGAAATATGAATGCGCCTGCTACGGGCATGGACGCGGTGAACATCGGCGACGGAAAATGTGTTCACATGTGTTGGCTGTGATCCTGTATCGGAAGAAGAAGGTTGGTGAGTCGGAAATGCCGAACCATCCGCACCAACCGACAGATTGGGACACGGAACCTTGCGACGTTGAAAAGACGGGTAGCGAAATAGTCGACGCGACTGAACGGCGCGACGCGGCGGGGCGACGCGGAGGGGGCCGAGACTCCGAGGCGACTGTTGTTGAAGTTGAACCGTCGAACCGTTTCAAATCGGTATCGGCCGACACGTACCCGGATAACCCGATTGAGATGAATGACGACATGTTGGGGTCTCCGCCCCTCCCGAAGAAGTTCGTCGAATACCGGGCGAACCAGTGGGACGCGATTGTTGAGGTAATGGAACATCTCGAAGCGGGAAAGAAAGCTGTGATGCTGTCTGCACCTACAGGGTGTTTGGCAGGTGACACCGTTGTGACTGTGAACCGTGGCGGCGGTTCAAAACGTATGAGAATCGAAGACTTGGTGTACAAGTTCAACGGCGGTGAGTCGTCATCGAACAAGAAGAAATGGGACCTGTCTATCCCGACAAGAATCTCGCAAGCGAAGGGCGGGGTTATGCGCCTCGCAACAATCAAAAGCGCTTGGGTGTCAGGCATGAAGGTCACGTTTGAGGTCACGACTGAAAGTGGTCGAACCGTTCAGGCAACAGCGACACATCCGTTCCTGCTCGAAAGCGACACGCCAGATGTTGACAGCTGGGTTCGGCTTGGAGCGTTGGAAATCGGTGACCGTATCCATGTTGTCGAAGGCCAAGGCCGCAAGTCGAAGAAACCGAAGCTGTGGTATCGGCTCGTAAACGGGTTACATCATCATCCCTACGCTGCGCGGCGTGGCGTGAACCCGGACAAAGGCGGCTATTCGGTTGTCATGCACCGGCTCGTTGTTGAAGCCGCGATGAACCACGTTGAATACGACGAATGGGTTGATGCTCACCGCACCGGCAGCGTTGATTCGGAATGGGAATACTTGGACCCGGAAAAAGTCGCCGTCCACCACATCGACCACGATGCGCTCAACAATGACCTATCGAACCTCGCGACCCTCACACATCAGGAACACAAGCAGGCGCATGGCGACAGCAACATGCCGAACGTTCTCTACCAAATAGGTGCGGAAACCATCACATCGATCATGCCTGTCGGCAGGCAGCAAACCTTCGACATTGAGGTTGAAGATTCTCCACACAACTTCATTGCGAACGGGTTCGTAGTCCACAACTCAGGCAAGACAATTATTGGCGAGACTGTGCGGCGGCTCATGTCCGGTTCGTCTGTGTACTGTTGCACCACAAAGTCGCTCCAAGACCAGATTCAGCGAGAGTTCGGATACGCGAAGACGATCAAGGGCAGGTCGAACTATCCGACACGGACCCGCCCCGATTTGACTGCCGATGATTGCACTTGGACGATGGAGAAGGAGTGTGACTGGTGCCAGCCGAGGAACGCCTGCCCGTACCGTGTCGCGAAGAACGATGCCGTGTTCGCGCCGCTCCCCATCCTCAACATCGCCTACTTCCTGTCTGAAACTTCGGCGTCTGTTCGCAGCGACTTCGTGGGCCGCGACTTGGTGATTGTTGATGAGGCCGACACGTTGGAGGAACAGCTCATGTCGAATATTGAAGTTGTGCTCGGGTCGCACACACGCAAGTCGATTGGTGTCCACACATTGCCGAAAAAGACGGTGCCCGGTGACTGGGCCCGATGGTTGGAAGACGAGGTTCTACCCAAGATCGGTGCGAGGAAAGCGCAGCTACGGGTCGAAGGCAGCAGCCTGTTCGGTGACGACATCAAAGCGAAACGGCAAATCAGACGCCTCGACCGTCTCATCGACAAGATACGGCCCCTGTTGAGGGAAAGTGAAGATGGGAGCCGCAGGATTGAAGACGGTTGGGTCATGACCGGATATGAGGGCAATGCGAAAGACCCGACGATCAGGTTCAAACCGATCAGAGTCGACGTTCACGCCAGGGAAACCTTGTGGAACCGTGGGAAACAGTTCCTGTTGATGTCCGCGACGTTGATTTCACCTGCACAGATGGCACAGGATTTGGGGTTGAAGGAAGGCGAGTGGGCTGTCGTGAATCTTGATTCGACGTTCCCTGTGGAGCGTCGGCCCGTGTTTGTGAGGCCGGTGGCGTCGATGACTAACAAGACGAAGCAGGAGGCGTGGCCGAAGATGGCTTCCGCGATCGAGGAACTGTTAGATGAGAACCCTGGCGTGCGGATACTGGTCCACACCGTGTCGTACCATTTGACGAAATATCTCCACGACAACATCAAGTCGACGCGTACGATGGCGTACTGGAACTCGCAGGACAGGGAACGGGTGTTGGGGGAATTCTTGGCTGTTCGGGATGCTGTGTTGTTGGCACCGAGCTTCGAACGCGGGATTGACCTGCCGGAAGAAGACTGTTCGGTGATTGTGATTGCGAAGGTGCCGTGGCCGTATCTTGGCGACAAGCAGATCGCTGCGAGGATGTATGCGAAAGGCGGAAGGGTCTGGTATGCGGTCCAGACGATCCGTGCCATCGTGCAGATGACGGGGAGAGGGATGAGAAGCAAGGAAGATTTTTGCGACGCCTACATCTTAGACGCCCAGTTCAAGCGCCTGTATCGGGAAAACAAGCGCCTGTTCCCGAAGTGGTGGCGCGACAGTTTGGTGCTGTCGATGACTGACCCGAAGAACCGGAAGATGATTGACGCGGCGAAAAGTCGGAGGGAAGGCGTTTGTGATGGCAATGGTGGTGACGGAACATGAACCTTGGCCATTTCCTCTCCGGCACTTTCTACCGTTCGTGGGCCGAGCTCAATGTCCGTATACGGCAGTTCGTTCGCGAACTCGGCAAAGTCCTGATTGATTGGAGTTATCGAAAATGATGTACGGGATTGCTACTGCAAGCTACAACGCTTACAAGTTTCATTTCGAGTCGGTGATGGCTGAAGTGGTCGCTATCGAGAATCGCCGTAAGAGCATCATTTACATTTCGTCAAACGATACTGCTTCTTTGGTGAGGCTGCGTGGGTATGGGCGCGGCGAGTTGACTGTGTTTGTCTGCGACACGTTCTATTCGGGGAAGTTTGTTGACCGTGTGTTGGATGTGCTTGATGGGCGCGACGCCAACATTGTCGCCAACACATGTGACCAACACTGATACTCTTGACTTATTTGCATTACACTCCGTTTGATTTGCATACCTCCACGTCACCGTCTATACTCTTGACCTCACCCCTGGAAACGAAACCAACCTCCAAAGGAGCTACGGAGACCAAGTTCTAACCCTGACCAGCCATCCGCTTCACAAGACTCTGGCGGGTGGGGTAGTCGCAGCGCAACTCCCCCCCACGGGTAGCTCCATAATGCGCTACGGCATCCGTTTCCCGGCCCCATCCGCCAGACCAAATTCGACAGGGAAACAGCAACGATCCGTAAGGAGGATCAATGGGCAAAGGTAAGGAACATTCGTCTTGGGAAACCGAATCCGGTTTACTCGACGACTTCGACTTCGATGTCGAAGAGGCATGGTTCGGTGAAGACGAGGAAGCAGACAACAACGACGGCAGGATATTCCTGTTCCTCCGCGGCACCGCCGTGGATGAGGAAGACGAAGAGTACGACGAGCATCGGGAACGATACTCGACTGGTAAGAACTGGGAAGTCGTTGAGGACGGTGCCGAAGTCGAAAATGCGACAGGCAAGAACCGGTTCAACCAGAACGCAGGACTTGGCCGTCTCATCAACGCACTCGTAGCGTTGGGTGAAGACGAAGCCGCGTATCTGCAAAGCCGAGGGCAGGCATTCGAGGCCGCCACATTCGAAGGCCTGAAGCTCCACATGGAGAACAAGGTCGTGTCGAAGTGGACGAACGACGACGGCGACGAGGTCGAATGGCGACTCAACCTGCCAACCGAGCTCACCATCAAGAAGCCCAAGGCAAAGGCCAAGAAGGGCGGCAAGGGAAAAGCAAGTAGGTCCGATTCCAAGAAGCCGAAGGACAAGGCGAAAGCCAAGCCGAAGGCTTCAGGTTTACGGGCCGAGATCGCGACCTTCGCCGGACAGTTCGGCGAAGACGAACATGACGAATTCGTAGACCAGGTTCTCGACTCCGACGTGTTCGACAATGCAGACAAGATCACAGACGACGACGAACTCCACGCCGAAGTCCTCGATCCAGACTCCGACCTGTGGGCCGACGCACACTAGGTCGACAAGACGTGTATCGCCGGGTGGTTCAGTAATGGGAAAACCACCTACCAGCAAATGACCGTCAGGTTGATGTTGGGCTTACGACAACACAGCCACCCGGCGACACACCCCACCATCTAAACGGAAGGAACATGATGAAGAAGGAAACAACCACCATGAAGAACACGCCGAGCGCCCCAGGCCCGGACAAGGGCAAGCAGACACGCAAGCCGAAGGCCGTCACACTGCTCGTCTACCTGACCGACTACCTGGTCGACAGCAACATCCCGGCCGACGAATCCATCGCAGTCGTGGTCGCGAATCTTGAAGCGTCGATTGTTGCCGAAGCCAAAGCAAAGATGCGTTCGTAGGTAACGATGTCAGACAACCGGTCAATCGCCTACCAGGAAGGCGACATCTCCATCTACCGTGCCTCAGGCACCGGGTCGTGTATCACGGCACTCGTCGCGGCGAAAGCCGGATATGAGGAAGCCAGGTCGCAGTACAGCGAAAACATTCTGATGAACGCTGCCCGTGAAGGCAACATGCATGAGGGTGCCGTAATCGACACGTTGAAAACTGAGTACGGGTGGCGGGTCGACGGCAGCCAAGACTTGATGGAAATGCAGATCATACCGAAGGTTGTGATCCGCGGCCACATCGACGGGTTTTGCATCCCGAAGAAGGCCCGGAATCAACGGCTGTTGGAAGTCAAAACGATGTCGCGCGACCGGTTCAAAAAGTGGATGGCGTTGGGTGACGACGCCAGGTCGCGGCTCCTCACCGACGAGTTCGACAAGTATGCGTGGCAGATATCTAACTACATGTGGCATTACGGGATGTCCGCCATGTATGTCGTGAAGAACCGGGACAGCGGGAAGTTAGACATTTCGGAAATCAAGCTGCCGCCAATCGACAAGAAGACGATCAGGAAGAAGATCATCCAAGTCGAGATGTGGGCGGCGAAAGGCGACATTCCGCCATGTAAAGCAGCATCGTCCGACCAGTTCTTCTGCCAATACCCGTACCTGCATGACAACGATTCGCCGTTCGGGGCCGAACCTGACAACGAGGAAGCACCGATAGACGACGCGACGACTGCACTGTTGTCGTCTATGGCGGAACATTACGACGGGTTGGCGAAACAGGTCGCAATGTTGAAACCTCTTGACGATGAAAGGAAAGAGGTCGGGCAGAAACTTGTCGCCGCGATGGGCGGGGTTGACGGGCCGAAGAATGTGGTTGCTGGCGGATACCAGATCACACGGGTCGACAACACGAGGAAGTTTGTTGACAAGGTAGGTGTCGCCACAGAGCTCGGGATCACCGTCGAGGAATATGACGCGATTGTTGAGAGAAACAAGAACGCGAAAACGTACCCGTATCCGCGGGTGAAGAAGATCGGGGAGAAGTAATGGGAGACGGAGCGCATCTACATGTCGGCGCAGAGGAAGCAATGAAAGCGGTAATCGGTGGTGGAGAACCTACACAGATGACCGACGCAGAGTTCGAGTCGATGATCCGAACGGCGACAATCATCCCTGAAGGTGACGCCGGATTCGACTACGACACATGTTCGCTTGCCTGTGCGAGACTCGTCTTGGATGCGTATGAGAAGTATCCGATACTACAAACTGTGCCGACTGAGGCACGGTACCTGAAGTTGGCGAACGGTGAGAGCGACTGGGAAAACTTCTACGCAATCGACACGACACTCTACGACGTGATGAGGAAGCTATACGACGACGACTCGGACGAATACAAGCACGTTTTCATCGGGCTGTCCGGCTTCATGTGGGGTTGGGCTGTGAACGCCGCGAGGACTGTGCTCGGGTTGGGTCCAGTACCAAACCCTGCGCTGATAGAGCTCTGATGTTTCGTCAAACTACGCGCCGTGAACGCATCCTTCTCTACGGGTCGTTCAAGATAGGAAAGTCTTCCTGCTGGCTTGATATCGCTAACGCCTACTACAAGGCGGGGAACACGAACGTACAGTTCTACATTGTCGACACCGACTTTGGTGTCGGAAAGCTTCTCGATGAAGGCTACGGTCATCTTGAAGACGCAGGAATGTTGAACGTCTACACGCCAATGGATTTCACCGAAATGCTTGCCGACTCGAAAGAGATATCGAAGAAGGCGCGCAAAGGGGACTGGATCATTCTCGACATGATCGAGTACGGATGGTCCGAAGCTCAACAGTTCTACATCCAAGGCGTGTTCGGTGACGATCCGGAAAACTATTTCCTACAAATGCGGAAAGAAGTAGTAGCGAAAGGCGGGAAGGACAAGCGGGCCTACGGCGGATTTGAGGGTACGGATTGGAACTTCATCAGCAAGATATATATGCGTTGGGAGTTCCCAATGTCGATGAAGTCACCGGCAAACGTGTTAGCTGTTTCAAGTGAACGGAAACTTGACGCTGACCGTGGAGACTCAACCGACAAACTGAAGCAATATAAGGCTGTTGGCGGCATGGCCCCTGTCGGCCAGAAAGGTATCGGGCACCGTTTCGACACTGTTCTCCGTATGACGATGCGGGCCAACGGGCAGCGTCAAATCACGATGGCTGGGGACCGTGGCAGGCAGAAGACGGTGTGGGCGGAACGTGGCTCCAACACGATTGACATAGGCGAAGGGAAACGGGGGTTTGCCAGGGCGTACCTGGTGGACGTAGTGGGTTGGGAGTACGGGAAGGAAAAGGACGGGAAAACGCAACGTCGAGGCTCTGAGCAGAAGAAGAAGTCGGGGTCGGGGCCGAAAAGGAAACCGGCCACGAGGAGACGGTAATGGGACACGAAACGGAACGGGCAGTCGTCGTCACATTCAACTGGATAACGGAAGACATCATGCGGACAGCATTCGACGGTCCAGACGCTGCCACCAGAGCCAACGAGTTCATGCAAACAAAGATTGCTTCCAGCGACTTCCCGCCACCAGACTGGGTGTGGTTCATGCACGCCAACGACGCGGCAAGGGAGCAGGCGGCAGCCGCTTTCATAGACAAGATGATGGGAAACGGGGAACGATAATGGCAGGTGCATTGATGGGGTCAACGGAACGCAGAATCGCATGTTTGAAAATCGCAGCCTCGATGCTGCGGAGAATCACGAAAGAAGACGAAGCGCCGACCGTTGACGAACTGATCGGCTACGCAACCGAACTGGAACAGTATGCGTACCGTGGCGAACGGAAAGCGGGCTAACCATTCTCTGTTCACCGACCGAACCGAAACGGTTGAAGAAGCTCGGGAAAGTCTCGTCGGCACCTGAGAAGCATGGCGCAGATTTCCTCATCTTGGGACACAAGACACGCATCGGGGTGCAACGCAAACAGTTCCCATCGGACCTGCTTGCGTCACTGAACGACGGGAGGCTCTACGACCAGCTACCGAGACTCGCGGATTTGGACAGGTCGCTGCTGATCGTTGAGGGGCACGGCCAGTGGACTGAGGACGGCGAACTGATAGCCGACAAGTACCACAAGTTCACAACGAGTCAACTCCACGGCCTGCTGTTTACCGTCATGTTCCAATTCGGGGTGCCAAGCATTTGGGTCGGCGGGATGGACGACACTGCGAATGTGCTGTTGAATCTTGAGACGTGGGCGAAGAAGACGAAACACACGTCGCTGAAGTCAAGACCCGGCCCAAGCAAATCGTCGTGGGGGTCACAGACACAGAGACACCTCGCGCAACATCTGATGCAAGGGTTTCCAGGTGTTGGCGGGGAGTTGGCTGGGAGGATCGTTGATAGGTTCGAAGGTGTGCCGTTGACGTGGACAGTCGGGATGGACGAGTTGATGAATGTTGAAGGGATCGGGCAGAAGAAGGCGGAAGGCATGTATGGGGCGTTGGACTGGGTGAAAGGCGAATGATGGGTAGCCGAAGACTGTTCCCGAAGAAGGTCGCTGCGAAGTTCGACAAGCAGACTGCTGTCATCCAATCCGATGCACGCGACCTGCCGCTACCGGACGAATCCGTTGACCTAATTGTAACCTCGCCACCATACTTCTCACTCAGGTCATATCGGGACGGCGGCGAACATTTTGAGCAGATCGGTGACGAAGCCACACCGCAGGAGTTCGTCGATGCGTTGTCGGAATGCATGGTTGAGTGGCGGCGGGTGTTGAAGCCATCCGGCAGTGTGTGTATCAACTTGGGCGACAAGTATTCGGGGTCGGGAGGGCACAACAACGCGACGATCGGTGCGAAGAAGGGGCGTGGCCCGTCAAGCTACAACAAAGAGGCTAACGGCGTGCGTGCCAAGTCGCTGATGGGTCTACCGTGGCGGTTCGCGATGGCACAGATTGATGCCGGATGGATACTGCGTGCCGAAGTCATCTGGTCGAAACCGAACGGACTGCCCGAATCGGTGATGGATAGGGTTCGTCGGTCACATGAGCAGTGGTTCCATTTCGTGAAGGAACCACAGTATTACTCAGCGATCGACGAACTACGTGAGCCTCATACGGATATTTCGCTTGCAAGGATGAAGGCTGGGTTCAAGGGTTCTGGATATCAAGTACAGGCAGGGAGGGTTGATGGGACTGGCGTGGCGACAGGAGAAACGTCGGTACCAACCCCGAACCCACTTGGCAAAGTACCAGGCTCCGTATGGACGGTGCCAACCGAACCCTTCATCGTCCCCGATGAGGCGCGCGAAACCTACGACCTGCCGGATCATTTCGCAGCGTTCCCGCAGGAATGGCCGCGCAGGATCATCCTCGGATGGTCGCCGTCGGGCATATGCAGCGTGTGTGGAGAAGGGCGTAAGCCGAAAACAGGAGTGACGCGGACACCGTTCACCGGCGACCCCCTCGACCAGCGAAAAAGGACAAGCGTGCAAGGGGGTACGCGCAAATGGAAAGACACATCGAGAACGATCACCGGCGAAACCTGCGCCTGCGACGAACCAACTGCGTCGACAACACCTGCTGTAGTTCTTGACCCGTTCGGTGGGACAGGCACCGTCGCCGGAGTCGCACGCACCCTCGGCAGATACGGAATCTCGAACGACCTGTCCTCCGACTACAACCGGCTAGCAATCTGGCGTATTTGGGAGTCGAACCATTTCGAGAAGTCGTATGCGAAACATCTCGCAGAAAAGCAGGTTGGTCAGCCGTCGCCACTCGAAACGTACCTCATGTCGTTCCCTGGGATTGGCAAAGTGTCTGCCCGCGCGATCGTTGACGCTGTTGGGAACCCGTTCAGTCTCACATCGGATATCACTGAGGCGAAAGGTGTCGGTGCGAAAGCTGAAGGAAAGATGCGTGACGCTTTGGGCGAGTTCGGGAGTTGGGTGACAGTTGACGATGGCGAGGACATCACTTCATGAGTTGGCAAACCTACGACAATCCGCCGACCGAGAACCAGGTCAACTACATGCAAGGACTCTGCGATTTTCTCAACATTGACTATGAGGAGATCAAGCCCCCGACGTTCGCTGAAGCCTCTGAGCTGATTGACGAACTGGTAGGCGAGGCAGGGGAAATGGAGAGTTGGCGAACTGATATATGGTGAGCGAGATGATGAAACCTGACACGAAATGGATCAAAGCTGCTCAACGCGCCACCACCCCTACTTCCCGCCGCCGATTCACCCGCCGTCACCGTGCCTCGAAGCTTCGCGCCAAAATCACTGCCTGTGAAGCCTGCCCACTGGCCGCTACCCGCCTCAACACGGTCCCGTTCGACAACGACCTCCCCCATCCTCTCGCATTCGTCGGTGAAGCGCCTGGCGCCGCTGAGGACAAGACTGGTACACCGTTTGTTGGCCGGTCAGGTCGCCTACTCGACACGATGATTGAAGCCACCGGCCACATCCGCACCGATGTCACAGTGCTCAACACGGTGGCTTGCCGTCCGCCCCGCAACCGGAAACCGACTGTTGAAGAATCTGCCGCCTGCCGCCCACTGTTCGACCGCCAACTCGACTTCACCGGTGCGTGGGTTGTTGTCCTCCTCGGTGCGTCTGCCTTGAACCAGATTCGCCCCAACTCATCCATCACCAACCTCCAAGGGAAACCGTTTTGGATGACAGGCCGAATCTTCATCCCGACATTCCATCCCGCGTATGTTCTCCGCAAACCGAATCTGCAATCGACTGTTCAACGCGACATCGGTTTGGCGTTCAACATTGTCGAAGGGAAAGAATGGTGGGAACCGATTTCGGTCAAACACATGTCGAGTCGCGACGACAAACTTGGCTCCGATTTGACCAACCTGATAGATGTCCAAGGTTGGGCTGCTGTCGATTCTGCAAACCTTGAAGACCGTATCGTTGTCGTTGCCGACGACAACGTGAAAGTTCCTGCCAAATATGTGAACCATGTCAGGTACACGGTTGAAGAAATGGTTCGTATCGGGGAGCTGGGGCGCGGCCAGAAATTGACTTCCGGCGAGCTCGCATCTATCCACCTTGTGAAACGTCTCGGTGGTACGATTCTCAAGTGAGTGAATCTGGCAACGAAATCATTGACGAGTGGCGGCTCCACGCCTACTGCATCGGGTTGGACTGGGCAGTGTTCTTTCCGCAACGTGGCGAATCTGTGAAAGAGGCACGCGAAATCTGCCTACATTGCACCGTGGCGTTCGAATGTTTAGAGGACGCGTTAACTCGCAACGAGTCGGCTGGGGTGCGGGCAGGAATGTCAACGTCGGAACGGCGCAGAATCAACAAGGCAAGGAAACTGGCTGCTTTGGAGGGGACGCGGAAAGGGACCGCCATCTGAAATCGGCGGTCCCTTGGTTCGCTCCGCTTGTCATTTCCGCGGTTCAGGAAGCAACCTTACCTTGCTGCCCGTAGTTTGGTGCGGATTTCACGCCGAGCAGGATTTCGACGGCGGGCCACCTCTTAGCCAGATACCTGACCGCGGTGTAATACACGGCCTGGCTGATACCGGTCAGGGCGACGATCGCAGCGGTCTGTGTCTGTGCGTCAATGGCTACACCACGCGTGATGAGCCACGCTACGGCGGCACCGACAAGGATCGGGACGTAGGTTCGTATCAGTCCAGTAGTGAAATCGTTCATATCGTTCTCCTTCTACGTTGCGTTGATGAGTGCAGTCCAAGTCAGCGGACCAACTTTTCCATCCGGGTTGAGATGTGCCGAAATCTGGAACGCCGACACTGCGGCTTCAGTCCCGTGACCATACTTTCCGTCGGCTGGGATCGTGCCGTCGTCTTCCGAGTTCTCGTCGATGAAACCGCGCAGCGCGAGCAGCGCCTGGACGTTCTCGACATAGAACCCGACAGTGTTGTCGCCGCCTGCCGGATTTACATTCCAAGACCCGTCGCCGTATCGCAAAGTGGGTGGCATTTCGAGCATGTCTGTCTCCTGTGGTGGGATAGGGGCAGGAATGTTGCCGTCGAGAATGGACTGCGCTTCGGCACGGATCGCAGGCATCCGGTTCCCTGGCCCTTCCCAACGTGGGTCGATTTTGCGGCTAGTCCATTCCGAATGCCCGACTACTTGTTCAACGTTCTGGTCGAGGGCTTCACACATTGCGGCGACCGTAGCGGCAACAGCAAGTTCCTGAATATCAGGCATCGGGGAGCCGTCACCGGGATGTTCCGCTTCCATGTTCCAGAAATACCTATTCCCACAGACCGAGTCCTTCAACCCGCGTTGCCATGCAGTGCCTCCGGGCCACCGGTCGCCACGCACCTCATCCAACACCTGCCGCGACCCATAGCATGACGAATAGTTTGCTGCCCCTGCCGCAACGAGATGCATAGTCCCGTCACGGTCCGCGAACCAGTTGTCGACAATCCGTTCATCGGTCCTCAACCCGCCGTCCGATTTCGGATACGAATGCCCAGCTTCAACGTCGCCGCGTCTCGCAGCTTCAGACCCCCAATGATGAATCATGCCGCCAACGATCCCTGAGGGAAAGTCTGCCCCCCGCCCCCATGCCCCGTCTTCAACGATAACAGTCACGCCTCTGGCTTCCAACAGTCCGATCACAGTTTCAGGTATGCGTTTCACTGTTCGTCTATTCTCCGTTCGGTGCGTCCGTCCCAAGACAAATGTTGCACCAATATCTCCATTTGGCCTTCGATGTTCCCGAGCCTGATGTTCGTATCTCCCGCTTGTTCCCGTGCCTGTTTCTCCATGTCGCGTATCGCGTCGTTGGTGCTGTCTACTTGGTCGCGTAACGTTGCACCGTTGTTTGGGCGGAACTCTTTCGCGATGGCGAGCAGCACCGGTTGGGCTTCCGCGAACCTGATGACGTTCATGAAGAACTTCCATCCTGGGCAGATCACATGCTGCCACGCTAGATACAAAGCGTATATCACTCCACCTGTTGCCGCAACTATCGCAGCGAACCGCAGATAGCCTTCCGCAGTCATCGTCATCGCTACTACAGTCGCCATTCCTATTCCTTCCTCCACATGACCTCAACGGTGAGGTCTGCACCCGCAATAGTTGAACCTATCTGGTCAACGTCGACAGACATGTATGACCCTTTCGCAATCTGTGTCCCAGCGGAAGCTACCCGGTCGGGGAGCGTCCATGCCCCGACGTTCGCTGCAGCGATGATAGTCGGACGGTTCGCCGCAGTCGTATAGATCGTTGCACCGTCCAAATTCACATCGACAATCAGGTTCGCACCGGTCGGTGCAGTGTTCGCGACGACACGGCACGCATAGATTTGCCTATCGACTTCTGCATACAAACGGACAGTTCCGGTAGATACTGCGACTGTGCCCGCAATGACGAACCTGGCAACGTCCATCCCGAAATCATTGTCTGCGATCGTTGTTTCCAAATAGGCTTCAACAGTGCCAGGTATCAACACACATGCCCCGACCCTGTTGTCTATCCCACCGGACAGGTCGAATGCCGATTTGTGGACTGCCGCAGCCGACGGGTCGAATGTCACACCGTCGAACGTGTTGGAGTCTCCGTCAGTGATGTGGATGCCGTCGGACACGCCCGAGTTGAACCTGGACGGTGTGTTCAACATGACAGTGTTGAACTGGTTGCGGTCAGATACGAGGTCGAGGTTGATGCCGTGTGCCTTTACCCTGTCAATATCAATGTTCGAGAACTGGCATTCCTCGGCGTGGGTGAGGTACAGGCCGTCACCGGACGAATACACGAGAGAGATGTTGGAGTATTGGCCGCGTGACGCCGAAATGTCGGCCCCGACCCGCATCCCATATTTCGTTACACCGTTCCCGTTGATGATATGAATGTTGTCGATTTTTGATCCCGCCGCTGGACACGACCACACACCGTCCTGGTTTGATAGGACCGTAATGTCAAGGTTCGACATGTGATGCAGCACACCCGTGTTGCCTGACGCCGGGGCGATCACTGGGAGTCCGGTGACAGCCATCAGATGCCGCCAGTTTCGATGAGTGAAAAGTCGGACAGTTCACAGTCAGACTTGTAAGTGATTTGGAAGTCGAAAGCCACATTGGTTGAATCAGAGACGAGACGTGTCACGTTCACACCGCACCCCATGAGTCGCGCCCCTGTCGGCAGAGCGAGAGTTACAAGTGCCACGTCGGTCCCCATATAGAACCGGCCTTCCGACAAGACAACAGTCCCGTAGGCTGTTGTCGACAGTTGATCCAACGCGTATTGGATTTCTTCCTCGTCGTTCGTACCGTCACAGATGAAGTCGGCTACGGCGCGAATATGTGACCTTGCCTCAGACGACGCTACGAGGAACGTCGGTTCTATCGGGCCGGTAAACACGTAGCCACCGGTGGCTTGCGCATTCGACAACGGTTCGGAAGACATGCGGTCGATTCGCCGCAGCAGGTAGTCAAGTCCGGCAGCTTGGGACGCTGGCCCGTCGTACCGTCTCCGTTTGATCGCCATGATCCACCTACACCGGTTGGAATTCGACTTGGAACTGTGGTTCCACTTCGTCGTCGCGCACCGACACGGCAGCGACCCTGAACTTGGCCGAAGCGTAATACATGGAACCGATTGTGACACGGAACGTGTCGCCAATGATGCAGTTGACGAGCGGGGTGAGTGTGTGGTTTGAGAACGACAGGATCAGTGATTCGCCAACGTCAGACGTGACAATTTCCGTCGCCTGCTTCAACAGTATCCCGGACAGCGAATCTTGCGACCCGAGATACGTTTCGATTTCCCCCCAGTTCGTTTCGATTGCCGTGTCCCGATATTCTTCCCAGTAGAAGTTGTCGCCTTCAACCATCGTGTAGGTCGAAATCGGTTCACGGCGCAGAAACGGTCCGGCAGCCATCAGTCCCGGTCGTGACAGGATCGCTGGCCCGTCCAACGCTGAATAGTCGGTCCCCATGTTCCCCGAGTTGTATGCGTTGAGCCGCCACTTCGTTTCGTCAGCAGGGTCAACGTCGACGGAGAACTCGTACCCCATTTCTTCCATACGTTCAATGACTGAACGGTAGGTGACGCCGCGCCGAACCCGGATGTCAATGTCTTCGTCCCAGGTCGCCCCGGACGAATCGAGTGTGTCGGTGAATGTTCTACCCAGCCAAGCCAACGCGGTTCGGCTATCGGCGGCATGGTCGATTCCGGCGTCGTCAAGCAAATCGTTGAGTATCTTCCCGACAGGTGCCGCTGGGAGACTGTTTGTGAATGTGGCGTCATCCATCCAAATGTTCGGGGATGCGCCTGCGGCCCCGTACCGCCAGTCCATCCACAGTTCGGTCGTGTCGGCTACAAACGTGACGTAGGCGAACGTCCAATCTACGACACCTGTAGGTATCTGTGTCGTCTGTGACGCTGCCCATGCACCTGATGGCCGTTTCGCAACCATCACAATCGGTTCGTTGCCTGCACCATCATGTTGGAACCATGCACCATAGGTGTACGTTTTGCCGACAACGAGGTCGTCTATCTTCTGCCGGATACCTGACGTGTTGATTGTCGCGGCAGCATTCACCTTGTATTGAAGCGAGTAGGTGCCGTTGCGTTTCACGACGGAACTCAAAGCGAACGTGTCGAACACGCCGATAGTTTCCCACGGGTCCAATCCGATTCCGGGCCCGGTGACAGTGATGTTGTCGACTCGGAACAGGGAAGATACGCCACCGATATGGTCGTCGTATTGGATGATGACTTTCGTTTCGGTCACACCGGCACCGAACGTGACTGTCGCGTCCAACGTCTGCCATGTGCCGTCTGATGCACCTGCCCGATATGCGACAGCGTCAAGTTCAGCTATCCCATATCCGGACCAGACGGCGGCCCCGACATTCAGGACCGACCCGTCACCCATCTCAATATACATTGTGTAACGGTCGCCGGTCGCTGCCGGGTCTTTCAGTTTCGCAGAGAAAACATACTGTTGCCCGCCTTTGACTGGGATAGTCGGTGACATCATCCCTGAATGCAATACACCGGGGTCGATTTCGAAGGCATATGTGCCTGCGAACACGTCGGCGGACTGTACGGCAAGCGACACGTCAGGCGTGTCGAATATCGAGTCGTCTGGCGTGTCTGACCACGGATTGACTTCACCCGTTTCGGCGTCGCCGTTCAGATTCCAATCCTCGAACCCTGTGTTGAGCAAACCGTTCGACCCGCCAACCCCATATTCCCAGTCAGGGTCAATTGACGGTTTCGCATTCCAATCATATTGCCGGACCGATACACGGTCGAGACAGGTGCCGCGGCTCCCACCTTCAACAACCGCCGTTCTCGCCCCCGTGTCTGTGAAGTTCATATCGAGCGACTCGACGTAAAAGTCGTAGACGGGTGTCTCACCGATGTAGGCGCGGACAATGGAAGCATTGTCGAGTGCACGGTTCGTTTGGTCTATTGAAAGCAAATCGTCGAGACGTGCATGGTTGACTGGCAAAGCCAACGTTGCCCTCCCAAACAGGTCAGCGGTGAACGACGCCGACACTTCGCCGCGGAGAGGGAACTTTCTCGCAAACGTGCCGGATTCTTGCCTCGACCACACTTCGTATCTGATGGCAGCCACAGGTCACGTCACCGCCACTTCGTGTACCAGTCGGCGGTAACGACAGCAACACCAGCCGTCTGGCTGACGGTGACTGCGTTCGCGCCAGGGTCGAGCTCCATCCACCACGGAGTCGAGACACGCAGGAAATTCGAATAATCAGCCCCGCCTGTGATTTTCACACATGTCCCTGCACCGATGTCGACCCGCACACCACCGGCAGGCAAAACTCCGGCAATCTCTATCCAGTCGCCTGTGTCGTCATGTGTTAGACGCGAATCGGTGGACCCTCCTGTGAAGTCCAGGATCGCGTCGTCTACGGGTGCATCACCTGCGACTGTGAAAATCGGAGTGGCGTTGAGAAGGTCTGACCCGCCGACCCAAAACGGTTTCGGTGCCCGCATCGGCCACGAATAGGTGACACGGTTCTGTGTCGGGCGAACAGTATCGACCTGCCACATGTCGAGATACACGGTGCCAGTGTCGGGG
>VAPL010195163.1_pt1 | contig 18082 bp, 18 predicted proteins | sample 3395061 | NCBI WGS metagenome assembly VAPL01 (sample SAMN08290444, study PRJNA428436) | hydrothermal vent metagenome | isolation source: Deep-sea hydrothermal vent chimney 2 | place: Pacific Ocean: Juan De Fuca Ridge | depth 2182 m m | reverse complement strand
CCGGTGGTGTATCGAGGGTTGGCTCGGGTGTATCTGCAATGTCGTCCGATAAGGTTGCTGCTTCTGTAGCCGGTTCAATGGCCGGTTTTGCAGCGGCTTCTGGTAGTGCTACAGGTGCGCTAACAACGGCAGCGGGTTTGGGCTGTGCGGCATAATCGGGTAGTTGTAATGAGTCGCCCACTGAAATATTGCCGGTGCCATTTTTAAAAACCTCCGGGTTCTGCTGTACCAGTGCCTTGCGTAACTCGGCCTGTTTTTTTGCGCTTTCGGGGTAAATCGTGCGGGCAATCTTATACAGTGAGTCGCCGGGCTTGATTACCCAGTGGCTGCCGTCAATGATTTCAGCGGATAATGCGCTGGAAAACAGGCAGCTGAATAACAGGCTGCTAATGTAATTTTGGTATCTGTGTGTGCGAGTGAGGTTGTCCATAGTGTTTCTCTAAAATAATTTTTAATAGCGTTAAAAAGTATAGTTAACGGTCATATTGATTATATTGCGCTCATAGCTGCGCAGGTTATCGGTTGAGTCATTTTTGGTGTATCCATAACGTGTATTCAGTCGCCATTTGCGTGCAAATGCCCAGATCAGGTTTAGATCGGCGGTGTTGTAGTCATCATCTCGTTCGGAGTAATCACTGTTCTGCGTGCCGATAGCGGTTTGTAGGGCAAGGGTGTTGGTGAAATTAAGTACCAGCCCGAGGCGCAGGCTGTAAATATCCCGTTCCGCCTCTCTCAGTGAAATCGGGTTGGATGAATCCTCCGCGCTCTCTGTTCCCAGACTGAGGGTAGTAAATAACAGAGGCTGTAAATACGATGAAAACGCGTGGGTGTAATTCATGCCAAGGGTAATCAGGTCAGAGTTTCTAAACGCCAGATCAGGGTAATCAAACTGGGCATACTGCAGTGAAGAGTTAAAACTGGATTGTTGTGACAGGGTGTATTGCCAATTCAGGTTAATACCACTTAATGTCCGGAAGCTGTCGCCATCAAGATTGAATTGCTGTGCAATTATCTCTGCTTTGTATTTGCTGGCGGCCTGTAAATGGGCAATACCCAGCTGGATGGTGCCGGTGGCAGTGTCAAATTCGCTTAAATCCTGGTTTTTGCGAAAATCGCCGGAGAGAGTAGATTCAAATAACCACCCCGGACTCATCGGGTGAATATAGGTCCATCCGCCACTGATTGAGGCGTAATTATCATCTTTGGCTTCGCTGTCCGGCAGGGATAAGTTCTCATCTACCCCTACATTGACATTATCGTCAGCACCCAGAGAAAACTCCATATAGCCACTATGAGTAGGACGATAACGTGATTCATTAATACGAATTCTATCCAGATAGGCTTCTGCGGTATCTTTCACTATCGGTGGCGGGTTGTCTTTTAGTACCGCTTGAAAAGTTTCTCTGGCAAGGGCGTACTCCTGCAAAATAAAGTAGCCACGGGCCAGCTCTATGCGGGCAACCTGATCTTGCGGAAAAACCAGTAAAACCCGTTCCAGTGCAAATGTGCCTTCACTGGCATGGCCGGTATCGATAGCCGATACACCGTAAAAATAATCAAAGTACGGGTCGCCTTCCATTTCAGCTTGATGCTGATGGGCATATTCATAGGATTGAGCGCGCTTATAGTTTTCAAATAAGGATTGCAGGTGTTTGATATCAAAGCCATCGGTCCCGGCAAACAGAGCCTGTGGCAATGAAATCAGGAGCACAAGCAGAGCTGTAGTGTATTGAGTCATTTTCATTTTACTTGTCGTTTTATTAAGAACCTGTGAATAGTATAGATATTGGAGGGGTAATATGCCAAACAAAATGTCTATTTTAAAAAATATTGTATTAATTTGATGTGCGTCCGGTACCAACAGAAATAAACCCTGTCCGGCTGTATATTCCGTTGAATTCCCTGTAATATCCAAAATTCGAAAATTCACCCTATTTTAGACAATAAAGTTAAACAGCAGGATATCCATCAATGACCGACGCACTCGCCGGTTTACACATTAAATCTATTAGTTGCACCCGAGGTTATCGAGATTTGTTTACCAATCTCGACTTTCAACTGTGCCCGGGGCAGGTGCTGCGGGTAGAGGGTAAAAATGGCAGCGGTAAAACCAGCCTGTTGCGTATTATGGCGGGTCTGGCACAGCCATTAGAAGGCGAGGTATTGTGGCAGGGGCGTAAAATTCATCACACCGAATCAGACTATCTACAAAATTTACTGTTTCTGGGGCACCGTGCGGGCATTAAATATGAGCTCACACCGGTTGAAAACCTGTGCATGGCAAAATCGCTGCACGGCAGCAAAACTGAAGATGGTATTGAAGAAGCGCTTTATCAGGTGGGCCTGTATGGTTTTGAAGATATACCTTGTGGACAGTTATCCGCTGGGCAAAAGCGTCGGGTGGCATTGGCTCAGTTGTTTTTGACCCATGCTAAGTGCTGGATTTTAGATGAACCTTACACCTCGCTGGATGTGGCGGCTGTGGCGATGCTGGAAAAACGCTTCGCCGAACACATTAATCAGGGTGGCATGCTGGTGATTACTTCGCACCAGCCGGTAACATTAGAAGCAGGAGATCAGCACCGGCTGGTTCTGCCCAAAACTCAGCTGGAGCCTATAACATGAGTGTTTCAGTCACGCCACCATCATCATTTGCAGCATTTATATCCCTTATTAAGCGTGATTTAATGCTGTCTTACCGGCATCGCAATGAATTACTGAATCCGCTGTTATTTTTTGTAATTGTGGTGACGCTGTTCCCATTGGGAGTATCCCCAGAAAAAACATTACTACAGACGATGGCGCCGGGGGTAATATGGGTGGCGGCGTTGCTGGCAGCAATGTTATCGCTGGATACTTTGTTTAAGTCAGATTATGAAGACGGTACGCTGGAGCAAATGATGCTCAGCCCGCATTCCAACGCATTACTGGTGCTGGCGAAAATTATCAGTCACTGGCTGGTAACCGGCGTGCCGATTATATTAATGGCCCCTCTACTTGGCTTGTTTATGTTTATGCCGGCGGAAGGGGTGAGTACCCTAATGCTGACCCTGTTATTAGGCACGCCTATCTTAAGTTTAGTGGGTGCAATTGGGATGGCGTTAACACTTGGACTGAACCGTGGCGGTATGTTGTTGTCTTTGTTAGTGCTTCCCCTGTATATTCCGGTGTTGATCTTTTCCGCGAATGCGGTGGATGCGAGTATGGCGGGGCTGGAAATTAAAGGTCAGATCTACTTTTTAAGTGCATTACTGGTGTTGTCGATTACGCTGGCACCGCTGGCCGCCGCCAGTGCTTTAAAGATCAGTATTGAGTAAAGCAGTTTTATTTGTGCCTGAACGTGAATTATCGCGAATGTTTTTGTTTGAGTGATTGATGCACACTGCGTTATTGCGATGTGCAATTGTGTTGTTGCTCCCCTCTTAGAAAAAGAGGGGCTGGGGGAAATTTAATGGGGAGGCTTAAGCCTCTCTAAATATCTAAATCCCCTCAGTCCGCCTTTTTTAAGAGGGAAGCAACAGCGTATTAAGTTTTAAATTAAATATATATTAAAAAGAGTTATGAAATTACCCGCAATTGTCCATAAGTTTTCGTCACCAAAAAATTTCTACATCATGTCAGGAAAAATGATTCCCTGGTTTGTGTGGAGTTTTTTATTGAGTTTGATTTTCGGTCTGTACTACGGCTTTTTTGTCGCCCCTACGGATTATCAGCAGGGTGAAAGTTATCGCATAATGTTCATTCATGTGCCCGCCGCGTGGATGTCGATGTTCATTTATATAGTGATGGCAGTATCCGGTGGCGTGGGCTTAATCTGGCGTATTAAAACGGCTGATTTAATGGCGAGTGTGAGTGCACCGATTGGAGCGGCGTTTACTTTGCTGGCATTAATCACCGGTTCACTCTGGGGTAAACCCATGTGGGGAACCTACTGGGTGTGGGATGCACGACTGACGTCTGAATTAATTTTACTGTTTTTATATTTAGGTTTTATTGCACTGCAGGCATCGATTGAAGATCCGCGAAATGCGGCGCGTGCCGGAGCCATCCTTGCCATTGTGGGTATCGTTAATATTCCGATTATTCATTATTCGGTTGAATGGTGGAGTACGTTACACCAGGGCGCAACGGTAACCAAAATGGATAAACCTTCTATTCATATTGATATGTTGATTCCCCTGCTAGTGATGGCGGTGTCATTTAAATTATATTATGCCGCCAGTGTATTAATGCGAGCGCGGGGTGAAATTTTACGCCGCGAGCAAAATACGCGCTGGGTGAAGGAGATAGTAGAAAATGAGCGCTAGTGAATTTTTTCATATGGGTGGCTATGCGGTTTATGTCTGGTCGTCTTATGGTGTTGCTTTAGTGTTATTAGGCTGGACTTTTCTCAGTCCGATTTTTACCAAGAAAAGCATTATTAAAGAGTTGAAAATAAAGTACCGCCAGCAGCAACGCCAGAAGCAGGAAAACCCATAAAAGTATAGTCTAGTAAAAGTAAAGTCCAGTAAAAGAAAGTATGGAGTAGTATTTTAGCTCCCCTCTTAGAAAAAGAGGGGCTGGGGGAGATTTGAAATTTTAAATACTTAAATCCCCATCGGCTCCTTATTGTTAAGAGAGGAAATTCAAACCTTAAAAGTGATACTAACTGTTTCAAACAGTGTTTGATCAGTAAATTAATCAGAGAGTTAAAAAGCATGACAGCCCGCCAGAAAAGAATGATGTTTGTTGTCTTATTAGTGATAGGCGTAGGTGTTTTCATTACTTTAATAATGAAAGCCCTCAATGAAAACATGAATCACTTTTATAGCCCTAGCGAAATACTGCAGGGCAAAGCGCCTAAAGAGCGTAACTTTCGTATTGGTGGACTCGTGGTAACCGGCAGTGTGAGACGCGATACACAAAGTTTAAAAATTGAATTTGATTTAACCGATGGCGCAAAAAACTTTCCGGTTTTATATGTCGGAATATTACCGGATTTATTTCGTGAAGGGCAGGGGATCGTGGCCACTGGTAAGTTAAATGGTAATGTTTTTGTGGCCGAGGAAGTGCTGGCAAAACATGATGAAAACTATATGCCGCCGGAAGTTGCCGATGCATTGAAAAAAGCCGGAAAGTGGAAAGAAGGTGATACGCAAATGATGAAGCATCCTGAAAATGTACCGGTGGGTGAGGGCAATCCTTACCCCGGTAGTCAACCTGCTGCAAAATCCGGAGAATAAAATGATTCCAGAAATTGGTCACTTTGCATTAATTCTTGCGCTGGTTTTAGCTTTAATACAAGGAGTTGTGCCATTGATTGGGGCACAGAAAAAAATCTCCAGTTGGGTTGAAGTTGCAGCACCGGCAGCGATAGGGCAAACCCTGTTTATCGTTATTAGTTTTATCTGTTTAACTTATGCGTTTTTAACGGATGACTTTTCTGTAGGTTATGCAGCTCGACAATCGAATACTGAATTACCGGTGATGTATAAAATTTCGTCGGTGTGGGGCGGACACGAAGGTTCGTTATTATTGTGGACCATGTTTTTAGCAATGTGGACGGCGGCGGTTGCGCTGTTTAGTCGAGCTATGCCGCTTATTATGCGCGGTCGGGTGATTGCGATAATGGGCCTGGTGAGCGTAGGGTTCTTATTGTTCACTCTGTTGACATCTAATCCGTTTGATCGCCTTTTTCCAGCACCCATGGAAGGTCGAAGTTTAAATCCATTACTGCAGGATTTTGGCTTAATCATTCACCCGCCTATGTTGTATATGGGTTATGTCGGATTCTCAGTGGCATTTGCATTTGCAATTGCAGCAATGCTCGGTGGTCGTCTGGATTCGGCGTGGGCTAAATGGTCGCGTCCGTGGACAAATATCGCCTGGGTATTTTTAACAATCGGTATTGCACTGGGAAGCTGGTGGGCTTATTACGAGCTTGGCTGGGGTGGCTGGTGGTTCTGGGATCCGGTGGAAAATGCTTCCTTCATGCCCTGGTTAGTGGGCACCGCATTAATCCATTCCTTAGCCGCTACCGAAAAACGCGGCGTGTTTAAAGCGTGGACAGTACTGTTGGCAATCTTTGCTTTTTCATTGAGCTTGCTGGGTACATTTCTAGTCCGCTCTGGAGTATTAACATCGGTGCATGCCTTTGCGAACGACCCGGAACGCGGCATCTTTATTCTGATCTTTCTTGGTGTTGTTGTGGGCGGTTCACTGGCGCTTTACACCTGGCGTGCACCACAAATTCGCAGTGCGGTGAAACTTAATATGCTATCCCGTGAAGGCGGGTTACTGCTAAATAATATTCTGTTAGTTATTACGGCATCGGCAATTTTGCTGGGCACTCTGTATCCGCTGGCATTAGATGCACTGGATGCGGGAAAAATTTCAGTTGGCCCGCCGTATTTTAATGCGATGTTTGTACCATTAACCATTCCTATAGCACTGTTGTTAGGGGTGGCGGCATTGTCGCGCTGGAAGGCGGATAGTCTTGACCGACTGGGTAAAAAACTATTGATTCCATTTGTGTTTAGTGTCGTGATGGGTACGGTTATTCCTTACGCATTATTAGATGAAGTTAAATGGGGTGCGGTGGTGGCTGTGATGTTAGCGCTGTGGATTACCTCATTGAGCTTTGTGGGAATACTAGACCGGGTTGCCGGCAAGCAAGATAAAATGCAGGCGCTGTTAAATGTACCGCGTGGATTCTATGGTATGACATTTGCTCATATGGGAGTTGCCATGTTTGTTGTTGGTATCACATTAACCTCACTGTATAGCACCGAAAAAGATATTCGTTTAGTGCAAGGGCAATCTTATTCTATTGGTGAATATAACTTTCTGTTTGAGGGCGTACAACATGCCACAGGGCCTAATTATGTTGCCGATGAAGGATGGTTTTCGGTGAAGTATCAAGGTCAGCAGATTACCCGTTTGCACTCGCAGAAACGTTTATATAATGCCGGTGGTATGCCAATGACTGAAGCCGGAATTGATGCGGGCTTCTGGCGTGACTTATATGTTTCACTGGGTGAAGACCTGGATGGTAAAGGTGCATGGAGTGTGCGTTTATATCACAAACCCTTTATTCGCTGGATCTGGCTGGGGGCATTGATAATGGCCTTTGGCGGGCTACTGGCAGCAACGGATAAACGTTACCGCAAAAGCGTAAAAGCAGCGCAGCCGAATGTAGCTGCTGCGGAGGCTGCGTAATGGCGCGTTATTCACTGCTGTTTGGTTTTTTTATTATGATTGGCGGCTTTGCCTATATGCTGAACCGCACCAATACGGGTGATTATAATCCACGGGATATTCCCACCGAGTTTATTGGTCGCAGTGCGCCGGCAATTAATGTTCCCGACTTATATAATGAAACTGAGATAGTGAAAACAGCTGACATGCTGGGCAAAGTCTGGCTGTTTAATGTGTGGGGAACCTGGTGCCCTGAATGCTGGCGTGAGCATGCTTATTTAATGGAATTAAATCGCAATGGTATTCCTATTGTAGGGCTTAACTGGCGTGATACTCGTGTGGAAGCTAAAGCGATGATAACTAAAATGGGTAACCCGTTTGTTAAAATCGGTTTTGACCCGGACAGTTCGGTGGCGATTGACTGGGGGGTATATGGTGCGCCGGAAACCTTCCTGATAAATGCTAAAGGTCAGATTATGGCTAAACATGCCGGTGGTATTACACCGTCGGTTTGGCAAAAAAAGTTCAAACAGTATTTTGTTAAATAATAAAAGTAAGGCTGAAAAAGTATTTTACAGCTTTATTGGTGAGTCATTTCAGCGAAGACTGGAATTCAGTGGCTTTGGTTTATTGAAAATCAAGCCACTGGATTTCCGTCTCAATAGCATACCGGAATGGCAAAGTTTTTTATCTACCCTTGAGTTAAATAAAAAATGAACAGTTTAAAAGTATCGTTTTTTTTAATGTTGATTTTACTGTTTTCAACAGCAGTACAAGCCAGATTCGAAACCCACGATTTTGCTACGCCAAAAATGGAAAGCGATTATAACGTATTGGTGCAGGAGCTACGTTGTCTGGTTTGTCAAAATCAGAACCTGGCTGATTCCAATGCAGAGCTTGCGCAGGACATGCGATTACTGGTTTATAAAAAACTCAGCGAAGGTATGAGCAAAGATGAAATCGTTGATTTTATGGTGGTACGTTACGGCGATTTCGTGATGTATCGGCCACCGGTTAAAAAATCGACTTTTTTACTCTGGTTTGGGCCGTTAATATTTTTTGTAGTGGCGGCACTGGTGGTCTTTAGTTATATGCGTAAACAGAATAAAGAGGCTGATGATGTGATTGATGAGCAGCAACAAAAAAAAGCCCATTCGTTGCTGGATGATTAATCCCGTTATGTGTATTGAATAACTAGAGTTTTATTGAAATAGAATCAAAAGGCAACGGCCTGGTGCCGTTGCCTAAAAAGAACCCCCGGAATTTTTATGATTAGTTTTATTGTTAGTGCAGTTGTTTTAGTTTTACTCGCGATCATATTTATTGTGCCTACACTGCGCAAACAAAATTATGCGTTTTCTGATGAATACGATGATTTGAATGTGACGATTGCAAAAGAACGTTTAGTCGAAATTAAACTGCAATTAGAAAGCGGTGAAATTAATCAGCAAGCTTATCAGCAAATGCATGCTGAGCTTGAATCGACATTGGCATTAGATTTAAGTGATGCAGGCCAGTCCGGTAATGAACAACCCGTAGCATCTAAAACGAATAAGCTGGCAGCGTTAATACTGGCTCTTTCAATTCCGCTAGCGGCGGCAGGCCTGTATTATCAGTTAGGTGATTTTAAAGCCGCAACCGGCACACGGATTGCACAAACGGTGATACCCGCCGGTGAAAATCATTCGAAAATGACAATGGAAGAGGCGCTGGCAAAGCTTGAACAACGACTTGCGCAGGATCCGAATAATCCGGATGGCTGGTTTATGTTAGGTAAAACCTATATGGCGGTAAAGCAGTTTCATAAAGCTGCGGCTGCTTATGAAAAAGTGCTGGAGCTAGAAAGCGCCAGTCAACAGCCTGAAGATCCGGAATTACTGCTGCGTTATGCGGATGCGATAGCGATGACGGAAGGTGGCAGTTTAACCGGCAAAGCAAAGCCCATTGTTGATAAAGTGATAAAGATGATGCCGAATAACCCGACGGTGTTATGGATGGCGGGGACGTCAGAAAGCCAGCAGGGAAACTATGCCAAAGCGTTAACATTCTGGTATAAGTTGTATCCCATTATCAGTCAGGATGCAGAGGCGCAGCAGCAGCTGTCTCTTTTAATTAAAAAAGCAGAGGATCAGTTACCGGCAGACAAAGTTGCAGAATTGAAAAAAGCCGTACCTACGCAAATGCAGCAATCAGCCGCATTGCCTACGGCTCAAGCAATGGCCCCCGCCGGTGATGATGGTGCCGCGCAGATTATGGTTAGCGTTGAGCTGGATCCGTCTTTAAAAGACCGGGTTAGCCCCGGTGATACATTATTTATTTTTGCTAAAGCCATGCAGGGGCCGCCAATGCCACTGGCAGCAGTTAAGAAAACAGTAGCTGATTTGCCAATTACGGTAAGCTTAAGCGATGCAATGGCGATGATGCCACAAATGAAATTATCGAGTTTTGAACAGGTGAAAATTTCTGCAGTGATTAGTAAATCCGGGCAGCCGGGTACTCAGCCGGGTGATTTATTTGCTGAAAAGTCACCGGTAAATGTTAAGGCTCAGGAGAAAATCAAGCTGATTATTAATCAGATTAAATAATTCGCCAATATGTCCGGCAACCGACCCGGTAAATCCTCACTGATAAATACTCATATGAATCAGTGAGGTGGCGTTTTTCTAACAAGCCGCTCCAACGCTCTTTTCTATATCTGTTTTTCTCAATAAATGCATTCTGTGTATGCTTTAATTTCCGCTCTGTGAATTTATTTCAGATAGGGTGGATGTCTTTGTACTAATAAGTTCTGTTTTTTCGACTATTGTCTGCATATAAATCTGTCTTCCCCAAAATATAAGCAGCTGCTAATTTGACCTGAATCAATGTTAAGTTCATCTAATGTGCTTTACTCATTATACAAGATAAGTGTTAGCCAGATAATCTCCAGCAACGAGAGGGCAAGTTGAAAGCACAGGCTATAAATCGTAAACAGTTTCTACAAGGTCAATTTAAAGGAGAGATTCCAATTCGTCCCCCCTGGTCGATAGAGGAGTCACTTTTTACGGATGTGTGTACCCGGTGCTTTGAATGTGCGCAGGCATGTCCGTCTAATTTAATTGTAAAAGCGGCAAGTGGCTTTCCTCAAATGAGTTTTAAGCGGCTGGGCTGTGATTATTGTGAAGCTTGTGTGCAGGCATGTCCTGAGTCGGCATTAATACTATTAGAAAATAATCATCAGACTCCGTGGTCGCAATTAGCCGTTATTAACAATCAGTGCCTTGCTGAAAATGGCACAGTGTGTCGTTCCTGCGGTGAAGCGTGTGAAGTGTCTGCAATTGAGTTTAAATTAGTGGTAGGTGGTAGTAGTCAGGTCAATATCAATACAGCAGTCTGCAATGGCTGTGGTGAATGTGTGCATGTGTGTCCAGCACAGGCAATAACTGTCCGTAAATATCCGCAAGGAAAAACATCATGAGTAAATATAATATTTGCAGTGCACTGGTGCACGCAAAGCTTGAGCAGATTGATTCTGTCAGGCAGACCCTTGAGAGTCAGGCGGGTGTGGAAGTGCATGCACAAACCGAAGATGGTCGATTAGTCGTGACCATAGAAGATGAAAACCGAAAAGAAGTTGGAGATCGAATTATGGGATTTTATAAAATCTCAGGTGTTTTATCGGCTTCAATGATTTACCAGTTTAGTGATGATGAATTTAACGAACAAGAAACTTTAGAAATACAATCTAATGAAGAGAGGATGTCAGCATGAAAATGACACGGCGTGAATTTGTAAAAAATAATGCGATAGCAGCAACTGCCACAGCTGCTGGTGTAACGATTCCCGGCATGAAAGAAGTGCTGGCCGCCTCTGAAGATAAAATTCGCTGGGATAAAGCTCCCTGTCGTTTTTGCGGCACTGGCTGCTCGGTATTGGTCGGTACACAAAATGGAAAAATTGTGGCGACGCAGGGTGATCCGGATGCACCGGTTAATAAAGGTCTGAACTGTATTAAAGGTTATTTCCTGTCAAAAATTATGTATGGGAAAGATCGTTTGACCAAACCGCTATTGCGTAAAACCAACGGGGTATACGATAAAGAAGGTGAGTTTGAAGAAGTCAGCTGGGATGAAGCCTTCGGCATTATGGCTGAGAAATGGAAAGCCGCGATGAAAAAAGACATGGCCGCTAATAAAGGTAAGCCGGCGGATAAGCTCACTTCAACAGTCGGTATGTTTGGCTCCGGTCAGTGGACAATTTTTGAAGGCTATGCCGCATCTAAATTGATGAAGGCGGGTTTTCGCTCAAACCATATAGATCCGAATGCACGGCATTGTATGGCATCAGCAGTTGGCGGCTTTATGCGTGCCTTTGGCGCAGACGAACCCATGGGGTGTTACGATGATTTAGAACACGCAGATGCATTTGTGTTGTGGGGTTCAAATATGGCGGAAATGCATCCTATTTTATGGACGCGTATTACCGATACCCGTCTCACAAAAGACGATTGCGAAGTGCATGTATTATCAACATTTATACATCGTTCATTTGATCTTGCAGATAACCCGATGGTTTTCCATCCACAAACCGATATGGTGATTTTAAACTATATTGCCAATCATATTATTCAGACAAAAGCCTATAACAAAGACTTTATCGGTAAGCACGTAAACTTTAAAAAGACACCGACCGATATTGGTTACGGTTTACGCCCCGAGCATGAGCTGGAGAAAAAGAAAACTGGCAAAGGCGGTAAGCTCAGTAGTATTTCATTTGAAGAATATGCTAAGAGTATTGAAAAATATACACTGGATTATGCGCACGAAATTTCCGGTGTACCAAAGAAAAACCTACAGCGTTTAGCTGAACTTTATGCTCACCCAACTAAAAAAATAACATCGCTATGGACCATGGGCTTTAATCAGCATACACGTGGTGTGTGGACTAATGGCTTGATGTATAACGTACATTTATTAACCGGAAAAATTTCACAGCCGGGTAACGGTCCGTTCTCACTAACCGGACAGCCTTCTGCCTGTGGTACGGCTCGCGAAGTCGGCACATTCTCGCATCGTCTGCCAGCGGATTACGTGGTTAAGAAAAAATCTCATCGTGAATTTGCAGAAAAAATCTGGGAGTTGCCGGAAGGTACAGTGCCGGGTAAGCCGGGTTATCACGCGGTGCTACAAAACCGTATGTTGAAAGATAGCAAGCTGAATGTGTACTGGGTAATGTGCAATAACAATGTGCAGGCTGCGGCTAATTTAAATGAAGAGACATTACCGGGATATCGTAATCCGGATAATTTTATTGTCACTTCTGATCCGTATCCAACTATAACCGCAATGGCATCTGATTTAATTTTACCCACTGCTATGTGGACAGAAAAAGAGGGGGCTTATGGTAATGCAGAACGCCGTACCCAGTTCTGGCGACAGCAGGTGAGTGCGCCGGGTGAATCCAAATCTGACTTATGGCAGTTAATGGAATTTTCAAAACATTTTAAAATGGAAGATGTGTGGCCTGCCGATTTATTAGCTAAATCGCCACAGTATAAAGGCAAAACGTTATTCAGTGTGCTGTTTGAAAACGGCTATGTAAACCAGTTTAAAAAGCAGACGGTAATGGATGACCGGGGTAATAAATATCAGAATGATGAAATGGAAGACTTCGGTTTTTACGCACAAAAAGGTTTATTTGAAGAGTATCGTCGCTTCCAGTTGGAAGGTGTGAAAAAAGGTCATGAGCAGGCACCATTTGATACCTATCATAAAGTTCGCGGTTTGAGATGGCCGGTAGTTAATGGTAAAGAAACTCTCTGGCGTTATGCAGAAGGTTATGACCCGTATGTTAAAAAAGGTGAGGGCTTTAAGTTTTATGGTAAGAAGGATGGCAGGGCAAATATTATTACTGCACCTTACGAGCCAGCTGCAGAAAGTCCGGATAATGAATATGATTTGTGGTTATCAACCGGCCGTGTTTTAGAACACTGGCATTCTGGTACGATGACGCGTCGTGTGCCGGAACTGTATCGTGCGGTTCCTGATGCGGTGGTATTTATGCATCCGGATGATGCCAAATCACGTGGTTTACGTCGCGGTTTAACCGCAAAAATAATTTCACGACGTGGTGAAATAGAATGTCAGGTTGAAACCCGTGGTCGTAATCGTCCACCAAAAGGTCTGGTGTTTGTACCCTGGTTTGATGCGGGTCGGTTGATTAACAAAGTCACGCTGGATGCCACTGATCCGTTATCTAAAGAAACCGATTACAAAAAGTGCGCCATTAAGATAGAGAAGGCTTAGATCCGTTATTAGTTGATGGTCTTTAATCAGCCATACTGGCAATGTCGGTTTGTTCTGGTTAAAGATTGAATGACCTTTCAAAGCATAGAAATATATAGAATAGAAAACAGGAATAAATATTAAGTGAATACCAGCGCAAACACGACATTAAACAGTCGCCGTAAATTTCTGGAAAAAGTTTCCAGAACGGCTGGTGGTGCTGTGATGTTCGGGATAGGTTTGGGCCTGTATTCACAACAGTCTAAATCATTACCCACGGGTGCAATTCGTCCACCGGGTGTAAAAAATGAAATCGATTTTTTATCGGCATGTATACGTTGTGGATTGTGTGTGCGCGATTGTCCCTACGATACGTTAAAGCTTTCAAAGCTTGGCGATAGCGTTGCACTGGGTACACCTTATTTTGATGCGCGTAGTGTCCCCTGTGAAATGTGTGAAGATATTCCATGTATTAAGGCCTGTCCTACAGGGGCATTAAATCCTGATCTTACTGATATTGATAATGCACAGATGGGATTGGCTGTGCTGATAGATCAGGAAGCCTGTATTGCGTTTCAGGGGCTGCGTTGTGAAGTATGCTATAACGTTTGCCCGGTTCGTGATAAGGCTATTTCTATTGAGTACTCACATAATAAACGTACCGGAAAACATGCGTTATTTATTCCAGTGGTGCATTCGTCTGATTGCACTGGATGTGGAAAATGTGAGCATGCCTGTATTCTTGATGAGGCGGCAATAAAAGTATTACCCACAAAACTGGCGAAAGGTGAGCTGGGTAAGCATTATCGTTTGGGCTGGGATGAAAAGCGTCAGGCTGGTGAAAGTTTAGTGACTCCGGATATTGAACATCAGTATAACTTGCCAGAGGGAACCCGTTATGACTATGAAGGTGAAGGATTAATTCAGCCTGAAACAACACCGCCGAAAACACCATTTGAAAAAACTGCGATTGAGCGTTTGAACGGAGGCAAGCTGTAATGGCGGCCAGTGTTAAAAAAATCGGCGAGGATGCTATTGATTCAAAAGGCTGGTTAGTGGCACATAAGTGGTTGTTGCTTAGACGTATCAGCCAGCTGAGTATTTTGCTTTTATTTTTAGCCGGGCCGATGTTCGGAGTCTGGCTTGTTAAAGGCAATATGAGTTCGAGCTTAATTCTGGATACGTTGTCGTTAAGTGACCCGTTTGTGTTTATGCAATCTATTTTTGCAGGGCATTATCCGCAATTAACCGTGCTGAGCGGGGCGTTAATTGTTACTGCATTTTATTTAGTTGTTGGTGGACGGATATATTGTTCGTGGGTATGCCCGATCAATATGGTTACCGACCTTGCTGACTGGGTCAGGCGTGTGTTTAAAATAAAAACCACATTACACTTTGCTCGAGCCAGTCGTTATGGTTTTCTGGTTGTGTTATTTATTCTGGCAGCCGTTACAGGAACGCTGGTATGGGAGTTGGTTAACCCGGTAACATTGCTACAGCGCGAGCTGGTTTTTGGGATGGGGTTTTCGTGGCTGTTAATCAGCGGCATATTTATTCTTGATGCATTGGTTAGTCGCCGTGCGTGGTGTAGTCACCTTTGTCCAATGGGTGCATTTTATAGTGTATTGGGAAAATTCAGTTTAATAAAAGTAAATGCAGCAAACAGAATAGAGTGTAATGACTGTATGGACTGCTATGCGATATGTCCGGAACCACAGGTTATAAAGCCTGCGCTTAAAGGCAGTGGCAGTGTGTTAATTGATTCTGGAAACTGTACAAACTGTGCGCGTTGCATCGATGTTTGTGCAAAAGATGTTTTTACTATTAATCACCGATTTATTAATTTAAAACCATAACTTCATGATATGTTTATTAACTTCTCAGGGGGAGTTTAACTTATGAAAAATTCAATTTTAGCAGGGTTAATACTGGTGGGTTCATCAGTGCTAGTGTCAACTGGCGTAATAGCAGGACCAGGTGAAGTTAATTCATTACGTGGTTCATCGGATATTGAAGCGTCATCAAATGAAGTGGTGATAAAGCGCAATATCAGTGATCAGGCCCCGATCACTCGTGAGTATGTGCAACAGCCACCGCTCATTCCGCATAAGATAAAAGGCTATAAAATTAACTTGAAATTTAATAAATGTTTAACCTGCCATAGCTGGGCAAACTACCAGAAATCAGGGGCAACGAAAATTTCACAAACGCATTTCACAGGGCGGGATGGCGAGGCGATGTCAAATGTTGCACCGCGCAGATATTTCTGTAACCAGTGTCATGTACCACAGGTAAATGCAAAACCGCTGGTGGGAAATTCATTTCAGTCAGTTAATGTCATTCACTAGAATTTAAGGGTGTAGCAATGAATATTAAGTCATTGATAAAAAAATTGAGAAGCCCGAGTACGGCAACATTAGGGAGTTTGATTGTTGCCGGATTTGTCGCGGGTGTTATTTTCTGGGGTGGGTTCAATACCGCAATGGAGGCGACAAATACTGAAGGCTTTTGTATTGGTTGTCATGAAATGAAAGAAAATGTGTATCAGGAATATAAAGAAACTATTCATTATTCTAACCGCACCGGGGTGCGGGCAACTTGCCCGGACTGTCATGTGCCGAAACCATGGATTCATAAAATGGTGCGCAAGGTTCAGGCCAGTAACGAGCTGTTACATAAAGCACTGGGCACCATTGATACGCCTGAAAAGTTTGAAGAGAAGCGTCTGGAGTTAGCACGTAATGTCTGGCGCTCTATGAAAAAAACAGACTCACGTGAATGTCGTAACTGTCATAACTATGAATCTATGGATTTTGCCGAGCAACAACGCCGCGCTGTGTCTAATCATAGTAAGGGGCTGGAGAGCGGTCAGACCTGTATTGACTGTCATAAAGGTATCGCTCATTCATTACCTGCTTTATATGAAGTAGACCCGAGTGCAGTGACTGGAAATGCTGGGCATTGATTAAGTTTTAATCAGTTCTACAGATAGCGGTTTCTGATGTACAATTAGAATCTGCTATTTTTAGAACTGATACAGATGAAAAAAACCAAAAAGTATTCACTACAACTTATACTCACAAGCTTATTTGCCGTTCTTATTCTAAGTGTCGGCGGTCTGGTAGGAACGCTTAACTATATACAAAACACAAAGCTACTGTTATCCGCCTCGGATGAAATATATGACAGAGCGTCTAAAGAAATTGTTCTTAACTATCGTAAAACATATAGTCCGGTACACAACTCGCTGGCAATGCTTTCACATTCTTCATTATCCGCCAGTAAAACATTTAAACAACGCTTAAAATATATCGGTTCAATATCCGCAGCGCTATATACTGAGGCTTCTATTACCGCCATACAACTGGGCTATGAAGATGGTGATTACTTTATTGTTAGAAAGCTTAACACCCGGGAATTAAGAGAAAAATTTAATGCTCCGGAAAAAGCGGCGATGGTGGTGGATAATCTGTCTTTTTCTGAGGTAGGTAAATCGCAACTGGACAGATTATATCTGGATAGGCATCTGCATAAGTTGCATAGTGTTACACCAGTAAACAGTGATTATGATCCGCGAACCCGTCCGTGGTTTATACAGGCTACAGACAAACCGCAAGCGATAGCACCCTATTACTTCTATTTTATGCAAAAAGTCGGTACCACAGTTACCATGAAAATGCAGCATTCTAAAACAGTGGTCGCAACTGATATTACTCTGGATGATATATCTACAGGTCTGCAACGTTCCAGAATGACAGATTTATCGGAGTTGTATTTAATTACATCTAAAGGACATGTGGTCGCTAGCTCTAATGTGAATGAAAGCTTAATTAAAAATGCCGGAGGGGATATTACCCTTAAATCATTATCTGAATTAAACAGTCATGTTGTGAAAAGTTTTTTTACTGATCATGCATTTAACGAACAGACATTAATTTTTAATGTTGATGGTGCGCCCTGGCAAGGTGCAGTTAAAAAAATCGGTAAATTAGGCGGGGATCATCTTTATCTGTTTATGTTTACGCCGGTTAAAGAGTTGCTTAAAGATGCGATTAGCATTGCGCTTAATTCATTGTATTTGCTACTGGTGATTATTTTAATGACATTGCCGGTTATCTGGTTCATCTCTAAACGTATTTCTGCAGCTATGCATCAACTGGCGATTGATGCCAAAGAAATAATGAATTTTAATTTTTCTGAGTCACCTCAGACGATAACGCGAATTGAAGAAGTTGATGATCTGGCGAATGCTCAGGCATTAATGAAATCAAGTCTAAGCCGATTTATGAGCTTGATAAATTCACTCGCACATGAAAAAAACTTTGATTCTTTGCTGGAAAAAATCACCATTGAAACACTTGATGCAGGTCAGGCAGATGCGGTGGCTACTTATTTAGTGGATGATAGTAATGGTGCTTTAAAGCCAAATACACTGAAGCTTAAAACGAATTCAAAAGTTTCAAGTGAGTGTTTGCCCGATTTTTCACTGACCGATAATAATGGGATTTCAAAGATAATTAATTCTATTGATTGTAAGTACCTGTATCAGGATGCAAAGCAGGATAAGCATTGGTCAGCACTCGCGGATAAACTCAAAGATGAAAATTTGCATCTGGTTTTATTGCCATTACGCAATCGACAGT
>VAPL010101319.1_pt1 | contig 18083 bp, 16 predicted proteins | sample 3395061 | NCBI WGS metagenome assembly VAPL01 (sample SAMN08290444, study PRJNA428436) | hydrothermal vent metagenome | isolation source: Deep-sea hydrothermal vent chimney 2 | place: Pacific Ocean: Juan De Fuca Ridge | depth 2182 m m | reverse complement strand
GGCTATCCGCTGTGGATCAGGATCGACCTGGCCGATCCGGGAATTGCGGCGCCGAAAGCCGAAACTCCATGGGCCTGGCAGGCCGGTAATCTGCTCATAACCGCCCGCCCGTGGGCGCCGGGGCGGGTGCGGCTGGCGACCGGCGGCGAGCAAATGATATCCTATCAGGATGGCGCCCGACGCCTGACCTACGCCGGAACGCTGACCGCCGCCGCCATCGTGTTGACCTTCGCTAAAGGCGTTCCGCAATCGATCGGGGTCAATGTGTCCGGCCTGGATCTGGCGGCGCAACGGGGGGCGGTCGGAAAAATCGCCATAGCCGCCGCCGATCTGACGCTGCGGCGGCTGGAATTTATTCCGGGTTCGCCGCCGGACGCGGCCAGTATGGCGCTGGATATAAAGGCTTCGGGGATCGAGCTGCCGGCGCTGATTGGCGCGCCGCTGGGTGGCCGTATGGCAAGTTTGCGGGTGGCCGCCCGGCTGCTCGGCCAGTTTCCTCGCGGGGCCGGGGCGCCGCCGGTCGAGGCGCTGGAAATCTGGCGGGATGGCGGCGGCACGGTCGAAGTAGACCGGCTATCCCTGCGCTACGGCCCGCTTGCCCTGCGCGCCGACGGCACCCTGGCGCTGGATCGCGATTTACAGCCAATCGGCGCCTTTACCGCCAGAATTCAGGGTTTTTTTGAAACCATTGACGCCCTGTCGCGGGCCGGAGTGATCGGGGCGGGGCAGGCGGTGAGCGCGAAAATGCTGCTTGGCGTGTTCGCCCATCGACCGCCAAACGGCGCCCGGTCGATATTGAATCTGGCGCTGACGGTGCAGCAACGCGAACTTTACGCCGGGCCGGTCAAACTGTTGCGGCTGCCGCTGGTGCGATGGCGTTGAGGCCGCAATCGATCCGGGCGCGGCGGCAGCCGCGACCTCAGGAAATCCACGGCTACCCGGACCTTGTCGGGCAGGAAACGGCGGCTGGGATAGATCAGCCAGGCGGCGGTCGCAAACGACGTGGCGGTTACCTCATGGCCCGGATAGACATCCACACACCGCCCGGCGGCGATGGCCTCGCAGATCAGCCAGTCGGGTAACAGCGCCGGCCCCAGCCCGGCCAGCATGCAGGTGCGGATGGCCAGCGCGTTCGACATCATTATGCCGCCGCTTACGGGGGCCTGGATGGTGTCGCCGTCCGGGCCGCGAAACAGCCAGCGGCTGCGAAACCCCGGCAGGGAAAACAGCAGGGTGTCATGATGGCTGATGTCGCCGGGCGTGCGGAACGGCGCGGCCCGCGAAATATAGTCCGGGCTGGCGCAAACCCGGTAGCGGGTATCGAACAGTTTGGCGCAAATGACATCGGATTCGATGCTCGGCGCTAGGCGGATGGCCAGATCGATGCCCTCGGCGACTAGATCCAGGTTCTCGTCGCTTAACGCCAGATCCAGCCGCACTTCCGGAAAGGCGGCCCGAAAATCACCGATCAGCGGCGTCAGACAGGTCATGCCGAAGGCCACCGAAGCGGTGATGCGGAGCGTTCCCCGTGGCCCGGAACTGACCGCCAGCGCCTCGTCGCGGGCGTGGTCCAGTTCGTCAAGCACCGCTTCGATTCGTCTCATATACAGCGCGCCGGCTTCGGTCAGCGTCATTTGCCGGGTGGTGCGCTGGAAAAGACGCAGGCCGAGTTCGCCTTCCAGCCCGGCGATCGCGCGCGACACCAGCGACGGATCCATATCGATCGATCTGGCGGCGGCGGCAAAGCTGCCGTGGTGGGCGACTTCGATAAATGTCCTGAGAACACGACTATCCATTCGTGCATATTATGCATGATAATCATTACAACAAAGCTATTTAATGAATTTTTTACCGCATCCATACTCCGCCTTTCACAACAGGAGACAAGCCATGATCGATCAAAATACCGTCGCATTCGTAACCGGCACCAATCGCGGAATCGGGCGCGCCATCGTATCGGAACTGCTGGATGCCGGGGTTGCCAAGGTGTACGCCGCCACGCGGCAGCCTTCCGCAAGCGGCGCACAATATACCGACCAGCGGGTCGTTGCGGTCCAGCTCGACGTTACCAACGCCGGCCAGGTGACGGCGGCGGCGGCGCGGGGTTCGGATGTCAATTTGCTGATTAATAATGCCGGGGTCCTTGATTTCGGCGATATTATTACCGCGCCGATAGCCGATATCGAGCGAAATATGGCCACCAATTTTTATGGAAAACTGGCCATGGCGCGGGCTTTCGTGCCGGTAATTTCCGATAACGGCGGCGGCGCAATCGTCAATATGCTGACGCTGGTTTCGCTGGTCAGCATGCCGGGCCTGGCCGTCTACAGCGCCTCGAAGGCCGCCGCCTGGTCGATGGCCCTGTCGTTGCGGGCCAGTTTGGCGGGGCAAAACATCGCCGTGCACAATGTGTTTCCGGGCGCCGTTGACACCGACATGCTGGCCGGCGTTGAAATGGATAAAACAAATCCACGGGATGTTGCCGCGGCGATCATCAAAGGCGTCGGGGCCGGCGATGAAGATATCTTCCCGGACCCGATGTCGGCATCCGTATACGAATCCTGGTGTTCCGATCACAAGGCGGTCGAGAAGCAATTCGCCGAGATGTGACGGCCGGGAGCGTCAATTAAATACACGATCCGCCCGCCCTCGAATATCCCTGTTCGAGGGCGGGCTGCGGTATGGGATTGCAGATGGACGCCCCGAGCTACAGCTATGATTATCCACCATGTGGCTTTTGACAGGGCATGGCGATAAATGTCACTGTGCGCCTTGCGCCCTGCGCAATCCCCGGCCAGAAATCGTCGATTTCAAAAATACCCGTCCGTTCGTAAAAAGGGCCGGGATTATCGAATAAAAAAGAAGGGAAATATCCGCCGATGAAATCGCTGTGGCTGGATTCCGAAGCCGCCGAATGCCGCCAACATTACGCGGCGTTGGGCGTAAATGAAGATGTCGCGTTGCGGGTTTACACTACCCGTCTGCTCGGCGGCGACCGCCGCCTGGTCCTCCATGGCGGCGGCAATACCTCGGTCAAGACGGTGATGCGGGACTTTCTGGGCGACGAGCACCAGGTGCTGTGCGTCAAGGGTAGCGGCTGGGACATGGCCACGATCGAACCCGCCGGGCTGCCCGCCGTGCGCCTGGAGCCGCTGCGCCGGTTACGGGCCCTGGACCGCCTGAGCGACCAGGACATGGTCGGCTTCCAACGCGCCAATTTGCTCGATGCGGCCTCGCCCAACCCGTCGGTGGAAACCTTGCTGCACGCCTTCCTGCCCCACAAGTTTATCGACCATACCCATTCATCGGCGGTGCTGGCGGTTTCGGATCAAGCCGACGGGGAAGCCATTTGCGGCGAAATTTTCGGTCCTGAAATGGCGGTCGTGCCGTTCATCATGCCGGGCTTTTCGCTGGCCCGAAAGGCGGCGGAAATTTACGCCGAAAACCCGGATATCGAAGGCATGATCCTGCATAAGCATGGTATTTTTACCTTCGCCGATACGGCGCGGCAGGCCTACGAGCGGATGATCGCCAAAGTCAGCCTGGCGGAAGACCGGATTGCCCGGGCCGGGCCGAAAATTTTCACTGCCCGGGCCTTGCCCGGAACAGTGGCCCGGCTTGCCGATGTGGCGCCGATCATTCGCGGGGCCTGCGCGCAGGGCCTGGGTAATGGCCGTTACGGCCGCCTGATTTGCCAGTTCCGCACCGGCAAGGCGATCCTGAACTTCGTCAACGGTGCGGAAGTATCGGACTATGGGCGGCGCGGCGTGATTACCCCGGACCACACCATTCGCACCAAAAACATGCCGCTGGTGACGGCGGCGGCGGATGCCGGCGATCTGCGGGGTTTTGCCGAAAGCGTCGGGGCCGCCGCCGCCGCCTTCGTCGCCGACTATCATGCCTATTTCAACGAAAACAACGCCCGCCTGGATAATTCCAGGACCGAACTGGATCCCATGCCGCGCCTGGTCATGGTCCCCGGTCTGGGCCTGTTCGGGCTGGGTAAATCAAAAAAGGAAGCGGCCATCGCCGCCGATCTGGCCGAAGCCGGGGTCGAATGCATTACCGATGCCGAAGCCGTGGGTTCGTTTCAGGCGCTGCCGCCCGGCGATCTGTTCGATATGGAATACTGGTCGCTGGAACAGGCCAAGCTGGGCCGGGCGGCAGAGAAACCACTGGCCCGGCAGGTCGCGGTGATCACCGGCGGGGCCGGCGCCATTGGCCTGGCGACGGCCAGGATGTTTATGGAAAACGGGGCCGAAGTCGCGCTGCTGGACCGCGACGGCGAAGCGGTCCGGAAGGCCGCCGCCGGGCTTGGCGGGCGGGCCATCGGGTTGCCCTGCGACGTTACCGACGCGGCTGCGGTCCGGGCGTCGTTCGATACCGTCTGCGAAACCTTTGGCGGCGTCGATATCGTCGTCTCCAACGCCGGCGCGGCGTGGCAGGGGAAAATTGGCGAGCTCGATGACGATACCTTGCGCGGCAGTTTCGATTTGAACTTCTTCGCCCATCAGACAATAGCGCAAAACGCCGTGCGCATCATGGCCGCCCAGGGGACCGGCGGCGCGTTGCTGTTCAATACCTCGAAGCAGGCGATCAATCCCGGCCCCGATTTCGGCGCCTACGGCCTGCCCAAGGCGGCGACCCTGTTTCTGACCCGCCAGTATGCCCTGGAATACGGGGCCCTGGGGATTCGCGCCAATGCCGTCAACGCGGACCGCATTCGCAGCGGAATACTGTCCGATCAGATGATCGCATCGCGGTCCAGGGCGCGCGGTCTTAGCGAAAAGGAATATATGTCGGGCAACCTGCTGGGCCTGGAAGTGACCGCCGAAGATGTCGCCCAGGCCTTCCTGCACCACGCCCTGTCGCTCAAGACAACCGCCGACGTGACAACCGTCGATGGCGGTAATATAGCCGCTATCCTGAGATAGGACCATATCGGCCCGGCGGGACCTGCGCTCACTCCCGGTCGCCGGAAGGCGGTGGTTTTCCCTGGGCGATTTCGCGTTTTTCCAGGTATTGCTGGTGTTCGTCCTCGGCTATAAAAAAAATTGTCGCCGGCCTGATCTCGGTAACGATCGGGTCCGGAAACCGGCCGGCCTGTTTCTGCCGTTCCTTCGATTCCTCGGCCTGAAGGCGCTGTTCCTCGGTATGGAAAAAAATTGCCGAACGATACTGGCTGCCGATATCCGGGCCTTGCCGGTCCGGCGTCGTCGGGTCATGGCATTGCCAGAATATTTCCAGCAGGGCGCCGTAGTCGGTCAGGGCGGGGTCGAATGTCACCTCGACCACCTCCGCGTGACCGGAGCGCCCGGTGCAGACGTCTTCGTAGCTGGGACTTTCGAGGATGCCGCCGATATAGCCGACAGCGGTGTCGGTCACGCCTTTGGTATTGCGAAAAGCCGCCTCGACGCCCCAGAAACAGCCGGCGCCAAATGTTGCCTTGCCCATGGGTTGTTCCAGAATATTTTTTATTGTGCTAATTATAAGGTGGTGCGGTCGGGCGGGCTTGACAAGTTAAATATCGCCCCGTCCCCGTCGCCCCGGTTTCATTATATTAGCGAGTCGTAATTTCGGGCCCGCCATTCCCGGCGATGTCTTTGCCGGTCGGCCAAATGCCGCGTGGCGTCGCCGGGGGCGATTCGCGGGGCTTCCCGTTATCGCTTCGAAACGGCGCCGGGCGGCGGACCCGATGCGGACCGGACAGGAAACCGCAATCCGGCCCCGACGGCAAGCGCAAGGTTATGATGGAAACAATCGTTACGATAGCGGACAGCATTGAAAATAAACAGAAAAAATCAGTTATAATAAATATTATAACACGCTGATCCAGCCATTGAATTATCTGTGCCGGGCCCGATACGGGGGCTGTGGAATAGTCCCAAAACGGCGCACGGCGGCGACTGTCGGCAGCCCGCCAGAGGCCGACGTCCACCGTCCGGCGATGGATCGGTCCGATTGGGGAACAAATATTTCCGGGGCCGCCGGGCGGTCGTGGGTGGCGGCGAAGCACCCCGGCAGAATCATATCAATCGGACAATAAAATGGTCCACCCGGGGTCGCCTCCGGCATCCGAAAATATTATACCGGGCCGGATCGTATCATATTTTCAACAATTCCGTACGGGCCGCCATCCGTCGCATCATGGGCCGGCGACCGCCACCCTAAATTGGCCGGTTATCGGGTAGAAAGCCCGTTCTGGTGCCGCCGCAAGCGATGTCATTTTGTTCCCGTAGCCTCTGGGCGGCCATGTATGATGCCGCCAGACTATTAGAAAATTCAATGATAACAATAGGATAGAGCAACTTGTCAAGGTAACGTCATGGAAAATAAACGAAAGATTAAGAAATTTTACGATATTTTCGAAAAAAACAACGTATGCAGTTATATTATTTCGCCGGGCGTCGGCGACGGTTTCGGAGCCGCTTTCCGACGGTCGGTTTGACGCCCCGGAGCACGGCCCGGCATGGTTAATCGGGCCCGAAACGGGGCGTCTTTGGAAGGCCCGGCGAGGAAATAGCCGAAAAAGTGAGGTCAAAAATTATGTTTGGAGGTTTTATGCGGAAAATCAATGTATTATTAACCATAATTCACCCTCCACTGCAGGTGGCTACGTGACCGCCGAAAAGGCAGAGACCGGTCGCAAGCGCTCCTATACCATCCCGTGCGCCAGTTCCTTCCGCGCCGCGGTTGGCGAACTGGCGGCGCGGCGCGGCGGCAATGTGGCCGATCTGGCCCGTTCCGTGGTGCTGCTGACGCCGCCGGAAATCATCGCCGCCTTCGCCGACCCGGGCGGCCCCGCCGCCGATGACCGGGAAACGGTGGTCCTGAAAACCGGCAAGGCCAGGGGCCGGTCGCAGCGGCGCAAGCCCCGGCTACAGGTACGGCTGAGCCCTGGTCACGATATTGTCACCCTGCGCCGCGCCCTGGGGCTGGCCCTGGCCCTGGATACCGGTCGGGTCGGCATGCGGTTTACCGGCGCCGGGCTGGAACGGACGCAGCCGCCCGACCCGGAAACGGAACGGGCCGAAAAACAGGTGAAATCCGGTCGTGACGAGGTGGAGCGTCTGCGCACCATCGTTTCGGCGCTGTCGTTCGACCCGTTGAAGGACGGTATCAGGTCGCGCGACGAGGCGCTGCATATCCTTGGTTTCGCGCCGGGCAGTCACCCCGACCGGAAAACCCTGAAAGCGCGGTTTCGCACGCTGGCGACGATCCATCACCCGGATGGCGAACATGGCAATCATCACCGCATGAGCCAGCTTAACGAGGCTATGGACCATCTGCGCCGAATCAGCGGCTGACGATAACCAGGATCACCCCGGCGACGACCATGGCCACGGTGGCCAGAGTCTGCCGGGTAATGGTTTCCTTTTTGAACATGAAATGGCCAAGCAGGATGGTGAATACCGGCGAACAGGCGACAATGGGGGCCACGGTAAGCAGCGTGCCCATGGCCAGCGCCGAATTCAGGGAATAAATGGCGACGCCGTTAAGCAGCCCGGACAGGGCGAACCAAAGGTAGTCCGTGGTTAACGTCGGCAAGCGCCGCCCCTGGCCCCGGAAAATCGCGTAAACCACAATGAACGACACCGTATAACTGACCAGTCCGGCGTACAGCGGGCTCGGAATCCGGTCCAGGCCGATCATCGTCATGGGATGGCCAAGGGCGCGAAAGAACGCCGCCGCAAGCGGCAGGGCGATGGCCCAAAGCGGCCAGCCACGGGTTAATCCACCGGTCCTGAATGCCGATATCGCGACGCCGCCGACCACGGCCAGGGTGCCCAGGCCGATGGCCCAGGTCATTTCCTCACCCAGCAACATAACGGCGAAGCCGGCGGCGAACAGGGGGCTGGTGGCGGCCAGGCCGCTGGCCAGGGCCGGCCCCATGTGCTTGACCCCGGCGATCGCCAGGCTGATCGACAGCGCCGGGCGGAACAGCCCGACCACTATAAAAAGCCCCGTTGCCGGTGTCAGCCAGTAGGATGTCTGCACATAAAAAGGCGACAGTATCCAGAACGCCAGCACCGTCGCCCCGATGTTGATAATCACGCCGGGGCGCTGTTCGGCGCTCCGCAAGGCCAGATTCTGAATCTGGATGGACAGGGCGAACAGGAAGGCCGAGGTTATGGCGAGCAGGACCGGCGGCAGGGTCGGGTCAAGGTTCAATTTTGTACTGGCTCCTTATGCCGTGTATAAGGCACGGCGGGGTATATGTATAAAGGTCCGGTCGTCATGTCAGAACAGAAAAAAATCCTTATTACCCGGCGTCTCCCCGAAGCCGTTATCGAACGGGCCTGTCAATCCTATCGGGCCGCCATCAACAGCGCCGATAATCCCTATGGCGCCGATCAAATGCTGGCCCGCGCCAGGGGCATGGACGGTCTGCTGTGCACCATAAGCAATGATATGAGCCGCCCGGTGATTATGGGGTTGCCCGAAAGCGTGCGCATCATCGCCACTTTTTCCGTCGGTTTCGAACATATCGATCTGGACGCCGCCGGGGAACGCGGCATCGTCGTCACCAACACGCCGGGCGTGCTGACCGCGGCGACCGCCGACATGACCATGTTGCTGATGCTTGGCGCGGCCAGGCGGGCGGGCGAGGGGGCGAAGATGATGGCCCGTGGCTGGACCGGCTGGACACCGACCCAACTGCTGGGCATCGAGGTCTCGGGCAAGCGGCTGGGAATCGTCGGCATGGGCGAAATCGGTCGCGCCGTGGCGGCCCGCGCCGCCGCCTTCGACATGACCATCCATTATCACAATCGCCACCGCCTGACCGCCGCCCGGGAAGGCGGCGCGATATTTCACGAAACCCTGGAAAGCTTGCTGCCGGTCAGTGATTTTTTATCCCTGCATTGCCCGCTGACGGCGGCCACCAAACACCTGCTCAACGAGGCGCGAATCGCCATGCTGCCGCCGCGTCCGGTGGTGGTCAACACGGCGCGCGGCCCGGTGGTCGATGACCGGGCGCTGATCGCGGCCCTGCAATCGGGCCGGGTCGCCGCCGCCGGGCTCGACGTGTTCGAAGGCGAACCCGACATCGCGCCCGGTTATCTGGAATGCCCAAACGCCTTTCTGTTGCCGCACCTGGGTAGCGCCACGGTGGAAACCCGCAACGCCATGGGCTTTCTGGCGCTGGACAATCTCGACAGTTTCTTCGCCGGCAGGGAACCGCCGAACAGGATCGCCTGACCAGAGCAACCGGCGTTCAAGCAAACGCAGATAAGTTGCTAGATTCTTTGATCTATCGCCGGTCGCCGAACAATCTCAGCAGCATGATGAACAGGTTGATGAAGTCCAGGTACAGCGTCAGGGCGCCCATGATGGCCTTTTTCGACATCACCTCGGCGCCATCGGCCTGCATGTACATGTTCTTGATCTTCTGGGTGTCGTAGGCGGTCAGGCCGACGAAGATCAGCACCCCAAGAACCGAAATCACGAACTGCATGGCCGAGCTTTGCATGAACATATTGACGACGCTGGCGATGATAATGCCGATCAGGCCCATCATCAGGAACGATCCCATGCGGGTCAGGTCGCGCCTGGTGGTGTAGCCATACAGGCTCATGCCGGCGAAAGTGCCCGCCGTGATAAAGAACACGCGGGCGATCGAGGCCCCGGTGTACAGCAAAAAGATATTGGCCAGCGACAGGCCCATGATACCGGCGAAGGCCCAGAACACGGCCTGTGCGGTCGAGGCTTTCATTTTATTGATGCCGAACGACAGCGCCAGCACGAAGGCCAGCGGCGAGAACATCACCAGATAGGCCAGCCCGGTCGGCTGCATGACGCCGCCTTCGCCCGTCACATACAGCATGCTGATAATGGCCGGGGTATTGGCGCTGAAATAGGCGACGATGCCGGTCAGGGCCAGCCCGGACGCCATCAGGTTGTAAACCTTGAGCATGTATTCACGCAGGCCGACATCGATTTCGGCGGCGGCGGCCTGGCCAGCGGACATCCGCCCGGTATTGAGCGTAAATTTGTTATCGGATCCCTGTACCATGTCTTATCCTCACGTTGAAACTGTTAAGCCGGTAGAATCTCACCCTAATATGTCAGGAAAAAGGCGGAAATCAAGTTCTACTCGTTGCGCAGATGGGTCGATGCCTTTTCCCCCAGGGCCCGCCAGGTGCCGAAAAATCCGGCCCCGACGGTAACGGCCAGACAGGTGGCGATGGTCCAGCCGACCACGGCGGGCAGGAAAATCCAGTCGGTCTGCATCAAAAATACCATTACCGCCCATGATGTCAGGGCGCCGATCAGCGCCGCGATTACGCCGGTGGCCAGCCCCAGGATGGTAAATTCGATAACGTAGGCCTTGACCAGGGCGGCCCGGGTGGCGCCCAGCACCTTGAATACGACCGAGGTATATATCCGCCGCCGCTGACCGGCCGCGATGGTCCCGGCCAGCACCAGGGCGCCGGCCAGAATGGTAATCAACGCCGCGCCGCGCACCGCCTGGCCGATGCCGGTGAGGATTCCCGAAGCCGCCTGCAGGGCCTCGCGGACCCGGATCGCAGTGATGTTGCTGAACCGGCTGGCGACCGCCTCTTCCAGGGCGTCTTCTATCGCCACCGGGGCCTCGACGGCGGCGATATTGGTATAGGGGGCGCCTTGCAGCGGTCCGGGGGAGAAAATGATGGCGAAATCGAAGCGCAGCGAGCGCCAGTCGATCTCGCGCAGCGAGGCGATGGTGCCGGTAATCCGGCGGCCCAGCACGTTCAGGGTCAGGGTGTCGCCAAGGCCGACGCCGAAACCCCTGGCCAGGCCCCGGTCCAGTGATATCAGCGGCGGCCCGGAATAATTTTCCGGCCACCATTTGCCGGCGACGATAACCGAGCCTTCGGTCAGGGTGGCCGATGAAGTCAGCGCCCGGTCGCCGTTTATGGCCCATTGCGATTCCGGCGCGACCTCGGCCTTCTCGACCGGTACGCCGTCGATCCGGACGATCCGGCCGCGCAGACTGGGCATTTGCTTGAAGCCGCTGGTTCCGGCGAAACCGGTGACGGTGGCGTCGAATTCGGCGGTCTGGTCCGGCTGGATATCGATGAAGAAAAAGGCCGGCGCCCGGCGGGGCAGGCGTTCATTGATCTGGTACGACAGGTTGCCTTCGATCAAGGCGACGGCGATCAGCACCGACAGGCCCAATCCCAGCGAGACGATGACGCTGCCGGCGTTGCCGCCGGGCCGGTGAATATTGGCAATCGCCAGGCGCAGACTGGCCCCGCGGGGTTTTGGCAGATGCGCGGCGGCGGCCACCAGCGCGGTCGCGCCCAGCCGCAGCAGGGCCAGGGTCAGCAGGGCGCCGCCGACGAACCAGTAGGCGAAATTTTTTTCGCTCGAAGTCAGCACCGTCAGCCCGCCCAGCAGGGCGATGCCGATCGCGGCGGCGATGATTACCGGTTTGCCCGGCCGCAGCCCCGATGGCGCAATGTTGTCGCGGAACAGCGTCGCCGCCGGAATTTCCCCGGCCCGGCCCAGCGGCCACAGCGCGAAGGTCAGCGCCGTCAGCAAACCAAAAGCGGCGGCCACCGCCAGGGGCGCGAAATAGAACCCCTGGGCCGGCGCCACGGGCAGGAACCCGGCCAGCAGTTTGAGCGCGATCATCGGCAGCGCGACCCCGGCCAGCAGGCCCAGGGCGATCCCGGCCAGGCCGATGACCAGCACTTGCAGCAGGTAAATCCGGAATATCAGCCGGCTTGGCGCCCCCAGGCATTTGAAGGTGGCGATGGCCGCGGTGCGGCCTTCGAGATAGCTGGCGATGGCGTTGGCGACGCCGATTCCGCCGACCAGCAGGGCGGTCAGCCCGACGAAGCCCAGAAACATCGCCATTCGTTCGATGAAGCGGCGCACCCCCGGTGCCGCCTGATCCGGTGTCAACACCCGCCAGCCGGCGTTCGGGAAAGTTTCGTCCAGGGCGGTCCGCCAGCCGGCCGGGTCGGCGCCGGCGGCCAGGATTGCCCTGGTGTGATAATGGATCTGGCTGCCCGGCTGGACCAGTCCGGTATCTGCCAGGGCGTTATCCGAAATCATCAGGCGCGGCCCCAGGCTTAGTACGGAGGCGACCCGGTCGGGTTCGCGAACGACGACGGCGGCGATGGTAAAGGTGGCGACCCCGACCCGCACCTTGTCGCCGATGCCAAGGCCCAGACGCAGCAGTAAATTCCGATCGACCGCCGCCCCCCACGAACCATCGCTCCGGCGGTCCAGGGCGTCGGGCAGGGCCATCGGCGGATCCAGGACGACCTGGCCGTATAGCGGATAGGCGCTGTCGACGGCTTTCAATTCGACCAGCGACCGCCGGCGTCCGTTTCGCCCTTTGGCGGCGTCCGGATTTTCCGGCGCCGCCATGGCGCGCATTTCCAGAGACGACGACAGCCGCGCGGTGTTGCGGCCAAGCCAGGCATTTTGTTCGGCGCTGAAAACCCGATTATTGAAACGCAGGCTGATGTCGCCGCCGAGCAATTCCCGGGCGTCGGCATTCAGGCCGCCGGTCATCGAGGCGCTGATCCAGCCGACTGCGGCGATGGCGGCGACGCCCAGGGCCAGGCAGGCCAGGAATATCCGGAAGCCGGCGAAACCGCCGCGCAACTCGCGCCGGGCCAGCCGCCATGCGAGACCCAGGCCGTTCACGCCGAGCGTCTCTGCGCGTTGTCCTCGATTATTTTGCCGTCCTGCATGTGGATGATGCGCGAACAGCGGTGCGCCAGTTCCGGTTCGTGGGTAATCAGCAACAGCGTCGTCCGGCGGCGTTCCTTCAGGTCGAACAGCAGGTCCATGACCATGCGCCCGGTCTCGCCGTCCAGGTTGCCGGTCGGTTCGTCGGCCAGCAGAATGGACGGTTCCGCGACCACCGCCCGGGCCAGCGCCACGCGCTGTTGTTCGCCGCCTGAAAGCTGCCCCGGATAATGGTCCAGGCGATGGCCCAGTCCGACCGCTTGCAATTCCGCGCGGGCGCGCTCGAAGGCGTCGTCCCGGCCGGCGAATTCCAGCGGTATGGCGGCATTTTCCAGCGCCGTCATGGTCGGCAGCAGGTGGAAATCCTGAAACACGATGCCCACATGATCGCGGCGGAACAGCGCCAGGGCGTCTTCGCTCATCGCCTCGATGGCCTGTCCGGCGACGCCGACCCGGCCGCCGGTCGGCCGTTCCAGACCGGCGATCACCATCAGCATCGAAGTCTTGCCGGAACCGCTGGGGCCGACCATGCCGACGCTTTCGCCGGGTTCGACAGTCAGGTCGATGCCGCGCAGGATATTGACCTCGCCGGCATTGCTGGTCAGGGTAAGCCTGACATCGTCGAGACTGATGGCCGCACTGGAATGAACTGACATGACGCCCCTGTTGAACAGTTTGCCTTCATTGCCATATGGCGCGATGCGCCGCCTTGTCAATGTTATGGCCGGACTGGCGCTGGCCTGGGTAATGACAATCGCGTTACCGCCGGGCCGCTCCGGGGCCGCCGAACCGGTCCGCATTCTGGCGTTGGGCGACAGCCTGACGGCGGGCTACGGCCTGCCGCGGGGGCAGGCATTTCCGGCCAGATTGCAGGCCGCGCTGATCGCCGACGGTATCCCCGCCATAGTCTACAACGGCGGCGTTTCGGGTGATACCTCGGCCGGCGGCCTGGCCCGGCTCGACTGGGCCATGGCCATGGCCGGCGATGCGGCGATGGATGCGGTAATCATCGAGCTTGGCGCCAACGACGGCCTCAGGGGGCTGGAGCCCTCGCAAACGCTGGCCAATCTGGATACCCTGATCGGCAGGCTGCGCGACAGGGGTCCGGCGATCCTGCTTACCGGCATGCGGGCGCCGCCAAACCTGGGGCCGGAATACGGCGCCGAATTCGCCGCCATTTATCCCCGCCTGGCCGCAAAATACGATATCATGCTGTATCCGTTTTTCCTGGACGGCGTCGCCGCCCGGCCCGGCCTTAATCAGGCGGATGCCATTCATCCTAATTCCCGTGGGGTAGATGTCGTAATCGGGCGCATCCTGCCCTATATCAAGAATATGCTGGATCGTAAAAAAACAGAGCCATAACCGGAATGCCTGTCAAAGTCGTCCATACCGAGGGAGAAGACTGGGCCCATGCGGCCAAGGTCTGCGCCGACAGGCTGCTGGATGACCCGCCCGATGGCGGCTATAACCTTGGTTTCTTGTATGTGACCGACACGCTGGTCGACGACCTGTCGAGCATATTGACCTATCTGCGGCAAAAAACCGGCATCGGGCACTGGGTCGGCAGCGTCGCTATCGGCATTTTGGCCAACCGGGGCGACGGTGGCGGGGCGGCCGACGCCGGTGAATATTTCCACCACCCGGCGGTCGCCGTGATGGCCATGACCGTGGCCGAGGAAAACTTCCGGATCCTGCCGACCATAAAAGACGACGCGACCGAACTGCCCGGGGATCTGACCGACTGGATAGACGATGGCCAAATTCATTTCGGGGTGGTCCATGGCGACCCGACCAATCCGATCCTGCCGGGGCTGATTGGTGAGCTGTCGCAGTGCGCCGACGGCTTCCTGGTCGGCGCCGTGACGTCATCGACGGGGGCGGTCTTACAGGTTGCCGACGGGATTACCGGCGGCGGCGTTTCGGGCATTATGTTCGCGCCCGATGTCGGCGTCGCGACCTGCCTTAGCCAGGGCTGTGCGCCGATTTCGGGCCATCACACCATATCGGACTGCGTCGATAATGTGTTGATCGGGCTGGATGGGGAGCGGGCGATGGATGTTTTCAGGGCCGATATCGGGGCCGAACTATCCGCCGATCTGGGCCGGGTCGCCGGTCTGGTCCATGCGGCGTTGCCGATTGAAGGGTCGGACACCGGCGATTACATGGTGCGCAGCCTGGTTGGCATCGACCCGGAACGGGGCTGGCTGGCAATCAGCGAAGAAGTGGCGACGGGCGAACGGGTGATGTTCGTGCGCCGCGATCAGGAAACCGCCGAGATGGACCTGCGGCAAAACCTGCATCGCCTGAAACGGCGTTTGACCTCGCCGCCCCGCTGCGGCCTTTATTTCAGTTGCCTGGGCCGCGGCCCGTCGCTGTTTGAAGAAGAAGCCCATGAAATCGCCATCATCACCGAACTGCTGGGCGACCTGCCCCTGGTCGGCTTCTACGGCAACGGCGAGATATCCAATTCCCGGTTATACGGTTATACCGGGGTCCTTGTTCTTTTCTTATAATCACGGCAGGGAGCGGCCCCGATGATCCGGCTGTTTGTAGGTATCGCCCTGCCAGCGGATTTGCGGCGGCGGCTGGCGGCCTTGTCGACCGGGTTGCCCGGGGCCCGCTGGATTTCACCGGAAAACATGCACCTGACCCTGTATTTTATAGGGCCGGTCGAAGAACACCTGGCCGACGATATTGATCTGGCCCTGTCCGGGATCGGCGGTAGTGCATTCAGCTACGCCATATCCGGCATCGAAACTTTCGGACGCGGCCATCAGGTGCATACCCTGTGGGCCAGGGTCGCGGCCGATGCCGCCTTACCGGCGTTGCAGGCGAAAATAGAACAGGCGATGATCGGCCTTGGCCTGGAACCGGAACGGCGCAAGTTCACGCCGCACATAACGCTGGCCCGGACCAGGGGGGCGCAGGCCTCGAAGGTCGCCGAATGGCTACAGGGCGGCGGCGGGTTCACCGCCGGGCCGGTAACGGTCGAGTCATATGTGTTGTACAGGAGCCATCTGGGATCGGGCGGCGCCCATTACGAAGTGCTGTCGGAATATCCGCTGGCAATCGAGGCCGGCGATGGCTATCGGCCTTCGTGACGCTGCCGTCGCTTTTTTTTGTCAGCAGCCGAACCTGGTCAGGGTGCGTTCGACCGAAGCCAGATAAGAGCCGCTGAACAGGCGGACATGAACCAGCAGGGGGTATAGATTGTAAATATCCCGGCGCTCCCGGAAAAATCCCGGCGCTATCGGGCGATGTTCCCGGTAGCGGTCATAGAAACGCCTGGAAAAGGTATTGAACAGGGTGGTAAAGGCCAGTTCGATCTCGGCGTCGGCGAAATAGATCGCGGGGTCGATGAAGCCGCCGGGGCGGCCGTCATGGGCCAGCACGTTGCCGCCCCACAGGTCGCCGTGGATCAGCGACGGGCGAACGGGCTCGTCGAGCCAGCTATCCAGGCGGGTGCTGAATTTCTCCAGCCGGGCCATCACCGGCCCCGGCAATCGCCTGGCGTCCAGGGCCTGGCGCGCCATGTATCGCAACCGGTGTTCGGCGAAAAACGGCAGCCAGGCGTCGCCGTCCGGATTGGGCTGGCGCAGGCCGCCGATAACGGTGTCGTAGCTGAAACCGAAGCGCCGGGCGGTCAGGTCATGCAGGGCGGCAATCAGGTCGGCGGCCTCGGCCTCGCCGGCGTCGTCCAGCGAGCCGCCGGCGGGCAGCAGGCTCATCAGCAACAAGGTGTCGTCGCAATACAGTACCCGCGGTACCGGCAGGGCGGTGCGGTCGGCCAAATAGCGCAGCATATCGCCTTCCACCTTCAGCCCGGCGCCGGCCTTGGCGACGATGTCATCGCCGTTTCGCAGCGCGACCCTGTAGACATCGGCGACGCAACCGCCGCCCAGCGGCGTCATGCGGGTGGGCGGCGAGCCGGTTATCCGCCCGATAGTTTGTTCCAGGTGCTTTTGCAAGGACCGGCCTACAGGTGTTTGGCGTGGATATCGGCGAGCAGGCCGCGGGTCGCGGCCTCGATCAAATCGAGTACGGTTTCGAAACCGTCGCCACCGCCATAATAGGGATCGGGCACGTTTTCGCCGGCCCCGCCGGGGCCGAAATCCAGCAACAGCCGGACCTTGTGGGCGGCGTCGGGGGGGCAGATCGCCAGCAGGTTGGCGAGATTTTCCCGATCCATCGCCAGCAGGTAATCGAAGCGCCCGAAGTCCGCCATCACGACCTGGCGGGCCCGCTGGCCGCTCAGGTCGATATGGCGCCGCCGGGCGGCGGCCTGGGAGCGGCGGTCCGGCGGCTGGCCGATATGATAGGCCGCGGTGCCGGCCGAATCGGCAGCGATACGATCGCTTAACGAACGGGTTTCCAGCAAATGCCGAAAAACGCCCTCGGCGGTCGGCGAGCGGCAAATGTTGCCAAGGCAGACAAACAGGACGCGGATCATCTTTTTATCTCCATCTCCGGTAAATGGCGCCGGGGTCGAAAATAGCATCATTGTTACGAAATAGAAATGTATTAATGACGGGGTCGCCGCCGGCGGTGGGCGACAGTCGAACGGGGCCATGTTAAGGCATCGAATCAGCCGGATGATATCGAAATAATATCGAAACTGTAATGAAAAATAATGATTATCACGGACTATCATATGCGCCGGGACCGGGAGGCGGTCCACGGGCCAGGAATCTTATAGGATCAATAAATTGATCTTAAATTAATTATAACGTAGTGTTTCGGGGTATATTACCGGTCAAGCTAGGTATCATGCAGCAAATTACCGAGAACGAATTCAAGTACCGGTTCCTGTTCGATAACCCGTGGTGGGTAGTCGGTGGCGGCATCGACCGTTCCATAGCCGGCATGCCCCGGCGCATGTATTTCCAGCCGTTCGTGCGTTTGGTGCTGGCCGACGATCCTCGTCCGGCGGCCTTGCTGGGTTCTCGTCAGGTCGGCAAGACGGTGTTGCTGCAACATACCATCAAGCACCTGCTGGATACCGGGACGGCGCCGCAAAATATATTTTATGTCTCCCTGGAGAACCCGCTGTTTGCCGGCATGAGGCTCGAAACCATGCTCAGGCTGTTCCGCGAAATTCAGGGGCATTTCGGAAATGAAGATAAATTGTATGTATTTATCGACGGCGTCCAGTACGCCCGCAACTGGGGTGGTCAACTGGCGGCCATGGCCGGGCAACATCCGGGCATACGTTTTATCGCTTCCGGAACGGTCGCCGCGACGGCTAATTCGAAGGATGCCCGCGACGGCCCCGCCAGCCTTGTCGATTTTCACTTGCCGCCCCTGACATTCGCCGAATACCTGCGTTTCCGGCGGGTCGAGGAGGAACTGTTCGACCCCGGCGCCGAGGAGTGGACCAGGACGCTTGATAT
>VAPL010176110.1_pt1 | contig 18115 bp, 20 predicted proteins | sample 3395061 | NCBI WGS metagenome assembly VAPL01 (sample SAMN08290444, study PRJNA428436) | hydrothermal vent metagenome | isolation source: Deep-sea hydrothermal vent chimney 2 | place: Pacific Ocean: Juan De Fuca Ridge | depth 2182 m m | reverse complement strand
CTGACCCAGGCCGTGTAAAAACCAGCCCCTTTACTCATTATGCAACGGTTGCGTTGATCATAGTTCATTTTTCAGTTTGAGTGACTCAGAAGCTGCCATTTGAACGATCTTGTTGAGTACGTTTTCCGATTTATTTTTTGTTGCCGTGGGCAGGCGCTCACGCGGCGAGCAAGGTAATAGCGGCCCGATCAGGCTGTCTGTATCTTTGCAATCAGTCCTTCCACACCAAAAAGGTTGATCAGGCGCTTCATGTTGTAAGCGAGCACGTGCAGACTCATCTCGGTGCTGACGCGTGGCAGAGTCTTCATCTGGAAGTGTGTATACCCCATCCACGATTTTATCGTGCCGAATGGATGCTCCACCGTCTCCCGGCGCACTCGCATGCGCTCCGGTTCTTTGTCTAGGCGTTGCTCAAGTGCTTCAACGACGTGCTCATGTTCCCATCGTGCCACACGCCGGTTCTTGCTCGTTGTACATTGCGCTTTGAGCGGGCAACTCGGGCAGGCTGAAGACCAGTACTTGTGCAGTGCCTGACCGTTCTGCTCACTCGTATAGCGCCAGATCAGGCGCTCGCCGCCCGGACACGCGTACTCGTCGTCTTCGGCGTGGTAGATGAAGTCACGCTTACTGAACAGACCCTTCTTCAAGCTCCGTGAGGTCTGCGGCTTCGGCAGGTACGTCGTGATGCCGGCCTTCTCACAGGCGAGGATCTCCTCGCCCTTGAAGTAACCGCGATCCGCGACAACGTCCAGCTCGTCACTGCCCATAGCCTCTCTGGCTTGTGATGCCATGTTGTGTAGCTGGCTGCGATCCGTGCCGATGTTCGTCACTTCGTGAGCAACGATCAGGTGATGCTTTGCATCCACCGCCGTTTGTACGTTGTAGCCCACCATGCCGCTACCACGGCCACTGGTGGCCATGGAGCGGGCATCGGGGTCGGTCAGGGATATCTGCTGGTCCGGTGTCTCAAGCATCCGGACTTCGAACTTTTTTAGGCGCGCCATCTCCTTCTTCAGGGCCGCGATCTTGTCTTCCAGTCGTTCGACTTTGTCACCGGCTGTAGCCGTCTCCTGACGATCGGCACTGGCAATCTGGCCAAGGTAACGTTCGATGCTCTCGTCGATCTGTTGCAGCCGGCGCTTCATCTTCGCCTTCGTAAAATTACGATCGCGAGTGTTCACTGCCTTGAACTTGCTGCCATCGATGGCAACGAAGGCATCCTTGAACAGATTCAGTTTCCTACACAGCGTTACGAACGCACCGCATACCAGGCGGATCGCTTTGCCATTGTCCTTCCTGAAGTTGGCAATGGTCTTGAAGTCCGGTGCCAAACGCTCGGTCAGCCACATCAGCTCGACGTTGCGCTGTGCTTCTCGCTCCAGACGTCGGCTAGACTGCACACGATTCAGGTAACCGTATACGTAAAGCTTCAACATCATCCTGGGGTGGTAGCCGGGGCGGCCTGTATCGGCCGGTTCAGTCTTGAAGCCCAGGCCTGAGATATCCAGATCGTCAATGAATACATCAATGACCCGAACCGCACTGTCCTCAGCGATGTATTCGTCCAGCGACTCCGGGAACAGTACCGACTGACGGCGGTTCTCGCCCTCGATAAAACCGCTCATCAACTTCCCCTTCAACCGGAAAGTGTGATTATATCAAGCGAAGAGTTTTTACACGGCCTGGACCCGTTTTTTCCACTCAGGTTGCGTGAGTCCCACTCCATGTTTGTCAGTCAGTTTGTTGGATTCCGATTTTTTCTGCCAAAGCAATCTCGCGATTCATTCTTGATAGACGCCAACCTAGTCGACTGAAAAGAGGCAAGGAGTGCTTTCAGACAATTGCCATTCAAGAGGGCGCGTCTTCAAGAGATTGTGTTCTGTGCCTTCGGCCGTAGATACGGATGCGAAGTAGCCGCTCATTGTGAAATTTACATCGTCTCCTTCGCAAACCCAAGTGCCGGCACGGGCGAGGCTTCGCTGTCTATCCGCATCAGAACTTGTCGATACTGACCCCTCTACCAAGCCACATGTCAGTAAGTCAGTACCGGTATCAGCTCGTTTCCGAGTGCCAACGTATGTGGTTTCAAGACCCTCCTTTATTCCAACACCAAGGTCGAGCGAGATCGTTCCCCCGGCGCACGAAAGAACATAGTTCAGCCCATCCGTCTGGAGTTGCGAGCCGCCAAGCCCCGGTCCAAGACTGATCTCCGGCAGTGACGGTTGTGGTTGGGAACTTGATTCTGTGTTTGATTCGGTTGTCGAATCGGTGCAGCCGATTATCATGTACAACACGAACGTCGTGGCGATTAGTGTACGCATTTTCGATTTCCCTCGGACAGATTTATATCCGGATATTCTATATGGTATTCAAGAGCTCTGTTCGATCCAGTCAGGTACCGAATAGGCCGATACGGGTGCGAATCAATGCCGCGGTGAAACCAGGTCCACGGCTTACCCGCTCTGAAGTCGTTGAAAACAGCCTTGTATGAAGGAAAAAGGGGGGCTATTCTTGGAATGCCTTTTCACGATGCGTTAGCCTCAATCAATACAAGACAAATAATTATGAAAGTGAAGATAGCGGCCGTTTCCGCGCTTTTATGTCTCATCGCCGGGTGCACCTTGTATCCTGTATTTACGATCGATTCAAAGCCCTTTACTAACGATGGCAACAGCGAAAAAATTCAAGTTGCAGCCACTGTTGTGACCACCCCGAAGCTCAGCAGTTATGTTTTTCGAGGTAATGGCTGGGCCTACGCCTATACGGGTATAGGACAAGATAGCGTGCAGATGAGTAGGCAGTTGTTTGACGAAGTCAGTATTAGAGAAACAATGCCGGAGCCAGGCGAAGAAGGAACACAGCTTATCCTTGTGCCGAAAGTTATCGAGATCAGAGAATGGGGAAAAGGCGGTATATCGCTCGCTTTGATTCAAGAAATTACTCTCGGATGGAAGGCCTACGCTTATCCCAGCCTAAAGCTTATCTATGAAACAGAGGAAACCGCACAAGAGAAATCTTATGCTGGCTCAATGTTTAGTGTGGAATCACAAGCGATTGAGCGAGCACAATCCACAGTGCAAGCCGTATTTAAGCAGTCTCTGAAAAACTTGTCTGCCTCATACCAGCTCCATCAATATGCCAGCATACCAACGCTGGTCAATGTCCCCGATAATGAGCGAGTTTCGACTGCTCTTTCAATACTAAACCGAGGCTCCTCAGAAGAAGTCAGGAGCACCATGCTCTATTATGCCAATGATGTGGATGACTACAACCTGGCAACCGAGCTACTGAAAGCAGGCGTTTCCCCTAACACGCTGGATAGACGGCGAGGCGGTTTAGCGCAGCATGTTGCCGCCAAAAAGCACAATTCCCGTATGCTTGGCTTGTTATTGGATCATGGCGCCGAGGTCAATGCCTTAGACGTCGCCGGGAAAAGCGTACTTTATTATGCTGTACAGGCTGATGACCAAAAACAGATCGCTGAACTATTTCGGAGGAAGGCTAAGGTAGTTGCGCTTAGCAATAATTCCAATGAAAGCTATATTAGCGGAAAAAGTTACCTGGCTCTTGCCAGCTTTCAGGAAGCCAAACAACCTGATGCGGCGGCGCTGCAGAATTACAGCAAAGCTCGTACTCATTTTGAGGAAGCCACAACCCAATACCAGCAGTTGGCCGATGACATGAATGGGGCTCTAAGCTCCGCGGAGCTTAAAGGATTCTTTTTGCAAATGCTGGGCAGTGCAGTTATTCAATATGGCACCGCAAAACAAGCACAGCTGCAAGATCAGCAATGGCAGGAAATTACAGCACTAAGGGAGGCCAGTAACAGCAATACCGGGTTGAATGGCTACTATCGTAATCGCAATCAATTGGGCTCACAAATACAAGTAACTACAAACCCGGATCTGGTCTTGCCCAACATCAATAATCAGGAGTCGCTCGACAATAGGCAAGTGCAGCAATGGGCAAAAATTTACGAAGATGCAGCGGCGAATAGTGCGCAGATTGTGAGCAATATTGATGAGAGACTAAAATGTTTAAAAAGTAGCGTAGACAGAGGCGTGTGCCCACATCTCTAATCTACGTTTCAACTTCCGGCTCATCGGCGAGGACATCTTTAAAGAACAAGAATTTCTTCTTATTTAGCAGGGCTTCTACTTTTACAATATTTCCATTTCTGCAAGCCTTGTAGAAGGCTGTTTGATTGTTCATTGTCGGTCTCCGGGAACAACCGAAAGATGCGTGCTTTTCAATGAGTGCGTTGTTCAGCAGAAACGACCGTTAATCTGGCGCCGACGAACGCGTTCGGCCTGCAACCTTTACCGCCGTGGCCTTGATTGCTTCTGCAACTTCTTCCGAGGCTCTGGCGCTTTTCATTGCTCGCGTGACGTTGATCCCGCCTATGAGAATGCCGAGCATTGACCAGGCTCTTGCGCGAAGCTCGTCGTCTGAGCCACCTGCGAGTCCCTTCGATACCACGTCAGCGATCACAGTCATCTTATTTTCATAGATCGCGTGTATGTCCGCGCCGAAACGGACCACTTCCGCTGTTAACGTTGCCATTGCACAGCCGGTCTCAAGATTACTCCGATGGGATTTGCCTAAGTAGTAGTCCACGAATGCCTTGACCCAATCACTCCCGTGTTGGCGTCGAAATTCTGGCACCCCCTCAATGACCTCATCAAGGCCAGCGGCCAAGGCGCCGCTAAATGCACCGCCTTTGGAGCCGAAGTGCGAGTAAATAGCCCCGGATGTCACGCCAGCCGCCTCCGCGAGACCGTTTACGCCGATGCCGGCATAACCGTACTTTCGAAAGCTACGGCCGGCGGCCTCCACGACTTTCTGTCGTGTTTCTTCCTTTGGAACACCTTTGTGACGCATCGGCTACCACCTCCTTTCGTAGCGATCTCTATTTAGATGTTGACAAATAGTGTTCACTATTTAATACTTGCGATAGTGATCATTATATAGAGGTCACTATTTTATGCAAATGGAGACACGCGGTGAGAAAGGAACAGAATCCGTCGTACCAAACTGATGGCAAGACCATAACTCGCCGCAAGGCGCTGAAGCTTGCCGCATCAGCAACCGCTGCGGCCACGGCGAGTTTCGGCGTACTTGCCTTAGCGACAAATGAAAACCTCAAACCAAAGGCGAATATCATGAAACAGAAAGCGTTCGTTTACACGGAACTTCAATTATCCGTTCCGTCATTCGATGACATCCCATGGCATCAGGTCAATCTAAACATTAAGGAGCAACCCGGCTTCATCAACAAAACCTGGTTGTTTGGTGCTGGAAACAACTCGGGAGGTGGACTATATGCCTTTGACAGCATTGAAAATGCGCAGAAGTTCGTCACGGGTTACTTTCCCGAAGAAGCCAAAGGCTTTGGTGTGGCGCAAACGACGCGAGTGTTTGATGCTGATGCCAGTGAGGCGGCCAGTCGTGATATGAACTCCATGCACTATGACGGAAAGATCGACCATCAACCTGGTGCGTTCGTTTACGCTGAAGTTCAATTGCACGCAATGCCGTTTGATACAACGGCGCCTTGGCGTGAACTTAACCCCACACTCAAGAAACAACCGGGCCTCCTGGCAAAGACATGGTTGAGTGGACTTCATACGGGTACGCCTGGAGGATTGTATGCGTTCGATACGATAGAGAATGCAAAGAAATTCGCTTTGGATTATTTCCCGACGGCGGCGGCCGCACTAAACGCCGCTTTCTACACTCGGGTATTCGATGCTAAGGCCAGCGAGGCGGCAAGCCGAGAAATGGACTCTCCGTTCTACAACTAAGCGGCGTCAATCAGTGGGAACCTAGCCTGGCGCCAAGTTTCCACAATCGCACAAAAAGGAGAGGGTAACTCATGAACGAAAAAACTCAATCTAACGCCCACGGTCCGGCGCCACCTGCGCGCATGTTGCACACCATGATTCGCGTCAGCAATCTCGAACGATCGCTGGCGTTTTATCTGGACGCATTGGGCATGCACGAACTGCGCCGTGAGGACTATCCGGAGGGCCGTTTCACGCTGGTCTTCGTTGGTTATGGCGATGAAGCATCGAACACCGTCATCGAGATGACCCACAATTGGGATGAAGGTGACTACAGTCACGGCACCGGATTTGGTCACATTGCTATCGGCGTTTCAGACATCTACGCCGCCTGTGAGCGCCTCGGGTCAATGGGTATCAACATCGCCCGGGACCCTGGCCCGATGACGTTTGCGGCGGACCAAACCGGAGCACGCGATGTGATCGCGTTCGTCGAAGATCCCGACGTTTATAAAATCGAGCTTATCGGAACGGCATGATCATTGCGTCACTGGGGCTGGGACATACCTGAAATGACAATCCGTTTCCTGCGGTTGCCCCTGATATTGGGCAAGATTTGGTCGATTGTCAGAAGCTCCAGGAACAAAGTGACAGAAATATTCGGTGTCGTTCGGTTAACTTTATGACTCAACAATGCGTTGCATTCGCAACAACGTAGCCGTACGCTGGCTATAGGCCTTCGGTCCGGAAATAGCTAAGGCGAGACCATGACGGGAACAATCATTTCGATATTCGTTGCGCCAAAAGCCGGAATGTCAATGCGTTCGGTTGACAGGGCGCACCTGGAAAAAGGCAGGGGGGTTGTCGGTGATCGCTACCATTCTGGTAACGGCACCTTTTCGGAGAAACTGAAGTCCAGCGCCGACAGCGAAGTCACCCTTATTGAGTCTGAGCAGGTCGATCGTTTCAATCGTCTGAATAACCTGGATATTGACTACGGTGCGCCCCGACGAAACGTCGTGACCCAGGGTGTAGAGTTGAACAAACTTGTTAACACTCGGTTTCGAGTTGGCGAAGTTCTATTGCAAGGGATTCGCTTATGTGAACCTTGCGCGCATTTAGCACGCCTTGTCTCGGATAAAATATTACCGGGCCTGGTTCATCGTGGCGGCCTGCGGGCAAGGATAGTCTCCGGTGGTTCTATCAAGCCCGCGGATAGCATAGAAACCATCTAACGCCGTGCTGCGCTTTAGGCCGGGTCTGCCGGAGTGAAAATCGAAATCAAGTCTCCAGACTCGACCTTAAAGTCTTCGCCATCGCCCCAGGAACTGAACTGGTCGGTTAGTACGAAGTCATGCTTTTGCAGCAACGTTGTAAGTATCTGCAACGTCAACGTGCTCCTCCAGTTGTGATCCGTTTTTCCGATAATTCCATGATGGAGAATGATGCGGCCGCCCTTTCTGAGGATGCGCCGAAACTCCGATAGATACCGATCAATGTCTACCGGTTCTATATGCACGAAGACGTCAAACGACCATACGAAATCGATACTGTCATCGGCGACGAAGTCCAGGCTTCCGCCGTCATTCAAATGGAATTCGATGTTGTCGTTTTCGCCAAAGGTCTTCTTGCAATGCTCAATGCACTTTTCCGAAATGTCGACAACAATCAGGCGTTTGGATATTTCGACCAATTTGCGGGTCCATCGCCCGAACCCGGGGCCAATCTCGAGAACGGTGCGATCTGGTGTAATGTTCTTTAGCATCACATGATCGATAATGGATTGTTTCCACTCCGCAGACTGCGTCCACTCGTTTTCGCCGAGCTCCCATCGGTAATGATTCCACTTCAGTGTGTTTTCCAAGACGCTGTTGGCCCCGGGAAGACTGAATCGCTCCTCTCTGCCGAGCATGATGTTGCCCAGGGCGCGAAGAGCGCCGTGCAGGAAGTGTCGAATACTAAAGCACAAGGTCCAAATAATACCGTTCTGCTTTATGTGCAAGAAAAACAGTTTGAAATAGAACTTTATTGGGTAGCTTCCCACATTGACTCCTTAGGCTGTCAGCCAACAGTAATCGCTATTGTGACAACGAGATTTTAGGATCGAACTTCCGACAATTTCTGTCGTCCGAAGGGCGTGCTGACAATGGCAACGACAACGGCGACGAACGATATGCCTGCCAGTACAATAAGGTTTTCGATCTGACTCGAGAACTGTGGTTGCCCGATATACCAGCGCAAGCCTACGCAAACGGCCACAACGGAGATCGCCGGCGCGGCAAGGCTATGCAAATACCAATGCAACTTTTCCCGCCTCAAGTACTTTCGGTGCATTAACGGAACGCCAACAACTATGTAGATTGTATTCAGTAGAACCCATACGTATGCGGCACCGATCATTCCGAACTTCGCAATACCCCAGTACATCAGCGGAACGAGCGCCAGAACCATCACCAAGTTTAATGTAGACATTAGTTTTGTATAGCCGTACGAAAGCTGGAGCGTGTACGGCAAGCTCATCAATCCGTTCAGTACGGTGCCAATCGCATAAACGCTCAGCACGCCAGCACTCGCCATCGCGGTTGCCTCGTTTTGTGTCCACAGCATCAAAAGCTCCGCTGAGTATACCGAGATCACTATGCCAGCCGGTATCACAATTACCGCGAGCATTTGCGTGGACTTTCGATAAGTCTGCACCAACAACGCTTGTTCCTTCTTGGCGATCAACTCCGTCATTCGTGGATACGCACCGTTGTTAATGGGCGCGGCGAGAGATGTCAGCGCGCTACAAACGGACGTGGCCAGCGTGTAAAAACCGAGGTATCGCAGTGGCAGCATCAGTGAGATAAAAACCTTGTCGGACTGCATCAATACGGTGGCAAGAACGTTCACGCTAAAGACGCCAAAAGCGAAATCCCAAACACGCCTCAAAGCATGAAGATCGAAACCGACTTTTTGCTCTGTTCGAGGTATCAGCCGGTAGGTCTTGCTCGCAATAACTGCCAGCTCAGCGACTGCAACGGCAGCCTGGAACAAGAAAAAGGCTTCGATCGTTGGGGAAATGAAAATTATTAGCGGTATTACTCCGAGGCCGCGAACAGTCGCGAAAACGACCGCGATCTTGTTAAGCCAAACCTGCTCCTGGAGCCCCATTATCGCGCCTCTGTACAAGGTCATAAACCACCGCACGGCGATAATAAGCCCCATAAGTACAATTGCCGTTTCGACGGCATCGACGGATAATTTCTCAATTGTTAACCATGAGCCGGCAATCACGGACGCGGCCAGAAACGAGCCGATGATGACAATGGCGACAACTGCGATGTAGACACATTCGAGCGTGCGCAACAGGCGGCGTGCGGACAGATTGTCGTGTTCACCAACCTTGTAACGAGCCATCTCACGATTCAGCGTCGGAGTCATTCCCATGTCCAACAACGCAATCCATGCCTGCATGGTGACGTAGACGCCAATTAGTCCGTATGCTTCAACTCCCAGGTATGCGATGTACACGGGTACGAACGCGATACCCATTAGGATGGTCCACGTTCCTCCGATATAGTTCGCTACGATATTTTGCTTGAGTGTCGGCATTACATCGTCAGAGTCTTTTTAAATACCCTGATGGTGCAGCGGAAAGTAATAACTTGTCATCAATACGACTGTCGATTTGAAATTTCAGAGCGCTTCCATCACTCGCCAGCACGGTGTTGGTTTCGAGCTGCTCCAGGAATTCGAAGACTGCAGTTTTCGCGTTGTCACCAACACCCCACGGGCGATCGGCAAACAGGGTTTCCGGCAGGTCCTCGATGACCGTATCGAAAACGATACAGTAACTTCCCACACTGGCCAGCGGCGCGTACGCGCGTAGCTCAGCGAGTACGTGCTCATGAGTATGATTCGAATCGAGCATTACCAGGATCGTTTCAAACTGTTTGGCGAAATCGTGTACTTTTTCTACCGTTTCTTTGCTGGTAGAAGAGCCCTCGATAAGCTCGATCCGGCCAAACATCGGGTGTTTCTCGATCTCCAGTCGATTGTGCGGCCTTATGTCGATGTCGATAGCCAGCACCTTTCGTTTCGGCGCGTTCGGATCGATCGTTTCGCCGGCCACTGCCGCATCGCAATAATCGAGCATCGCAAGCATCGATGCGCTGAAAATGATTGATCCGCCATGCGCTATTCCGGTTTCAATCACCAGGTCCGGTTTAATTGACCAAATGAGTTCCTGAACAGCCATGATATCCTGGGGGCATTGGATAATAGGGCGCCCGGCCCAATCGAAGTTATACGAGTATCGTGCTCCGATCGACTCGTCGCGAAACGATGCTGCGGCATCCAGTAATCCGGAATTGGATTTATAGGTGGAGATGCTCGCATCTCGTTCGTCGTTGAAATTGTCAGCCATGTGGTTTCCTCAATAATGGCGCAAGCAGTCCCAGGGTCGTCGGCGACGGTCTAACGCGTGCCTATTAGCGAACTCAACCGTTCCGTTGAGCCCCAAAAGTTCCTGGGTTCGAAATCAGGATACGGGTAGAACCCGCGGTCCAGCTCAATGTCACTGTTTTTACCAGAAGCAATTTCCTGCACCAGCGAAATAACGCTTACCGGTTTGCCACTACAGCAATTGACCACGCCGTCTGCGGTTTTGGATTCAAGCAGGTCGATCAAGCATTCTGCGACCCGCGTCACCGGCAGGAAATCGCGCAGTTGATCGCCCGGCGACATGCGAAAAACCTTGTCACCGCGCTCTATCGCCTGGTTAAGTGTAGCGACAAGTGACTTCGGGTTCTGCCCGGAACCGTACATATAGAAAAGTCGTGCCCAGATCAGCTCAAAAGGATGTTCTGCCTGCAACTGCTGCAGCAGTTTTCGGAGACTGTCTTTTGCTATTCCGTAGGATGTCGTCGGGTCAGTTACCGTGTCTTCTTGCAGACAGCCTTCAGACATTCCGTACTCCAGGCAGGTCCCCGCAACAAGAACCCGCTCGACTCCGGCATCTACCAGTCCGCGCACCAGGCGATAACTCGCGCATACGTTTCGATCGATGTGAGAAATATTCCGGTAGTCCGGCAAGCCGTGCCAGGCAAGGTGAATGACGCCATCGAATCGAGTGGTTTGAATCGAGGCAAGAAACTCCGCCTCTTTACCCAACTGGTACTCGCAGACTTCGATGTCGGCCGACGCGGCAAAATCGCAATCCGCGAGTTGAGTCGTTGTCAGGGTGACCCGATGTTGTCGCGAAACGAGCTCACGAACAACGTGCCTACCGATAAAACCGGTGCCGCCAGTTACCAGAATGTGCATCAGAATATACGAATCTCGGGGATAGCGGTTACGAACTTCGAATCCCAATCGCGAATTTTCGAATACTTGCTTTGTACTTCTTCGATCAGGTTCCATGGAAAGACGAGCAGATAGTCTGGCCTTATGTCGTCGATTATCGAGGGGTCTGAAATGTAGATATGGCTGCCGGGCAGATACTTGCCCTGTTTCGATGGCGCTGCGTCGCAAACTGCAGCAATCAAATCGCCCTTGATTCCGGAAAAGTTCAGCAGTGTATTTCCCTTTGCTGCGGCGCCATAGCCAACAACGGTCTTGCCTTCCCGCTTTGCGTCAAGCAGAAACCGCAATAACTCGAACTTGATCGCATCTGCTTTTTCCTGAAAGCCACGGTAGGCGCTAATCGTCTGGAGCCCCATGTTCTTTTCTTCTGCAATAATATTCGAGACAGCGACCGACTCGTTATGAGACGCATTTTCCAGGCAGCCGTAGACACGTAAGCTGCCGCCGTGGGTCGGCAATTCTTCAGCGTCGAATATACGCAGGCCGGCACTGGAAAAAATGGATCGGACACTGGTCAGGCTGAGATAAGAAAAATGCTCGTGGTAAACCGTATCAAACTGTCTGCCCTCAATCAGGCGCAGCAGGTGTGGAAACTCCAGCGTAACAACGCCGTCGTTATTTAACGCTACCGCAATCCCCTTTGCGAAATCCAGTATATCCGGGACGTGCGCGAATACATTGTTGCCGATCACCAAATCTGCACCGGGTCTTGTTCGGCGGAGTTCTTCGGCAAATTTCTCGCCAAAAAACTCGGTGATAGTCTCTACACCAAGCTTTCTCGCCGCCGTCGCGGTGGCATGGGTAGGTTCAACCCCAAGGCACGGAATGCCAAGGCCGACGAAATTCTTAAGCAGGTAACCGTCGTTACTGGCGAGCTCAAGGACATGGCTGGACGGGTTGAGGCGAAGGCGCTCGACAATCATATTCACGTATTCGGCCGCGTGTTCTTGCCAACTGGACGACACCGAAGAAAAGTAGGCGTAGTCAGGACTGAATAGCTCGCTGGGGTGTGCAAAATCTTCCGTCTGCACCAGCCAACAGCTTTCACAAACGAATAACCTCAACGGATAGTGAAGTTCTGGTTCGTGAAGTCTATCGGCCGTTAAATACGAGTTTGACGGCGGCGCGAATCCGAGATCGAGGAACTCGGTATTCAGCAGCGTCGAGCAATGTCGACACTGCGGTGTGGCACGGGATGCGAGGCTCTCAATCATACGGAGACTCCGGCGAACTCCGGCCCAAGTAACGCGTGCGTACGATCCCTGTCGGAGATCTCGGTGACCTCGAGTGGCCAATCAATGCCCACTAGCGGGTCGTCGTAGCGAAACCCGGTTTCCAGCGTCGGATCGTAATGTGCCGTGTGCAGGTACAGAAGTTCGGAGTCGGGCTCGATCGTCTGGAATCCATGGGCGAATCCTTTCGGAATAACTACCGCCAGATTGTCATCCGCTGACAGATGTACGCCATGCCATGCCAATAGGTTCTCGGATCCGGACCTAAGGTCGATGGCGACATCGAATACCTCACCCCTTATGCAGCGCACAATTTTCACTTCCGCTGACGGCGGCTGTTGTAGATGTAGTCCCCTCAAACTGCCTGGCGTAGTCGTCTTTGAGTGGTTAATCTGCGCGATGGGTGCTCCGTCCAGTACGTCACGCAGTTCGCGATCGCAAAACAGCCTGCAGAAGCTGCCGCGGCTGTCCACAAATTGTTCGAGCTCCAGTATCAGTAAGCCCGGAAGTGGTGTGCTGTGCGTCTTCATTCAGTTGTCGTATTGACGTAGTCTAGAATGTGTTGTCGACACAGTGTTTGCGGGTCTTCACCGCTACGTTCGTCGCTATACCACTGCACGACTCGTTCTACGGTTTTCTCAATATCCCACTTCGGTGTCCACCCAAGTTGTGTCGTCGCCTCGCCGCTATCAAGCTTCAATATAGTCGATTCATGGGGCCGCAGTGCGGAATCCGTCATCACGGCGCACGGAGTACCCGACAGCATTGCGACGTGTTCGGCAATCCATCGTACGGACCTCACGTCCGCTTCGTCTGGTCCGAAATTCCACGCACGATCGAAGCCCTCTTCGCCGCCGCCCAAACGCTGCGCAAGCAGCAGGTATCCGGAGAGAGATTCGAGGACATGCTGCCAGGGTCGCACAGAGTCCGGGCTGCGAAGCACGATGTCTGTGCCCTTTTCGATTGCTCTCATCAGGTCTGGCAGCAGGCGATTTTCCGCCCAATCCCCTCCACCGACTACATTTCCGGCCCGGGCGGTCGCGATTAACGTGTTCTCCGCATTTTCAATCGCGCTCGAGAAATAGGATTTGCGATATGAGGCTACCAGTAATTCTACGCACGCCTTGCTGCTGCTGTAAGGGTCGTGACCGCCGAGTCTGTCTGTCTCCCGATAGGGTCGTTCCCACTCCCGGTTCTCGTAGCACTTGTCCGAAGTTACTATTACCGCCGCCTTGACCGAGGCCGCAGATCGAATTGCTTCCAATACGTGCAGAGTACCGAGCACGTTCGTTTCGTACGTTTCAATCGGGTCTTTGTACGAAGCGAGGACGAGCGGTTGTGCAGCGAGATGAAAAACAATCTCCGGCATTGCCTTGGCCACAAGTTCTGTTAGTGCGTCCGCGTTGCGGATGTCCTGGTAATGGGACTCGATGAGGCCGCCAATTTTCGCAGCCGTGTACAGGTTTTTCTCCGGCGGGGGAGCGAGGGCGCAACCAACAACATTGGCACCCATGTCGTGTAACCACAACGAAAGCCAGCTGCCCTTAAAGCCGGTATGCCCGGTTACCAAGACTCGTTTGCCGCGCCAAAACTCCGGCTTCATTGCCACCGTTTCCAGGGCGCGCTGCCAGAGTCCCACAAGGATTCAAGAAGCTTCTTGTCGCGCAGTGTATCCATACACTGCCAGAAACCATCGTGAATAAAGGCGGAAAGTTGATGCTCGCTTGCGAGCCGCTCGAGTGGCTCGCGTTCCCATATCGTCTCGTCACCCGAAATGTAGTCCAGAACCTCGGGCTTTAACACGAAAAACCCGGCGTTGATAAAGTTGCCGTCGCCGGCAGGTTTCTCTCGAAAGCTCGTTACCAGATTTTCCGTCATGTCGATGGCGCCGAAGCGGCCAGGTGGCTTGCAGGCGACGACCGTTGCCAGTGTTTTTTGCGACTCATGAAACCCAATGACTTTGGCGATATCGACGTCACTCACGCCGTCGCCGTAGGTGAAGCAAAAGTCTTCATCATCCTTAAGGTGGTTTCGAACCTGCCTCAGACGGCCACCCGTCATCGTCTCGACGCCAGTATCTACCAACGTGACGTTCCACGGCTCAGAATAATTTTGAAGAACGTGGACTTTGTTTTTCTGCAAGTCAATCGAGACATCGGACATGTACAGGGCGTAGTTGGCGAAGTACTCTTTGATGACAAAGCCCTTGTACCCGCAGCAGATAATAAAGTCGTTCACGCCACAGGAAGAATACATCTTCATGATATGCCAGAGTATCGGGTATCCACCGATGGAAACCATGGGTTTCGGTTTCGAGTCCGACTCTTCGCTGATGCGTGTTCCCAGTCCCCCGGCAAGTATTACTGCTTTCATGTGCGCCCCAAGAAATCGCGGCCGTTTCAGTGTGTTGCAGCGTAACAAAAAGACCGATCAGGCGCATACTTTAGGGAGTTAGGACATCATTATTCACCGTTTTTCGATAGAATTATCGAGATGTGAAAAACTCAGTGCGGAGTTTTTCTCCATCCGCCCAAGCACGCTTAGATAAGCCACTGCCGAAATAGATTCGATTAAGGTCTGCGAGTTTGAATCAACCACTAGTCAGCATTTGTATCCCAACCTACAATCGCGCGCAGCAGCTTGTGCGGGCACTCGAAAGTGCGATAGGTCAGGATTATCGCAATCTCGAAATCATCGTGTCGGACAATGCATCGACTGACCAAACGGCAAGCGTGGTCGCTGAGTATGTGAAACAGGATTCCCGCGTCCGCCACATTCGAAAGGCAGGCAACGTTGGTTTGACCGCGAACTTCAACGAGTCCATCAGATCCGCCTCGGGTACCTTCAGAATGTGGCTCGCTGATGATGATTGGCTCGACAGTAATTTTGTTGGTTCTGCAGTATCGGCGTTGATCGCCGACCCCGACGTGGTAATGGTCACCGCCCAATGCAAGGTTCATAGAGAGGGCGAGCCGGCCGAAATGGCACGGAGGATTAATATCACCAGCGACAGCACTGCCCGTCGCATCATTCGGTACTATGCGACAGTTGCAGAGAACAGCGCCTTTTACGGGCTATATAAGGCAGAGGTAGTCACGACCATAGAACTGGCTGCCGACAAGATCAGTGCGGACTGGCAGTTCCTCGCGACGGTGGCACTCGCGGGTAAGATTCGGACCGTAGGTACCACCTCTATTCATCGAAACGGCGATACCGGAGCGTCCAGCAATTTGCGGGAATATGCCCGGCAGTTTGGGTTATCGAAAGTTTTCGTATACGAGCCATATCTGGCTGCGGCCATTGAGGCGTTTAACGACATCGCTCGTGAGAACGATGCGTATTCCCGGTATTCAGCCTTTCAACGAAAGTCGTTAGCGCTGGTAATCTTTAGTCTTATCATTTTCAAGAAGGTAATAATGCGGCGAACGTATCGTGCATTCAAAGCGATATTTTCGCCGCTTGGAAAATGAAGCTTTGCCTGGACGTTAGGTCATCTGAGGTGCTCGTCTCCGAGCGCCTCGATATGCGCGAATCCAACATATTCGAGCGGCCTGCTGATCGCCCGACGTGCTGCAACTGAATTTGCATGACCCAACACAGATTAGGCATCGCGTTGTCGTTACTTGCTGTCGCCGCCGGCATGGCTTTCTTTATTTACTCCGGCTCCAGCCGGACCGTGGAGCGGCCGGGTACGGTACGTACCGCAGTTCCCTCGCCTTCTGTAAAGCCGATTTCGCAGTTGGTAAAGTCAGAATGCGTCTCCTTTGAGAGGTTTGTGCAAAGTCCCGAAGCCTACAAACTGGATGAATGGTTCCTGAGTTGGGGGGCGCCGCCAATCGCAAATACCGCGTTGCTGAGCCGACCTTATGAACACTATGGTGTGGAGGTGCTTGAATCGCTTGCCGGTGGCGGAGATTCTGTGGCGCTGCACGAGCTCGGTCTGGACCTCGTTTGGGCCGCTCTCAGCCAAGTGAACGCGCTACCGAATTATACGACGCTCTGGGATCTTGGTGATGAAGAGCATCCATACACATCGACGATAGACAGTGAAAAGCTTCGGCAAGGAAGAGATGATCTTTTTCAATCGGCGGTTATGGGCCGAACGTATTCTTTGGTTGAAATCGGGCTTAGCTATTCTCACGAGCGTATCATCAGAGAGCGAAATGGAACGGCCACAGCAGATGAGTTACAGGAACTTCGAATTAGCGCATACGGGTATGGCAAGTCGCTCGAGATGTTGATCCAGGAGCTTGGTCCTGCATTCTACCAATCATCTATACCGGTCGATGCAAAGGAAGAAGCGGAAAACCTCGTTAAACTTGTTACGGGTGAAGTGTTAGCCGAAAGGCGGAAAATAGATCTGGCAGAGACCTTGGCAGCGGAGCGTGCGCCTCGGGGATTCGATTTCTGTATCGAGTCGGATGGTCCATAAGACGTGCAATCGCCAAAGCCCAGCAAGACGTTAATCGCCAAACGCATAGGCATGGGGCTTCTCCTGCTCATTGTCGCCGGCCTTCTCGTACCCGAGCGTCTCCTGGTGCCAGTAGATGGCGCGACCGTATCCGATTGGAACAAGGACACGTACTGGTACGAACCGTGGGGTGCTTCCGGGGTTCACAAGGGAATCGATATTTTTGCTCCGACGGGGAAGCGTGTTCTCGCCGCCACCGGCGGGGTTGTAGTGTTTCAGGGTAACAACAGGCTTGGCGGAAACGTCGTCCTGGTTCTTGGACCCAAGTGGCGGGTTCATTACTACGCACACATGGAGTCTTCGACAGTTTCCTCTGGAGATTTCGTATCGCGTGGCGAGGGGATTGGCATGGTTGGGGATAGCGGTAATGCATCTGGAAAACCGAGTCATTTGCACTACGTAATTCTGTCCGTCATTCCCTATCCGTGGCTTGCCGATACCGGGACTCAGGGCTGGAAGAAAATGTTTTACCTGGATCCGAATGCAAAGCTGCGGGCGGATCTTGGGTATTAACGATGCGCCGCACCCGTAGTCCAACCCCACCAAGCTCGCGGCATTGCTCGAATGCTCGTTAAGAGGTGACTTGCTACTACGCTTGACGGTTGCTAGTGACCTCGGAAAACACGCGCATGAAATTGCCGCCCAGTACTTTCGCGATATCCGCGTTTTCCATTCCGCGTTTCCGCAGTTCGACCGGCAAATGTGGCAACTGGCGATAGTTCGTAAACACCGGGCGGTAGTTCGCGTCCATGTCCGTTCCAAGGCCAACATGATCAATGCCTACTTCGTCAACAAGGTGGCACAATTTATCGATAAAAGCCGGAAAGTCGACGCTGCCAATTCCGGAAGGCCATGCGCCGATCAGACCGCCGCTCGCCGCGACCATCTTGGCGTGGTCTTTGCTCAGCAATCGCGGATGCGAGAGGTCCTCAGTTGCGATAAAGCTGTGCGATACCATTACAGGTTCGGAGGAGATCTCCACCGCATCTCGTGCTGTTTCAAATCTGGCATGTGCCAGGTCAATCAGGATTCCCAGGCGGTTCATCTCGCGGACGGCTTCCTTTCCAAAGTCGCTTAATCCGTGGTGGACGGGCGCAGCGGTTTGAATGTCGCCGATATCATTGACGTGATAATGAACGAGGCCAATGCACCGGATGCCGTCAGCATAAGCCTCTTCAATTCGTTCGCCTTCCTGCTCGAGATAGTCCGCGCCTTCTGTCGCCAGGACAGCAGCGATCTGTCCGGAGTTTTTTGCTTTGTTAATGTCTGTGACGGAGAGCCCG
>VAPL010403079.1_pt1 | contig 18142 bp, 13 predicted proteins | sample 3395061 | NCBI WGS metagenome assembly VAPL01 (sample SAMN08290444, study PRJNA428436) | hydrothermal vent metagenome | isolation source: Deep-sea hydrothermal vent chimney 2 | place: Pacific Ocean: Juan De Fuca Ridge | depth 2182 m m | reverse complement strand
CGTGAGGGCAGACGTGAAGTGTTGACAGGGGAGACCATGGGCTAGGTATTGAGCTGCGAAAGTAATAAGCAACGAGGTGTTGATGTTCTTAAGCGAAGCAGAAGACAACAACCGCGCGAACGCCATCGGCGAGTTTGTGCGGTACCTCGCGCAGTCGAAGACCCTGTGCACGTGGAGACGTTCTTTGACCGGAACCTGGGAGATCTCGATATTGCCCGCGCAATCGGGTCGGTTGAGTAAGGCGAGAGCCACATTCTCAACATGAACGATATCGAGAAGTCGGACAGCGTCGTAGTACCGATGAATCGGGCGAACAAAGGAGGTAACACTCTGGCGGAGCCTGTGGAGGAAAGGACGCTGGCCAAGGGGAACACCCATCAGCCGACCACTACCCGGACACAGTGCCGGGACTCGGTGTCGAGCGGATTGGCGGGTGTGCGCAAAGCGGCAAGGATGCACAAGAGAAAGCGGTTCACCGCATTACTGCATCACGTAACCGTGGATCAACTCCGGGAAAGCTATCACCGCTTGAAGCGGCAAGCAGCCCCGGGGATCGACGGCATGACGTGGGCAGAGTACGGGGAGGACGGGGAACAACGCCTCAAGTCGTTGCACCAACGGATACACAAAGGCACGTACCGAGCCAAGCCGGCCCGACGGGTATTTATCCCGAAGGCCGACGGCTCGCAGCGCACCCTGAGTATCTGGTGTCTGGAGGACAAGATTGTCCAGCAGGCGCTGACGACGGTGTTGAATGCGATCTACGAGACGGACTTCCTTGGTTTCTCGTACGGGTTCCGGCAAGGACGAGGGCAACACGACGCGCTGGATGCGTTGTCGGTCGGCCTGAGTCGCCGGAAGGTGAACTGGGTGCTGGACGCGGATATTCAGTCGTTCTTTGATCGTATGGATCATGACTGGATACTTGCATTCCTCAAGCACCGAATCGGTGACAAGAGAGTGTTGCGGCTGGTTCGCAAATGATTGACGGTGGGCGTTATGATGGATGCTGGACGGGAGCGCCTCGACCGAGGCGCACCTCAAGGTGCGGTCATTTCCCCGCTATTGGCCAACATCTATCTCCACTACGTGCTGGACCTTTGGTCCCAGCAGTGGCGAGGGCGAACCGCGACGGGCGATGTGATTGTGGTGAGATACGCGGACGATATCGTGCTGGGCTTCCAGCACGATGCTGACGCACGGCGTTTTCAACGAGACTTGCAGGAGCGGCTCGTGAAGTTCGGGCTTAACCTGCATCCGAAGAAGACGCAGCTCATTCGCTTCGGTCGATTCGCTCGGCGAGATTGCCGCATAAACGGTGAGGGCAAACCACCGACGTTCGATTTTCTGGGGTTCACGCACTATTGCACGATCGCCAGAGCTAATCGGCGTTTCATGGTGGGGCGCAAGTCGATCAAGAAGCGCATGCGATCTCAGCTATTGGAGATCAAACAGGCGCTTCGAAAACGGCTTCACCACTCTGTAGGCGATACAGGTGCCTGGCTACAGCGCGTTCTGCGCGGGCATCTGAACTACTATGCTGTTCCTGGCAACCAGCCAAGTCTGCACTACTTCTTCATTCGCGTTAAACGATATTGGTTGCGTGCGCTTCGGCGTCGTAGCCAACGTCACCGAATGACTTGGGTGCGGTTCGGCGTGCTGTGGCAGCGGTTCGCACCTACGATTGTTCTTGCTCACGATTACCCGGCTCTACGCTTTGACGCCAAAACCCGAGGCAGGAGCCCAGTGCGTTAGTAGCGCACGCTGGGATCTGTGCGAGGGGTGCCGGGCAACCGGCATTCCTATCGCGACCGTTCCATCCACTAGCCGTACCGCCCGACCGCGCCAATGCCAGGTTTTCGGGGAACGCTGTGCGATCAACGCACCCGTATACCGAGCCAGCGTACGAACCATCGCCACAGGCAAGCGCTGACGGGCGCGACAGTACGCGCCTGTGTGGGTGCTGCAGACCGCCATCCCTTGCGTCAAGCGCCGCACGGCCACCGCATTGACGGCTTGCTGGCAGGATCGATCCGCGCTCAGCGCCTGCGCTAAAAAACATCGACAGCGTCTCTGTCGGTGGAAACAGTCGTTCACGGTGCTCCGGCAACTGCGCTTCAACCTCATCGAGCAAATCAGGACTGGTCAGAAGGTTGAAAAACTCGTACGCATCGCTGTTCGATGCGCGGCAACGAAGGCCTCGTTGTTGATGCGCACGGACGCGGCGGTTAGGATACATGCTGGCTGGCTCTCCTGATGACGGTGGTGGTTTCGCAACTCACACCTTATCATTTGAGTCGGCCTTTCTCGTTCCGCAAAGCAACGCCTTTGACCTTAAGTAAGTGCCATTCAAATCTGACACTTTACTTGAAAGGACCGCGGCCTGTGCGGTGTCGAGCTGATCGTGAGCGATGCCCATGAAGGCCTCAAGGCCGCTCGGAAAGCGGTGTTCCCGAGCGTGCCCTGGCAACGCTGCCAGTTCCATCTGCAGCAAAATGCCGGCCATTACGTGCCGAAGATGGCGCTGCGCGCTCCGGTGGCAGCCGACATCCGCAGTATCTTCAATGCGCCGGATCGGAATGAAGCTGGGCTGTTGCTGGAGAAGTTCCTGACGCGCTACCAAACGACGGCACCGAAACTTGCACAATGGGCCGAGGAAGCGATCCCGGACGGTTTTGCAGTATTCGCTTTACCCGCAAGTCATCGGCGACGCCTGCGAACGACGAACCTGCTGGAACGCGTGAACCAGGAAATCAAACGACGCACGCGGGGTGGCACGACTGTTCCCGAATGAAGCCTCCTGCCTGCGCCTGGTGAGCGCGATTCTGATGGAAATGTCCGACGACTGGCAAACCGCTGACAAACGCTACGTCGTCTTTAACAACGAACTCGCGATCAGGGGATAACCGAAAGTACAGAAAGAATGTTGCTTAATCAGGTACTTCGGTCAGCAACAGCTGTCGTGGCATTACTCCTAATAGTCTAGTCTTCAACTGGCAGTAAAACAGATCTTGTGCGACACATGCGCCTCTATTCGCCCCCGATCACAGCGATAAACCAACATATCCATTGCGAGGCTGATGGACGATAAGAAAGTCCGCCTGACGAAAATACCTGGTCGAGAGTAAAAGCCCAATCCCAACCGCCCCAACAAGAAGACTGCCAATAGACTTGGTATTCCGGTTCCGACGGTACTGCCACAGGCTGTGTATACAGTCGAGAAATTTGAAAAACCGAATCATCATCAACGAAGGAAAATTGTCTACCCCCATCATCCTCAGGCTCTCCAACGGGGGCATTCATGATGTCATCTAAGTCGTCAGCCGGTTGATGCCCAAGCCCAAAAATGTGCCCTACCTCGTGGAGAGCGACGGAATAGAAGTGCCATTTGTCCGCCGGAACGCTGCTCGTGCTACGGGAGTAATCCCAATCATTCGCCGCCATCGAACTGTCAAACCTTATAATGCTCGGTGATGACGGGTTCGACGCAGGTAACGCTTGCCCTCCATGAGCGATTGCTGGTAAGTCAAACCATTCAACAATTACGTTAGCATTCGACTGACTGCTCGTCTCAACAATGCCATGCCCAAGAATGTAACCAGGTTCTATCAAATTTATTTCATTGTAATCACTGAAAGCATCTCGGATTCGATCCTTGGCCGCATTCGGAATGCCACTTGATAGATAGAAAGTCGGCACGGCATTCAGTGCCACCGGATTGACAAAACAATGCCCTTGCAGAAAAATCGGATTATAAGGACTGATTGTGACCCGAATGATACGATTGTCCCAGCACGCACCAGCGGTAGCCGGTGGCACGAACGTCTCGGCACCAAAAAAGGGAACGGAGTCAAAATGATTGTGTGCTGTATTGCCGTCCCGTATCAGGTCAACCTCCCAACCAGTATTTTGCGTGGTGTGCGGATGAGCATTGCCGATCAAGGAGGGATGTGCAAGAACTGCTGTCGAAAAAAAAGTGGCGATAATTGCTTGAGATGCTGCTTTTATAATTTTCATTTCAATGGCCTCGCAATCTCTGGTTGGGGTCGGACAAATCCTCCTGCGTAACATAATCGGCCTTTGTTTCACCCCACCAGCCTCTCAGCCGGTGGATCGCCTCAGCCTTTTCTGAATGGGTGGTTCGTCGATCACCGATGTTGAAGTACCCGAAATCGATCTTGGTGTGCCTCTCTATTGATCGAACGGCTTTAGAGGATTCCCAATAAGCCTCCGTAGAAACAAGATATTGTGTCGCGATCTCTACGAGTATTGGGATTGCAGTAGGATCGCCGGCGTTAGAAAGTGGCAAAGCGGCCGCAAGACGGACGCGTTTGCTTTCGTCGTCGAGCAACGGCCTTAGGTATTGAATTACATCCGCGATATCGACGCGTTCTAGATTGAGCATTCCCTCAATGGCGTTAATTGAATCGGTACGAATAACTTCCACATTATCAGTGTTTGACGCTTGTGAAATTAACTCGCCCAGAGCTACCTTAGACGCAATTTCCGCCAAGGCTGTAATTGCTACGCGTCTCACCGCAAGGTCGGAATCATCTCGTATAACGTTGATTATGCTGTTTTGGGCGGCCTTGCTTCCAATTGAACGAAGGGCGATCAGTGCCGCAGATCTAATCTCTCGGGAGTTGTCCGCCAAAAGAAGCTGAATAGTATCAACGTGCGTAGAATCCCTTGCATCTCCTAACGAAGTTATCGCAAGCTGTCGCAAGTGAACATCCACGTTTTTATCTCTTGCTAAGGCTTTGAGCGAAACGGTCGACGTATCGATGCCTTGGGCTGCTAGTTGAGCTTCCGACGTTGGCCCTAAATCGCCCGGTGAATTTGCATAAGCGCCAACTAAGTAACCAATCCCAATTATCGCAAACAACATCCTGAGACTTGACTTCATCGCAGATACCCCTACTTTTTGGTAGTTGAATCGCCCCGGTTATGCTGGAGACTCGTTAGTTTGAGTCAGGCCGCCATGGCTGACTCTTCCAGTTGCTGATAATACTCGATTTCCTTTTCCCTCGGTGGCGCGTTGCCAATTGGTTCGAAGAGGCGGCGGTTATTGAACCAGTCCACCCATTTTAATGTCGCGAACTCCACATCTTCGATGTTCCGCCAGGGACCTTGCTGACAGATTACTTCTGTCTTGTACAATCCGTTGATGGTCTCGGCCAGCGCATTGTCATTAAGAGTCGCCAACCAACGTAACATAGATCCCCGACAACTACTGGCTACGTCAGCGGCCGCCCCTCAGTCTCTGGCAGGAAAAATGCCGCAGCGAAAGTAATGGCAAGAAACATTGAGATAAAACTGACGGTCTGCAAGAAGCTGGTCGTTACCAACATGGTACCGATTACGACGGGCGCAACGGCATTGGCTACCCGTTGTGCCGATACACCCCAGCCGGTGCCTGCTCCTCGTGTATTGGTGTCGTATATCTCGCCTAGCCATGTGTTCCAAACGCCCCACGCGCCAAGACTGAAAAACGACAGCATGAAATTCCAGAAATACATTCCGGGAATCGTCGCCGAATAGGCAAAGCCAAAGCCGGCTACGGCGGCGACGAAAACATACAACAACATTATTTTCTTGCGGCCGAATCTGCCCGTCAAAAAGCTTGCTGAAATATAGCCGGGAAACATGAACAAAGCGGAAATCGCGATGAAGCCAAGCCCTTGGGGTGCGCTCAAACCGCGTTCTGCCAGTAGCGTTGGCATCCAGGATGCGAGGCCCCAGTACCCCCACGAGAAACAGAAGTTGATGACGGTCTGTACAACCGTTGTGCGCAGTGCCGAGCCGCGAAATATGTTCATGAAAGCCATGTTCGATCCAGAAGGACCTTCACCTGAAAGGGTCGCTGCACAGAGCGTGCCTTCAGACAAGCGGTTAATCGCCAGGTTGGCCTCCTCGGTGCGGCCTTTTTCGGCAAGCCAATACGGAGATTCAGGTACGTACCGAAAAATGACGATAGCCCAAAGCGAAATAAAGGAGCTGAAACCGATGACCGAGCGCCATCCGGAATTCATGAGCAGCGTAGTTACAGCGATCGCTACCAATACGCCAACCGGCCAACCGGCTGAAAGATAGACCGTCGCTTTACCTCGGGCTTTGACGGGAACCAGTTCCTGGAAGTAGGGAAAGGTAATCACCAGCGCGCCAGAAAGCACAATGCCGCAGACAAAACGTATCCCCCACAACGCTTCATAACTCGGCGCAAACGCGCTCATCAAGGGGAACATGCCGTACAGCCCGATACTCCAGATCATGCACTGTTTGCGCCCCAGCACTCCGCTTAATTTGCCCCATAAGAGAGCTCCGGGAATCATTCCAAGAAACATGGCACCGATGAGTGATCCGGTTTGCACGGTGTCCATTTCGAAATCGGCGCCAATCGCGCCGCTCGAAAAGATAATGATCATCATTTCCCAGGACTCGATGACGAATGCCACGAACAACGTCAGACCCGCAATCCAATGCGTTTTCGTAAGCGGCATGTCTTCGAACCATTGTCCGACGGCTTTTGGCGTTACTTTGCGCGTCTGTTCGTCGCTCACAATATCGTCCACTCGTTATAGAGCGCCAGATTGTTTGATGCCTTAGTCACAGATTGATCCCCTATTAACCGGTGTGACGGTGGGAGACACTTTCTGTATCGGTATTTGCTTGCTCAGCATTTCACTGGGTTCTGCGCAATCGAAAATTCGTTCGACTGTCTGGAACCCTTCAGCAATGTGACCGAATGCGGCAAATCCCTGGCCATCGGGTTGACGGCTGCCACCGTAGTCAAGTTCGGGCTCGTCGCGCAGGCAGATAAAGAAGCTGCCGTACAGTTCGCCCAAGTCAAAACGTGCGGCGGACACCGTCCACTTTCGATGCGAGAGGCCTGTTCGATTCGTGTTTTCGTGTTCGATTACGTGCCGGGGCCCGGAGAAAACCTCGACAGGTCCTATTTGCACGACGTTAATCGGATGTTGTTCACCGGTTTGCCGGTTATTCTCCGCGATGATGCGGAAAACGCTGGAGTTATCCAGTGCACCGTCGCGCGCAAGATTACCGAAATACTCGCAGGTAATTGGCGCACGATCGTTGTGCATGTTGATAGAAAAATCGCCAAATTGCGACCGAAAAGTTAACGTATTCATCGCCGAAACCGGACAGAGTGAGTCGCAATGAACTGGCGAAGCCACACCCGAGTACACAACGCCTGGTTTTGGGATGACTCCAACAAAAAGTCAATCGTTTTTGGTGTCGGGGCTGGATGGAAATAACACGGGTGTTCCGACCCAAATCAGTTTCGCGACCTTCTTGCTCTTATTGATGACGCTGTGGTCAACCTGCGTATTGTGATGCGCGCTGTCTCCCCGTCTTAACGTGAAAACCTTGTCGCCAATACTTTGCTCGACTTCGCCCTCCAACACGTAGAAGAAATCTTCTCCCTCTTCGCGATGTACTACCGGAAGTGCGACGCCGGGCGGGATTTCCATCGCGAGCGCGTTCATTTTCTGATTGCGAATTTCGGAGTCGAGTCGCTTATAGACAACCGGCGAATCAATATCGACATATTGTGGATTGTTCGCACGCCGCACCAGGCTCGTGGGTGCGGGCGGCGTAATAAAATAATGGATATCAGTGTCGAGCGCTTTGGCGATGTTGATTAGCGAAACGATTGAAGGCGTCGCTTTACCGCGTTCCGCTTGCGATAGAAACGCTGCCGACAGCTCTGCGCGATCGGCGAGTTCCTGCAGTGTCAGGCCGAGCGAGAGGCGACGTGCTTTTAGCAGGCTCCCGATCGAACGCTTTACTCGATTTGATGATTTGGCCGAAGTCGACATGCGCATTGGCTCATTTGTTTGCAATTGGTGATGCGGCAATTCTAGCGCTAATCGCGCCATTGTCAAAAATAGTTGAAATAGTTAAAAAATTAAGTAAAGTTAAGACTTCAATCAAACGGGTCCGGGCGGACTCTTGCCGCGCTAACGGGTGAGGTCATCACAGGACCGTCCAAAAGGCGCGATTTTTCAGGGGGTTCTGCTGATGTACGTTAAGAAATTGACTCGACGATTGTGTTCTGCCGCAATATTGGTGGCGGTGTCGGTACCCGCCACTGCGCAGGACTCCGCTAGTTCCGGGGTGGAGGCTCTTGAAGAAATCGTTGTTACGGCCCGGCGTCGGAACGAGTCAGCATTGGAAGCGCCAATCGCCGTGACGGCGTTCAATGCGCAGATGATTCAGGATGCGGGTATTCAACGAGTCGAAGACTTCATTGCACTGACCCCGAATGTAACCATCGCGACGTCGCAAGGCATAGGGACCAGCTTTCTCAGTATTCGAGGCATCACACAGGTACGCAACGGCGAGTCACCGGTCGCGACAATCGTGGACGGCGTTTTGCAATTTAGCGCGATTCAATTTCGCCGCGAGCTATTCGATATAGACAGCATAGAAGTGGTCAAGGGGCCGCAAGGCGCTATCTACGGCCGCAATGCCACCGGCGGCGCTATCATCATCACTACGAGGCGGCCAACGAATGAGAAGTATGGGTATGTACAGGTCGGTGGTGGCAACGGCGATGAGTATTCAGTGCAGGGGTCATTCGGCGGCGCTCTCGTAAAGGATCGATGGTACGGGCAGATCTCCGCAAATTATCTGGATCGGGACGGTTACCTGGACAACATTACGCGCGGTGAAAAAGCGGACCGTTTTGAAGACCTTACGCTGCGCGGACGTCTAATTTTCGAACCGGGTGAGGCGTTTTCCGCCGACTTTCGCGTTGCCGTCTCAACTCACAGCGGGCGCGGCGTCGGATTTCAGTTTCAGGGCGTGAATATTGCCCCTGACGGGATTACTGCCACCGGGTTTGGCACGGACACCGGACCAATCGATGCCAACAATGTGCTGCCTGTTCGCGACAACAACGTCGATTTTGGTGAGCGAGATATGTTCGACCTGTCGCTCAAGCTTGATTGGGAAACCGACTTGGGCACGGTCGTGGCGACCAGTTCATTTACCAACATTGAAGAGTGGGGCGATTCGGATCAATTCCCCTACACAAATGCTCGCAGTGCGGCCGCGTTGTTCGGTTTCGATGGCACCCAGACAGGATTCTTCGATTTACAGGCGTTTACGCAGGAGATTCGACTGAGTTCGCCTGACGATAGTCGCGTGCGTTGGGAAGTCGGCGCGTATTACCTCGATTGGGAACGGTTCGTCTCTCTGTCGACCGGCGTTGACACCGGCCAGGGAATTATCCGCCTCGAACGGTTCCCGACAACCGACCCGCGCAATCCGACGACATCGTTTCTCGCAGATGAGAATGACAACAGCGCCTGGGCGGTTTTCGGCAGTGTTGATTTCGAACTGACCGATCGACTGGACCTGTCGCTGGCCTTGCGCTACGACGACGAGGAACGTGTACAAAACGTGTCGCTGGCGCAGTTTCCGGCGGGCGTCCCGGGCGCGCGAAACGAAGCCAGTTTTGACAAACTGCAGCCGAAAATCACACTTCGTTACCAATCGAGCGATGACACCAATCTTTACGCCACCTGGGGCGAAGGGTTTCGCAGTGGCCAGTTCAACCAGAACGGTATCGCTGTAGTTGCGGCCGGTGTCGGATTGGTTGGTGTGTCAGACGTTGCCGGCGCAGAAGAATCGGATTCGTTCGAGATTGGATTCAAGGCTCGGCTGCTCGACGACAGGTTGCGCCTGAACGCAGCGGCATTTACGAGCAATGTCAAAGGGCAGCAGTTCTTTTCCTTTATCGGCGCTATCAGCGCGCAAATTCTTACCAACATCGACGAAGTGTCGTTAAGCGGTGCGGAAATTGATGTCGTCTACAAAGCGACGGATAATCTGGAGTTGTTCGCCGCCTACGGCTTCACGAATTCCGAGATCGACGCCTATGCCGTTGATCCCACGGCTGTTGGAAACGATGCGCCTTATATCGCCGAAAACACCGCGAACCTGGGCTTGCAATATCGGGCACCGATAACGTCCAGTCTGGGCTTATTCGCGCGGCTCGATTACGAACGGCGCGGCAAGCAGTTTTGGGATGTGCAAAATTCTACAGCGCGCGATGCTCTCGGACTGGTCAACGCCAGGCTCGGCATTGAAGCTGAAAGTGGACGATGGTCGGTGACGGGCTCCGCCTATAACTTGAGCGATGAAAGATACAATTCGGAATGGGTCGCCGGTGGTTTTTCTGCGGCCGCACCGGGGCGTATCTGGAATATCAAATACCGTTACAATTTTCGCTAGAGATTTTGCCGTATATTCGGTGCATCCGGTCGCCGATTCAATGAGTTGGTGATCGGTATAGTCAGTCCGGTGTCTGGCACCGGATAGCCAACGGACGACAAGCAAGATGACGAAATATCGAGTGTCTGCCGATATCGGTGGCACATTCACTGACATAGTGATCGAACCTTCCGACGGGCCTGTTTTTGTCGGAAAAGTAGCGACGACACCCGAGAATCCTGCCGGTGGCGTGATCAACGGGATCAAGGATCTTGTGCCGGATCTTTCCGACATCGAGTTCTTCGTGCACGGTACGACCGTTGGTTTGAATGCCTTTCTCGAACGCAAGGGTGAACGGGTTCTGCTGGTTACGACGTCGGGCCTTGGCGATGCGTACACCATCGCGCGCGGCAATCGACATACGCTCTACGAACTGCGCTACAAAAAGCCAGAGCAACTGGTAGCCCGGCGGGACATACACGAAGTGCGCGGTCGTCTCGCCTGGGATGGCAAGGAAATCGAGCCGCTGAACTGCGCCGATTTTGACCCGATTATCGAGAAGGTCCGCGACGAAGGGATCAACGCCGTAGCGGTGTGTTTCGTGCACGCGTACGGGTATCCGGAGCACGAGTTAGCGGCACGCGAGATTCTTGCAGAGGCCTTACCGGGTGTTTCAATCTCGTTGTCGCACGAAGTTGCGCGGGAGTGGCGAGAGTACGAGCGTTCGTCCTCGGCCGTCATGAATGCTTATGTTGCACCCGTGGTGCAGCGCTATCTGAGCAGCCTGCAACAGGAGTTGCTGGACATGAATATGCCGGCAACGGTTCACGTCATGCAGTCCAGCGGTGGTGTTTCTACCGCCGACAGTGCTCGACGCAATCCGGTATTCACGCTCCTGTCCGGACCGGTTGGCGGAACGATAGCCGGTACCGCGTTGTCCGCAAATACGCAGCGCCCGAACTTGCTGTGTGTCGATATGGGGGGTACTTCGTTCGACCTGAGTCTGGTGATCGACGGCAAAGCCAATGCAACGCTGGAAACGGAGTTGGAAGGCTTACCGCTATTGATGTCCATTGTCGATATTCAAACCATAGGAACCGGCGGCGGCTCGATAGCCTGGATGGAAAAGGGCGCGGTTCGTGTAGGTCCGCAGAGTGCAGGCTCGATTCCCGGTCCCGCATGTTATGGACGAGGCGGTACCGCACCCACAGTAACCGACGCGAATCTGTTCCTGGGGCGGCTCGGATCAAAGTCATTGCTCGGCGGCAATATGTCGCTGGACGCTGACGCCGCAAAGACGGCAATCGAGGGTCTTGCGCCGCACGCAAAGATGAAATCGGTCGCCTTCGCCGAAGGCATCCTTTCCATCTCGAACGCGGCAATGGCTGATGCGATGCGAACGATTACCGTGAGCCAGGGCGTTGACCCCAGAGGGTTCACGCTAGTGGCATTCGGTGGCGCCGGACCAATGGCCGCGGCTTTTCTGGCGGATGAACTGGACATCAAAGAAGTCCTGATTCCCAGATTTCCCGGCACGTTTTCTGCGTGGGGTATGTTGCAGACAGACTTGCGACACGATCTCACGCAAAGTTTCTTTCGAGCAGCCAGTGGCATCGCTGTTGATGACCTGAACAGCGCCTACGTTGCGTTGGAATCAGAAGGGCGCACGATGATTGTGCGAGAGGGCATCGCTGAGCATAAGATCTCGTTTCAGCGTTCTGCTGACATGCGATACCTCGGGCAGGAGTACACGATCAACGTCCCGATTACGTCGTCCCTAGATATCGCAACGACTATTGAGGATTTTCATAAAGCGCACGATACCCGCTACGGTCATTCCAGTCCCGGTGCGCCTGTCGAGTTCGTGAATCTGCGCGTCGCCGCACTGGGTGCGCTCGAAAAACTCGAGCATTCGAGTTTTGCGGCGCCGGAAGAAAGCGATCCGCTGATCGGTACGCGTGAAGTCATATTCGACGGCGCCAAACATTCGACACCCATTCTTGCGCGAGACAAGTTTTGCGCCGATTTCAGCGTGCTCGGCCCGGTCATTATCGAGGAGCAAAGTGCAACGACGGTGGTGCCACCGGACTGGAAGGTGGAGGTCGATTCCGAAGGCAGCATGCTGATGCGACGCAGGAGTGTGCGATGAAAACTGTTGACCCCATAACAACGGAAATCATACGCAATGCTTTCATTTCCATTGCCAACGACATGAATGCGACGCTGATCAGGAGTGCGTTCACGCCGGTAATTTATGAGGGCAAGGACTGCTCCGTCGCACTGATCGACGCGAATGGAGAGGTTTTGGGCCAGTCTCTGGGACTGCCGCTTTTTCTCGGCAATCTGGAAATTTGCGTCAAACTCATCGCCGAGGAGCATGGCTGGGATTACTTCAAGGAAGGTGACGTGTTTTATATGAACGACTCCTATATGACCGGCACACACCTCAATGATTCGACCATTATCATGCCGATTTTCTGGGGTGGCAATCGAATCGGTTTCGCGGCATCTCGGGCGCACTGGCTTGACGTTGGCGCGAAGGACCCTGGAACGCCGGTCGATTCGCACGAAATTTATCAGGAGGGAGTGCGGTGGGGGCCAACCCGACTGTATGAATCGGGAAAGCCGCGAGAAGATGTCATCGACCTGTTACGGCGGAACAGTCGCTTTGGTGAAGCGACGGTTGGTGATATGAATGCGCAAGTAGCCGCAGGCCGGACGGGCGAGAAACGATTGCACGCATTATTTGATCGTTTCGGAGCTGAGACGATTGCGTCGGCGCGAGATGAAATATTCAGGCAGACGGAAATGCTCGAGCGCGAAGCTGTGATGGCCTTGCCGGACGGCGTATATCGTGCCGACGGATATCTGGATAACGACGGACTCGGCAGCGACCCGCTGCCGGTCAAGCTGGAATTGGTTGTGCAAGGTGATGCGATGACCATCGATCTCTCGGGCTCCGCGGAACAGGCGAGAGGACCGGTCAATTGCGGTATCACCCAGACGATTGCGGCGGCGCGTGTCGCCTATAAATTGCTGATTTGCTCTGATGTCTCTCCGAACGGCGGCTCATTTCGGCCGCTCAAGGTAACGGCACCGGAACGAACAATTTTTTCGGCGCAGGAACCCGCAGCTTGTGGCTGGTATTTCTCCTCACTGGGGCTTTTGATTGACCTGGTCATTAAGGCGCTCGCCCCGGTTTTGCCGGAAAAGGCGGCCGGCGCTCACTACGGCGACTCGATGGTCATCACTGTTGCCGGGCAGGACCCCAGGAATGATGACGAATTTTACTTGATGATCGAACCAACAACCGGCGGGTGGGGTGCGTTCGAGGGTGGCGATGGCGAGAGTTCGTTGATCAACAATGTCAACGGCAGTTTCAAGGATATGCCGGTAGAGATTTTTGAAAGCAAATACCCGTTGCGGTTGCTGTCGTACGGTATTCGACCAGACTCCGGCGGGCCCGGTCGATATCGCGGTGGAAATGGAACCTACCGCGAGTATCTGGTGGAGTCGGATTCCGACCTGTCCTTGTGGTACGAGCGATCCATCACCACGGCCTGGGGTTTGTTTGGCGGTGAAAGCGGCCTGCCGCCGAACGTGATTGTGCAGCGGCCTGAAGAAGATAAACTCGAGTTGCTCAAGGTGAACGGAATTAAGGTCAAGAGTGGCACGGTAATAATGTCGCTGACCGGCGGTGGTGGTGGCTACGGGCTGGCGTTTGAGCGAGACGCGGATGCGGTTCGCCAGGATGCGATGGATGGCTTCGTTTCCATTGATCATGCGAATAGAGCGTACGGTGTGGTGCTATCAGATTCTTACGATATTGATGTCAGCAAGACGCGACAGCGGCGGAAAGAAATGCAGGCCAACGTTGGCCTTGCCCGGCAAGGCGTGGTCGCTCGTGACCGCATGTCACCTGTCATCGTACGCAACTGACTACCCGTCTCGCGCGCAAATTTACAGTAAGAAATTGCTTGATAGCGAATTCGAATAAGTACAACTTTCCCGCCAAATATGAGTGCTTCGATGGTGCTACAGCCTGTCCACCGAAAACCAGCGCTGCCTGCGGTGCGTTGCCAATCCCTGTGATACCCGCAGATACAGCCACTTCTTAAAGAGCAAGAGCGTTATTTTCGCAACTGTTGTGTTTTCGACACAAAAACTGCAGTTTGCGACTGACTCGCGCATTTGGGTAAGAAAGCCTTTCAAAACAGTGCTTGCAGGCCGTGATATTTACTGTCTGGAGCATTGGTGGTATAAAAGCACCCAGGCGTTGTGATGAAAACGCAACGTGTCTTTTTTTCAGCATAAGGGGAACCACCCATGTTTTCGAACATTAAACTGCGGACCGCAGTTCGTTTGAGCCTAGGAATGGGCGCAGGCGCACTGGCTGTCGGTTTTGCTCCCGGTGCGTTAGCACAGGATGCGAACTCAGCAGACGAGTCCTTGGAAGAAATTATTACTACAGGTTCGCGTATTAAGCGTGCGGATCTTGATAGCGCAAGCCCGGTGACCATCATCGATCGCGAAGCTATCCTGGCGCAGGGCATTACCGACATTGGTAACCTGATCCAGCGTATGCCATCGATGTCCGGTACACCGATTGGTACGACCACGAATAATGGCGGCAACGGTTCCGTGCAAATCGACCTTCGCGGAATGGGTGTGAATCGCACGGTAACATTGATCAATGGTCAGAGAACCATTGACGGCGGTGACTACCAGACGATCCCGGCAATCATGATCGAGCGAGTTGAAATCCTGAAAGACGGCGCATCCGCTATTTATGGTGCTGACGCGGTTTCCGGTGTTGTTAATATCATCACACGCACGGATTTCGAAGGCTTGAGCATTAGCGCGCAGACAGCCGATTGGTTTGATTCCGCCGGTGCACAGCAAAGCCTCGGCATCATTGCCGGAGCGACCACTGATCGCGGCCACATCATGTTCGGTGCGGAATACATCGATCAGGAAGAGGCCTTTCAGTCAGATACACCATGGGGTTTCCTGCAGGATTCCTATTACATTTACCCCACGGCCATCGGCGGTTGCGAAAATCAAGTTACCGCGCCCTATGATGGCACGCCGACGGGTGGCTGTTACCCAATCGGTTCGTCTCGTATCCCGGAAGGTCGTTTGAACTTCCTGACGCAAGGCAGATTCCTGGTTCCGAGTGCAGGCGCGGTAATGGTTCCGCATGACGGACGCACGTACAACTATGCGCCGGTGAACTATATTCAGACACCGTATCAGCGGCTTAACTTTTTCGCAGAGGGCGGTTTCGAAATTACCGAGAACGTCCGGTTTACGGGTTCGTTGCGAACCAACTCCCGTCGATCCGATCAGGAGCTGGCTCCGCTGCCGTACGACTCGAATATTTTCCCGTCATGGGAAGGCGTCTTTGGCGGTGCACCGGTACGAGGACTCTCCGGAGATAATTTCTATCTGCGTCAGGCAGTGGATGCCTACAATGCGGCAAACGGTACAGCGCTAATTTACGAGCCGCTGAGCAATGTTCGCCGCCGCATGGTTGAAATTCCACGCCATTTCTCACAGGACATTTCGCAGTACAACGCTGTCATGGGATTGGAAGGAACGTACAACGACCTGGATTGGGATGTCTTCTACAACAAAGGTTATCGCTCCAGGGTAGACAATGACCAGGGGCAGTTCTCAGGTGTGCGTTTGCAAAACTCTTTGGGGCCATCAGCCGATCTAGACGGTGACGGTACTCCGGAATGTTATGGAGACATTAGCGATCCGGCGACCCTGATCGTAGGCTGTGTATCGATGAACATGTTCGGCGGAGAAGGCACCGTTACCCAGGACATGCTCGACTATGTCGCAGTGGAACTGGTGGATACCACTGTCAGTGAGCAGGAATTGGCGGGCTTCAATGTCGCTGGTTCGATGCTGGACTTGCCCGGCGGTGAGCTGGGTTGGGCGGTTGGATACCAATATTGGGGCCAGTCGCTTAAGTTTACGCCGGACTCCGGCAAGGCACTGGGGCTCGTCACCGGTGGTACCGGACAAGGTACCGACGGTAGCTTGTACAACAACGCAGTTTATGGCGAGTTGTATGCACCGGTGTTTGACAACGGTACCCAATCCCTTGCGTTGAAAGCGGGTGTTCGCTACGACAGGTACAATCTGTTTAGTGGAGATACTACCTGGCAGGTCGGTATTGAATTCCAGGCTTTGGACTCATTGAAGCTGCGTGGAACGGCCGGTACGGCATTCCGAGCACCGACTATCTCGGAATTGTTCGCCGGTTTGGGGAGAAGTGCGCCGACCTATGTCGACCCATGCGATCCGAATGACTTTGACCCCACAGGCGGCACAATTGCTCCTTTCTGCCCGCAGGCGGCGGTCCGGACTGATTCGCAGGTCACATCGTTTGTTGGTGGTAATATTGCCCTCAAGCCGGAGACCGCTGATACGTTCACGGCAGGAGTCGTCTGGACACCAGAGTTTGGCAGTGGCGATCTATCGGTCACAGTCGACTGGTGGAGAATTGAACTGGATGAAGCCATCAGTTCCTTCGGTGTTAACTACATCCTGGAGCAGTGCTATATCGAGGGAGATGCATCGCAGTGTGCATTAATCACTCGTCGGAATGATGCTGATTTCACAATCAGTGGAATTATTGACAGTCAGGTAAACGTTGCCGCTCAGACTGGCGAAGGCGTTGATCTGGAAGTGAACTATGCCTTTGACACTAACATCGGGCAATTTGAGGCCGCATTGCTATGGGCACACATGCTTGAGCGCGAAAAAACTCCGCGTCCGGGTGAGCCTTCTGAAGACCTCCTTGGTCTGCATACCGACGTAACGGCAGAAGACGGCGGCACGTACGCTGAAGACAAGTTCAACGCGTCCTTGCGCTGGTCCAGAAACGATTTCTCTATCGGCTACAGGATGGAGTTCATCAGCGATATTAAGGCTGATGCACCGTTCGCTAACTACACGCAGTCGATCGACTCGCTCCTGTACCATGATCTGGTATTCAACTACACGTTGAATGCTCGGGGCTCAACCGAGTTGTCTTTGGGTGTGACCAATATTACGGATGAGGCACCGCCTTATATTGATGCAGGATTCAATGGCAAGACGGATCCGAATACGTATCGTGTGTTCGGAACGGGCTATTTCTTGCGTGTTTCGCACACGTTCGATTAGACCGGGTTAGTTTGATAAAACGATTAGGGCCGCTTTTTAGCGGCCCTTTTCTTATGCGGTGATTGTTTGCACCGAGCGGTGCTCACCCCATTACCACACACTGTCATCTTCGATTTTGATGAACAATGCTTCAGCCGCGTCGGCGAGCGTATCGCTCTTGCTACGGGCAGCCTCAAGTTGCCATTTCAGGGCAAAATGCCGGGCTGCTGCACGCGGTGTTGCCGCAGCCTGCGAGTTGAGTGTATCCGTTGGGGTTTCGCCGGAGATTGTCCAAAGAAAACGGTCATCGGAACCCTGTTCGCGAACCTGGCAGATCGTGGCGAGAAACGGTGATGACCACACCGATCGGGCTTCGAGAATTGGACTGTCGTAACTTCCGGAGTCGGAGGCCGCACGGACGGCCTCGTCAAGTTGCCGTTGTAGCCAGGGCTCGACGTCCTTCTGCGAGTCATCCGCGGCAGTTACGGCATCTCCGAGCACTGCTGGGCCTCGGTTCCCGACCAGTACCCAGGCGAGCGGTGGTGCATCGACAGATGTTGTCAATACCGATGCGAGCTCTATGGTGAAACCCTGGTTCTGCAACTCGGTGCAGATGCCCTCAAACGTGTCTTCATCCAGAGCGCTGTCGCACATTGATCGCATTCGTTCGGCGTACGCGTCGAGCTCGTATTGCGTACGCCTGAGCCAGCCCAGCACCTCAGATGAGTCATAGCCCGGCATG
>VAPL010079939.1_pt1 | contig 18142 bp, 15 predicted proteins | sample 3395061 | NCBI WGS metagenome assembly VAPL01 (sample SAMN08290444, study PRJNA428436) | hydrothermal vent metagenome | isolation source: Deep-sea hydrothermal vent chimney 2 | place: Pacific Ocean: Juan De Fuca Ridge | depth 2182 m m | reverse complement strand
ATATAATCACCTGTTGAAAAAATATATTTGAAATTTTCCAATACATTACCCTCTGTGTTATCAATAATACTCTGACCAAAATTGAAAGTATATGTTGTATTGTCTTGTAAAGTATCTTCTATTTTAATAGTAAGTTTTTTACTCGGAGTCCCTTGCGGGGATATTATGGGAGGGTATTTTAACGGAGGCGAAACAATTAGTTGTGAGGTTACATTTTTCAACTTGATAAACTCATCAAAATAAATTTTAATCTCCTTATTCTTAAAATGTAAGCTTTTAAATTCGGGATCGGTTTTAACCATAATAGGCTTGTCAAAATCTTTAGGACCACCTTCTGGCCTTCCTCTTCTGGCACAACCTGAAAATAATACAATTATCAATAAAATTCGAATAAAATAAATTCTCATATCATGAATTTTGATGCAAATTAACAAATAATTTTTCCTAAAATTATTTTTATTTCATTTGTTATGTAATCTCTTGCTTATTTTCAATTACCCTATTATTTAAACTGTATAGGCCATTGTCGCAATACTTATTTTTATATTTTCAACTTCTAAAAGCTTAATACAACAAGCTTCTAAAGTAGCTCCTGTGGTTATAATATCATCTATTAAAAGGATGTGTTTATTTTTTAAAACATCTTTATTTATTAGTTCAAATTTTTCTTTCACATTGGCCGATCTTTCAAATCTGGTTTTAAAAGTTTGGGTTTTGGTTTTAGAAATACTTACTAATGCGTTTTCGAGAAACTTTGAGTTTAACTTTTTTGCCAATGTGTTACCAAAGGTCGTGACTTGATTATACCCTCTTATTTTAAGTTTTCTCTTATGTAATGGAACCGGTAAAATAAAGTCAATTTTACCAAACCTTTTTGAATCTATCATATCTATACTTAACCAATTGGCCAAAAGAACTCCTATTTCTTGTCTGTTTTTATATTTTAACTGATGAATCAATTTTTGAACCTTCCCTTTTCTTTTAAAATACAAAAGAGAAGTTGCATTTTCAATGGGTATTCTTCCCTGAAAAGATGTTTCTACTTTATTGTTTTTCCAAGAGCTAAATTGAGTAAAAGGCAGGTCTGACCTACAGGCTATACAAACCACATCTTCTGCCTTGATTAAATGATTCTCACAAATAACACAAGCATTTGGAAAAAAAATATCAATAATATTATGTAAGCTATTGGGCATCTATATTTTAATTGCAAAGAAAAATTAAATATAATCTGTTTATTTGTAATAAAATTGTTAAAAAATATTAAATTTGCATACAATTTATCTGATTTATTACGTTAAATAGGTTAAGATTAATCTAAAATGTAAACTTAATTTAAGAATTATGGAAGAAAACGCTAAATCTTCAAATAACAAAATATTAATAATTGCCTTGTTGGTGTTATTATTTGCACTAATTGGTTATACTTTTTATAACAATAATGACCATAAGGAAGCAGTCAAATTTTTGCAGGATGAAAAAGAACAAATAATTGGCAATTTAACTGCTATGGAAGAAAAATACGACATTGCCATAGCTGAAAACACAAGCTTATCGGACTCACTTTCTATTGAAAAAGAAAGAATTGTTACTTTAAAAGATTCTGTAAAAGGATTGAAGAAGATAAATTCTAGAACTTTGAGTAGATACCGAGGTCAGTTGGCTACATTAAAGGCAACCAACGAGCGTTTATTAGATGAAGTTGATTCTTTAAAAATGGCAAACAATATTCTTACTGAAGAGAAAGACAGCATAAATAGTCAATTAGAGGTACAAACCAGTTATAATGACACATTAGTATCTCAGAATATGGAATTGGCAAGAAAAGTTGAGATTGGTGGAGCCATAAATGTTGAAAATGTAAACGTTACAGCCATGAAAATGCGTTCTAACGGTAAATATACAGAAACCAATAAAGCTCAAAAAACAGATGCGATTAAAGTTGAATTTAGATTGGTAGAAAATGAAATAGCAACTCCTGGAGATAAAGAAGCTTATATTGTATTAAAAGACCCAAATGGTAAAGTAATTAATGCCAAAGGCACATTTATGTTAAATGATGGTTCAGAATCTAAATACACAGACCAGACAATCGTAAATTATGAAAATGCAAATTTAGATGTGGTGATGCTTGTTGAAAGAAAAGGTGAAAAATATTTAAAAGGAAGTTATCCAATAGAAGTTTATGTAGATGGTAAATTGGTTGGAAGTGCAAAATTAGAATTGAGTGATTCTTTTCTAGGTCTGTAAATTCAAAAATAAAAATATTTAAAAAAGGAAATACGAATAGTATTTCCTTTTTTTTATTTCCGATATAATAATTTCTTTATTTTTGCCGAACAAAATAACGACTGTTATATTATTAATAATAAAATATACTTGTGAATAATAAAGAAGATCAATTCAAAAAAGTAATTTCTCATGCGAAAGAATATGGCTATATTTTTCAATCAAGTGAAATTTATGATGGTTTAAGTGCCGTTTATGATTATGCGCAAAACGGCGTAGAACTAAAAAATAATATTAGAGAATACTGGTGGAAATCTATGGTTCAGATTCATGAAAATATCGTAGGATTAGATTCAGCCATATTTATGCATCCTACTACTTGGAAAGCATCAGGGCATGTAGATGCCTTTAATGATCCACTTATAGATAATAAAGATTCTAAAAAAAGATATCGAGCAGATGTATTGATCGAAGATTATGCGGAAAAATTAAACTTAAAAGCACAAAAAGAGGTTAAAAAGGCTGCTAAAAGATTTGGAGATAGTTTTAATGAAAATGAATTTATTAGCACCAATCCAAGAGTGATCAAATATTTAAGCAAACGGGATACCATTTTAAAAAGAATGGGGAACTCTTTAGAAAAAGAAGATCTTGCCGATATAAAATCATTGATTGAAGAATTGGAAATTGCATGCCCGGTTTCCGGTTCAAAAAACTGGACGGATGTAAAGCAATTCAACCTCATGTTTGGCACCAAAATAGGAGCATCAGCAGATTCTGCTATGGACCTTTATTTGCGTCCGGAAACGGCACAAGGTATTTTTGTAAACTTCTCCAATGTTCAGAAAACAGGAAGAATGAAAATTCCTTTTGGTATTGCTCAAACTGGTAAAGCTTTTAGAAATGAAATTGTTGCAAGACAATTTATTTTTAGAATGCGAGAATTTGAACAAATGGAAATGCAATTTTTTGTTCGGCCGGGAGAAGAGCTCAAATGGTATGAAGAATGGAAAGAAAAAAGATTGAAATGGCATTTATCTCTTGGATTAGGTAAAGAAAAATATCGATTTCATGATCATGATAAATTAGCTCATTACGCGAATGCAGCTGCAGATATTGAGTTTGATTTTCCTTTTGGATTTAAAGAATTGGAAGGTATTCACTCCAGAACCGATTTTGATCTAAAAGCACACGAAGAGCATTCGGGTAAGAAATTACAGTTTTTTGATCATGAAATAAATAAGAGTTATGTTCCTTTTGTAATTGAAACTTCGATAGGATTAGACAGAATGTTTCTGGCAGTATTTTCTTCTGCCTTACAAAATGAAAAATTAGATGATGGATCGGAAAGAGTGGTTATGAAACTTCCCGCAGTTCTGGCTCCTACCAAAGCAGCTATATTGCCTTTGGTTAAAAAAGATGGTTTACCTGAAATAGCAAGAAGCATAGTGAATGACCTTAAATTTGATTTTAATCTGGCTTACGATGAAAAAGATGCAATTGGACGAAGATACAGAAGACAAGATGCTGTAGGAACTCCTTTTTGTATTACGGTTGATCACGAATCAAAAAACGATCAAACCGTAACGATTCGATATCGAGATACTATGGAACAAAAAAGAGTTGCAATAAACGAATTAAAACATATTATTTCAACAGCAGTTTCCGTTAGTGATTGGCTAAAAAAAATGTAATTAAAAAAATAAAATGGATACAAAAGATAGTGTAGGTAATGTTCTTAACGATGGTGATACGGTAACCGTAAACAAAGATCTAAAAATTAAGGGTATGTCTAAAACCATTAAACGTGGTACTAAAGTTAAAAATATTAGATTATCAAATAACAACCAGGAAGTTGAATGCAGGTTTGGGAAAAGTGTTGTTGTTTTGAAAACACAGTTTTTAAAGAAAGCGTAAATTTTGTTATTTAAAAACTTGCTCTTAATTGTACAGATCCAGAGTGAACTGTTTTAGATGAGTCTGAACTTCGACCAAAGTAGTTAATATTGAGATCTAAATAAGAAGTTAGTCGTTTTTGAATACCTAACAACCAGGTTAAATTGGTACCAGGCTGTAATCCTTCCAACATTTGAAAAGCGACAGGTGAATTTAAGTTTCCATTGAATTCATTAAAATACAGGTTTAAATTCGCGTTAACGGCAAATTTTTGTTTGTTGGCATATTGAAAATTTACTCCCAATACGTGCATTTTCAATGTTTCACCGGCGGTTATTCCACTGGGTGGATTTTCTAACTGGTTTTCCTTATTTTTATACTCATAAAAAGCTTCTAATTTGGTGTTTAAATTGTGTAAATAGGACACCTTAGGGTTTATATTATAATTTCGTAATTCAAAATTTCTATTAGAAAAGCTTATTGAACTACTATTGCTTTCCCCTACTCCGCCAGAAAAATCCATCAACCAAAATTTACCTAGTTTGTGCAATACTTGAAACTGGTGTGTGAGTATTTTAATATCCTGATCTCCAAATACAAACAAAGATCTTTTTCTAGAATTTAAAAAAGTATAAACCATGCTGTACTTTTGCAAACCACGATTAAAAAAGAGACTATTCTTAAAATTCAAATCTAAAGACAGTAAATTATCCTCATCAAAAGCGAACGGATTAAGATTAATATTCTTACCATCTCTTTTGGTCTTTGAATCAATCAAAAAGAATGCCTGATTACTGAAGTGTGATATCGCTTTTTTAAATCCATTTTTATTTTTCCATTGTACCGCATTTATATTTATGGTCTGACTAAATTTATTCTGGTTGGTTTTGATAAATTTTACATTGGGTAGTAAAACTCTTACATACTTCGCTTTATCTTGAAACTGAGCAATTACAAATTCATCGAGGTCTTGTATTCCATCACCATTAAAATCGATCCATTCATAAAAACCCTTTCCCGGCTCTACTTCTATATAAGTAAATTCCTGTTGAGGTAAATTACCCGATTGGGTTTCATAAAAAGTCTGAAAATTAACAAAATTATTAAAAAGAACTTGCCTATAACTAATTCTTGAATTCAATGACTCTTCATCTTCTATATTCACATTATTTACTTTTCTATAATTAATAAAAAGCGACAAATCACTATTTTTTGTTTGTATCAATTTTGATTTTAAAAAATAAGTATTGGCCTTATTTACATTTTTAATTTCGGCTATTTGTAAGCTATCGGTACTTCTGTAATTATAGCCTATTTCGGCGTAAACTCCTGTAGAATCTCCAATTCCAAAAAAGCCTTCCATTTCGTTAAAACGGTGACTAATTTTGTTAATATCATTAGTGATTCTATTTTTTTGGAGATTATCCTCAAAATTATATTTAGCCCCAATCCAGGTTTTAGAAAATGTTTGGACTATAGAGCTATAAACTCTGGAAAAAGTATTTTCTTCCACCTTATCTTCATTGTTCAAAATACTTCCATCAATAAATATTTTTGTTCCTTTCCTATTTAAGTTGACTAAAATACTATGTCGGTTTCCTTTATAATCCTCACCTATTTGTAGATTTTCATAGAAATAATTTATAGATCCAATACTATCATTTTTGAAGTTAAGGCTTCCTAAAGTGTGTTGTTGTTCTTGACCTATCAAGGAACCAATATTGTTTAGATTCCAGTCTCTTGAGAATTCTACGTTTCTAAATCTTTCAACTGTTTTAAAATTTTTATCTATAAATTCATAATCCACATTACTCTTTAAAACCCATTTTTTGTTACTTCTAAATATCTGCTCCCAATTTACCTTAGCTGCAAAACCTTTGTCGTTGTCTTTATCTAAATTCGAAAATAAATTAAGATCTTTATCACTAAATGCGATCTCAGAATTAAAATTAGTTTTTTCATTGGGGTTGTATTTCGCATCTACGGTTAATATTTGTAATTTTTCTGGTGCAACCAGCTTTATTACAGGTAGGTATGACCCTTGTTTAACACCATTAAATTCCGAAACAAAAACATAAACTCTTCCATTTGCGAGGGTTGTTTGAATATTATAATCTCCTTTATTCTCACCAACAAAACTAAAATTTACTTGATACAAGTCGTCATTCGCGTTGGTTGAATGTTCAAATACTTCCTGGTTGTTTGTGGTGATTTTTCTATATAATATCTTATTTTCTTCAAAAACAGCTGGTATTGCCGAAGGGGCAACCATTTTTGTTTGATTATCTCCTGCCTCTGCTAAAATTTGTTTTTGATCAGCAGTCAGGTCTTGTTGAAGAGAACTATTCTTTGAATCTGTTTCATTGTAATACTTCAATCCAACACGTAATTTATCTGAATTAAATTCGGCTCCATCGAAGGTTAAAAATCTTGTATAATTTCTATCGGCAATCTGATATTCAACTATAAAACGAATATTAGAAGTAACAAGATAAAGGGTTGTAAAGGTAATTTCCGACGTATTATAATCTATCGTATAATCAAAATTCTCGCCTCTTTTTAACAGAACACCATTTGCAAAAACTCGCTCGCTTCCAGATATCATAATAATAAAAGGTTCATTTCCTGGTCCAAGTATTTTATACGGACCTTGATTCCCGTCAATACCATTGAATTTAAAACTATCGAATCTTCCTTTTACCAAGGCACCGGAAGCAAAAATATCTGATTGTGCGTTATCATGATTAATTTTTGCCTTTACTAATACACCCGATATTTTTTTTTGAAAACGCATTAAATAACTATTTGCATTTTGCAGATCAATATCTCCTGCCGTTAATGACCAGTTTTTACTGAAAAGCTCTATAAAAACCCGGTCAAACTGATCAAATCTTTGCGTGAAACCACCCTCCTGTAAAGGGATTTCATTATCGGTAATAGAAGCTCTAATACCAACACTTTTAGATAGTTTACCTTCTATTTGTAAATTGAAATTTGAATTTACCACAGCATCTTGGTTATTACCCATAGTAACTCCTCTAGACAAACTTCCACTGGTATACAAACCATCAAATGGCTTGAAATATTTATTCTTATTCTTTACTTGAAAACTGTATAATTTAGATTCGTCTGTTACTTGAGGTACAATTAGATCTCGGTCAAACTCACTGTATGTTTTGGTCAAAAATTCTGGTAAAGCCTGGTATTCAACTTTAATTATTTTTATAGTATCTAAGATCTCTTTCTTAAAAACCAGGTAAGCTTTCGAATAATCAACTCTATAGTTTGTAGTATCAATTAGTTTATTATTAGAATGATATACCTTAAAATAATTTGGATTTATACTTAAAGTATCTATTTTTAAGGTATCGGAAATGCTTGTAAAAATTTTAGTTCTTACATTTTTAGATTTATTCTGACCATACAACGTAATACTCAGAAAAAGACAAATAAAAACTAAAACATGCTTCATTAAATCCATTTATTATCCTAACAAAAATAGATGAATTTTTTTAACTGAATATACAGTTCTTTTTTAAAAAAGAGACATTTGATTTGTAGGATTTTCATGTTCTAAAAGCCATTTTTTACGCCATACCCCACCGGCATAGCCTGTTAATGAACCATCGGAACCAATAACTCTATGACAAGGAATGATTAACCAAATGGGGTTTTTACCATTTGCTGAGGCCACAGCACGAATGGCTTTTTCATTACCCATTTTAATGGATTGCTCTTTATAAGTGATAGTAGATGCAAAAGGTATTTCACACAGTTCATTCCATACTTCATTTTGAAATTGGGTACCCTTCGGATTTAATTTGAGGTCAAAAATCGTTCTTTTCTTTTGAAAATATTCATCCAATTGGTCAACACAATTTTTTAATGATTTTGGTATTTTTTTCGAAGGTTCAACTTTTTCATCTAAAATAGAAACCGATTTAAGTCCTTCATCACTACCAATGATCTTAGCAATTCCAATGGGTGTTTTAAAGTATACTAATTCATCTTCCATTACATTTATTGATTATATTCCAAAAATATCTTTTGAATTCTGTGTGGTTATATTTGCAATCTCATTTCTTGGTACCTTGTATATCTCAACCAATTTATCAACAATATATTTTAAATAACTACTTTCATTTCTTTTACCACGAAAAGGGCTTGGTGCAAGATATGGTGAGTCTGTTTCTAAAACAATATTATCTAATGGTATTTTATTTAAAAATTGATCGATTTTTCCGTTTTTAAAAGTCACTACTCCCCCTATACCTAGTTTCATTTGCAATGATATAGCTTGTTCGGCTTGAGTTTGATTTCCTGTAAAGCAATGAAATATTCCAAACAATTTATCATCTTTTTCTTCCTCTAAAACTTCAAATACTTCGTCAAATGCATCTCTACAATGTATTATAATTGGTAAATCATTTTCTTTTGCCCAAGAAATTTGAGTCTTAAATGCATCTTGTTGTTCTTGTAAAAATGTCTTATCCCAATACAAATCAATACCTATTTCTCCAATTGCATAAAATTCTTTTTCCAACAGCATTTTTTTTACAAAGTCTAACTCTTCTTTGAAATTCTCTTTCACATGTGTTGGATGCAAGCCACACATTAAAAAAACATTCTCAGGAAACCGGTCTTTTAAAGCCAGCATAGATGGGTAATAAGTAGAATCTATTGCCGGAATAAAAAATCGAGAAACATCATTATCTAGTGCTCTTTGAATCATTTCGACTCTATCGTCGTCAAATTGTTCAACATATAAATGGGTATGGGTATCCGTTAAGGTCATATTGCAAATATAGTATAGCGTGAAATATAAAGATAAATTTGAAAGTAATTTATTAACCTGAGTTTTATTAAAATAAAATTATCAACAACCCTGTTCAAAAGTTAAATCAATTTAAATCTTAAAAAAATAAAATTTTATTAAATTTACCATCTTAAAAACTCAAACCTAACCATGAAAATATACCACAACCCAAGATGTAGCAAAAGCCGACAAGGCCTGTCTATATTAAATGAAGCTAAAGTTGATTTCGAAATAATTGAATATTTGAAAACGCCTCTTTCCAAAAAGGAAATTGTAGATATCCTAAGCAAATTAAATATAGATCCTATTCAATTAATTCGTAAGAATGAAGCAGATTGGAAAGATAATTTTAAAGGTAAAAACCTTAGTAATGAGGAAGTTATTGATGCTATGGTTGCGTTTCCTAAATTAATTGAACGACCTATTGTTATTCACGGCAATAAAGCTGTAATTGGTAGACCACCCGAAATAATTGCAACTATTTTATAATTTCATTTTACTTAATTTTAATTGAACTGACAAGCCATAATTGCGATAAACTAGCGGTTTATGGTAATTCGGAAAAATCCCCTAAAACCACTATTTTTTTGTACTGTTTAAAAATCTATTTTAGTCAGATTATATTTATGCGAATGAAATTGCTGCTTACATTTATTATTAGCTTGATTTCCCTAAGTCTATACAGTCAACAAGTTAATGAATATTTTAAGGTTACAGGTATTGTACATGATACAGATACCTATAAGCCATTGCAATTTGTTACCGTAACTTTACAAGACATAAATACACAGGAAATTATAGGAGATGTAACCAACAAAGAGGGTAAATTCGAACTTGATGTTCCAAAAGGTAAATATTATTGTATAGTAGAATCTCTATCATTTAGCCCTTTTATAATCAGATCCCTAACTATCAACCAAGAGATGGAACTTGGGATTATCGAGTTAAAGTCCAATTTTGAAAAATTAGACGAGGTTGAAATAGTTGCTAAAAGCAATATTATTGATTATAAATTTGGAAAAAAAGTCTACAATGCTTCTAAAGATATTGCCAATGTAGGCGGTAATGCTATTACAGTTCTCGAAAACACACCTTCTGTAAGAGTAGACGATCAAGGTAATATTACTATTAGAGGAAATGCTGCAATGGTATTAGTAAACGGAAAGCCTTATGGAGGGGCAAAAAGTAATGCCGATGTTTTGAGTTTATTACCGGCAAACAGCATTCAAAAAGTGGAGATCATCTCACAATCTGCCAAATATGATGCCGAAGGTGGTGGTGGAATTTTAAATATTATTCTTAAAAAAAGAATCAATGAAGGTTATAACGGAACAGTAGAAGTGCATGGCGGAATACCTGATAATGATGGAATTTCAACTTTTATCAATTATAAAACTGAAAAAATAAATATTTTTTCAACAGCAAGTTTCAATCATTTACTTAGAATAAAAGACACTAAAATTGATCAAATATTTTTAGATGACAATAACCTTCCCACTGGAAGATTTGATGAAATACGAAAAGATGACAGGCAACGAAATAGTTTTTTGTTCAATTTGGGAAGCGATTTTTATTTGGATGAAAAAAATACTTTGACGACATCCTTACTTTATACCAATACCAATAAAAATTATGACTCTGAATTATTTCTTAATGATTTTCAACCCATTGAAAATCTGATTAAAACATCATTTAGAGACGCCGATGACAATACCGATGAATCTCTTTTAGAAGCGTATATCAATTATGCAACCAAATTCAAAAAAGAAGGGCATACCTTGGATATTAATTTTAAATATAACAATAATATAGCCGACAATAATACTTTTATAACAAATTTCGAAACTTTTCCGGGAAATGAAATAACAGAACAAAAATATATTAAAAATGAATCTGTAGATAATTACGGTTTTCAATTGGATTACGCTTTACCAATAAAAGAAAATTCAAAAATAGAAGCTGGCCATAAATCTAGTTTTAGAATTTATGAAAATGATTTTACCGCAAGTGATTTGAACCCTGTTACTGGTGTATTCATAGCAATACCACAGTTTACTAGTATCATTAATTATAGAGAAAGTATTTATGCATTTTATCTTAATTACAGTAAAGAATTTGATAACGTGAGCTTTTCGGTTGGTTTAAGAACCGAAATCACCAATACAGAAATTAAAGACAAAATTACCGATCAAAAATTTACAAATGATTATAATGATTTTTTCCCAACAGCATTAGTAGGTTACAATTTTAGTAATCAGAGTAACCTTTCATTAAGTTATTCAAGGTATATTGACAGACCAACTATATCGCAGTTAAACCCTTTCAATTCGTTTACAGATGAACGATTTATTCTAGTGGGAAATCCATTCTTAAATCCGTATTACACTAATTATTTTCAATTAGAGCATTATCAGGAATTTGAAAAAATAACTCTAATTTCTGCTTTGTATTATTCAAACTCAACGGAAAGAATTTTAAACGTACTGGAAAAAACCGGTAACCAAACCATAGATGGTTTTGACATATTTAGAAGAATCCCAATTAACAATGGTACACTTAATTATACGGGATTAGAAGTTAGTGCGACTTATTCTCCAACCAAAAAAATAAAACTATTCGGATTGCTAAGCCCATATTATGCGCAACTTTCCAACACTAGAGATAATGCGTATGATTATGAAGATATAATTTGGTATGCCAATGTAAGATTACTTTTGAGGTTTACCGATACTTTTAGGTTTCAAATGGATTACACTTATCAATCTCCTATAAAAACGGCGATCACCGAATTGGATTCATTTCAATACGCAAACTTGACTATGAGTAAAGACTTTTTGGATGGTAAAGCAACGCTTACCTTTAAAATTAACGATATCTTCCATAGCAGAGAAGCTATTTATAAATCATTGGAAGCCAACACTATTACTAATAGAAATTTTATTTTTGACACCCAGTATTTGCTTTCTTTTTCCTATAGATTTAACAAAGCAAAAAGAAGAAACTCTAATAATCGTGCAAAAGATATTGATAAAGATATTTTTGAAATCGATGATAATATCAAATAAAAAAGGTTGGAATATCCAACCTTTTTTATTTGATTTATATATAATTACTTCTTAGATTTTTTAGCTTCTTTTTTAAGTTTCCAGTTTTCAATTGTATTTCCAAAAAGCCAATATGGAACAATGAAAGTCAACAAAAATAACATTAGCCAAAATCCCATTGTAAAGATGGCTAAAAAAACTAAAAATCCTAAAAACTGATTGATATCCATACGATTATTCGCTTTGCTTAATATTTTTCAAAAGTAATATATATTTTTAAAACTACAATTAATTAGTCAATTTTTTTACAATTTAAATTAACAAATCTTTAACTAAAACAATATTAAACTAAAATACCTTTCGGCGGTCTTACAAACTATTAATTTAGGTTTTAGTATGAAAAAACACCTTTGTTTAATATTATTGATTTTCATTAGTAATATTGCTATTGCTCAACAAAAAGGAAATAACCCAAATAGAAATCTTACCAAATACGAAATCACCGGTCAAATAATTGAAAAGAACAGTAATCAAGGCCTTGAATTTGCAACCATAATTTTTAAACCTTTAAGAGGTAAAAGAGTTTTTGGTGGTTTAACCGATAAAAATGGAAAATTTAATATTGATATCCCAAAAGGGATGTATACAGTTAATGTTGAATTTTTATCTTTTAAAACTGTAAGCTTCGAAAATTTTAGAATTGATCAAAATAAAAACCTAGGAATCATTTATTTAGAAGAAGATGAACAAACCTTAGATGAGATCGAATTGATTGCCGAAAAAAGTACTATGGAGATTAGGCTAGACAAAAAAATATACAATGTTGGTAAGGATATGACAGTAAAAGGTGGTACGGCAAGTGATGTGCTGGATAATATTCCGTCGGTTACTGTCGATACAGATGGTGTGGTTAGTTTACGTGGTAATGAAAATGTGAGAATTTTAATAAACGGTAAACCCAGTGGTTTGGTTGGAATTAATGATACAGAAGCTTTACGGCAATTTCCGGCAGATGCTATTAAAAAAGTTGAGGTAATTACTAGCCCTTCAGCTCGTTATGATGCAGAAGGAACTGCTGGAATTTTAAATATTATTTTACGACAAGGAAAAGCACTGGGTTTTAACGGTTCTGCCACTTTAAATACAGGAATACCAACTTATTACGGTTTTTCAACAAATTTGAATTACAGATTAAAAAAAGTTAATTTTTTTACCAATATAGGGTATAGTACTAGAGACACTCCGGGTAATGCCAGTACCAGCACCGAAAACTTTTCTCCAGGTGCAAGTAATCCATTTACTAAAGAATTGAGAGAATTTGAAAGAATTAGAAAAGATTTGAATACGAATTTCGGATTGGAATATTTCTTTTCTGAAAAAACATCGATCACCGGAAGTTTTTTATATCGAAATTCCAACCGAGAAAATGAAACTACAAATTTTACCGATGCCTTTGATAATAATTTAATTTTAGATAATACCTATCTTCGGTTTGAAGATGGAGATTCAGAAAGTTCTGTCTTGCAATATTCATTGAATTTTCAAAGAAATTTTAAAAATGAAGGGCATATCTTTACTCTGGATTTCCAATTGCAGGATAACAATAGTGATTCATTCAGTTTTATTACTAATGAAGAAACTTTTCCTAATGAAATTGTAAAGCCATCCGAAAAAATAGACTCCAAAAACAGTCAGCAAAGAATTTTATTACAAGGAGACTACGTATTACCTATTGGTGAAAAACAACAATTTGAAGCTGGTTTCAGAACTAACATAAACGACCTTACAACCGATTACAGATTGTACAATGAAGATGACCAAGGTAATTTTATTCTAAATGAAAATATATCTAATATTTTTGTCTATGATGAAACTATCCATGCTTTGTATTCTCAATATGGTAATAAGTTTGGAAACATTTCTGCTCTATTTGGTTTGAGAATGGAGTACACGAATATAGACGTAAAAATAGTAGGCCTGGATCTTGATTTTAACAAAAATTATACAGACTTTTTCCCTACTGTAAACCTGGCTTATGAGTTTAGTGAAACTGAAAACCTAAGTCTTGGGTACAATCGCCGAATTCGCCGTCCTCGTTCCAGATTTATCAACCCGTTTCCATCTGTATCTAGTAAAACGAATATCTTTCAAGGTAACCCCGACTTAGATCCTTCCATTTCAAATGGATTGGATTTGGGTTATTACAAACGATGGAAAAAAATAACTTTTAATACTTCTATATATTACACGCATGCAACCGATGTGTTTCAATTTATTAGTGAAGATACCGGTGAGTTTACAGATGAGGGATTGCCAATTATAAGGCGAACTCCTATTAATTTAGCAACTAACGATCGCTATGGATTTGAATTTTCATTAAACTACACCCCTATAAAGCAATGGAGATTCAATACCAGTTTTAATTTCTACAATTCTACTATCAAAGGATTTTATGAAGGAGAGGATTTCGGATCGATAAATACCAGCTGGTTTGCAAGATTTAGTTCGAAAATTGTACTACCTGCAAAAATTGACTGGCAAACCACAATGATGTATAGAGGGCCATCAGAAAATTCACAGTCTAAAAGAGATGGTATGTTTTATACCAGTTTAGCTTTTAGTAAAGATATCCTAAAAGGCAATGGTACAATTACTTTTAATATAGATGACCTGTTCAATTCCCGAAAAAGGACTTCCGAAACATTTACCGATACTTTTAGTCAAATTAGTGAATTTCAATATCGTCAGCGACAATTCAGACTGTCATTTGCTTATCGTTTTAAACAAAAGAAAAAGCGACAAAGACAAAGGAATTCAGATAATGGCGGAGATGAAGAAAACTTTGGCGGATAAAATTTTAAAGTAACATTTCTCACCTTTAATTATTTAAAAACAAGCCCTCAATCAAAATATTTTTGCTTGCTATTTCGTATATTTGTATATATAATTACAATAAAAATTCACAATGAAAATGAATAATTTAAAATATAGAATTGAGCACGATACTATTGGTGAAGTTAAAGTTCCTGCAAATAGATTTTGGGGAGCACAAACAGAACGTTCCAGAAATAATTTTAAAATTGGAAAAGAGGCATCTATGCCAAAAGAGATCATTGAAGGATTTGCTTATTTAAAAAAAGCAGCAGCTTATACCAATTGTGAATTAGGCGTGTTGAGCGAAGAAAAAAGAAATGCAATTGCAACAGTATGCGACGAGATTTTAGACAATAAGTTAGACGACCAATTTCCATTGGTGATTTGGCAAACTGGTTCGGGTACACAAAGCAATATGAATTGTAATGAAGTAATAGCGAACAAAGCACATGTTAATAATGGAGGGAACTTGGAAGATAGTAATAAGTTTATTCATCCGAATGACGATGTAAACAAATCACAATCTTCAAATGATACTTTTCCAACGGGAATGCATATTGCAGTTTATAAAAAAATTGTAGAAACCACTATTCCCGGAGTGCAAGCCTTGCGGGATACCTTACAAAATAAATCTATCGAATTTTCTAAGGTGGTTAAGATTGGAAGAACCCATTTAATGGATGCCACTCCACTTACACTTGGTCAAGAATTTAGTGGTTATGTTTCGCAGTTAAATCACGGTTTAAATGCATTAAATAATACATTATCACATTTGTCTGAATTGGCTTTGGGTGGAACTGCGGTTGGAACCGGAATTAATACGCCTAATGGATATGCTGAATTGGTTGCCAAATATATTGCCGATTTTACCGGGTTACCATTTGTTACCGCCAAAAATAAATTCGAAGCTTTAGCGGCGCATGATGCAATTGTTGAAACGCATGGCGCATTAAAACAACTTGCCGTATCTTTAATGAAAATAGCAAATGACATTCGAATGTTAGCCTCTGGCCCAAGAAGTGGAATTGGCGAAATTTCAATTCCGGCCAATGAGCCAGGATCATCTATCATGCCGGGAAAAGTAAATCCTACACAAGCAGAAGCGCTAACCATGGTTTGTGCACAAGTCATAGGTAATGATGTGGCAATAACTGTTGGAGGATTAAACGGCCATTATGAACTAAATGTTTTTAAACCGGTAATGGCCTCCAATGCATTGTCTTCGGCTCAATTAATTGGTGATGCATGTCAATCTTTTAATGAGCATTGTGCTGTTGGTATAGAGCCTAATCAAGAAAGGATAACTCATTTATTAAACAATTCATTGATGTTAGTAACAGCTTTGAATACAAAAATTGGTTATGAAAATGCAGCTAAAATTGCCAAAACAGCTCATAAAAATGGCACTACTTTAAAAGAAGAAGCCGTCAATTTGGGGTTTTTAACAGAAGATGAATTTGATGAATGGGTTAAACCTGAAGATATGGTAGGTAGTTTGAAAATATAGTGAAAAGAAGTAAAAAGTAAAAATTAAGTAGAAAATTCCAAGGGTGAATCAATTTTACTACTTACTACTTACTTCTTATAAACCTTAAACTAGTATTATGTGTAATAGCTTTAATAAAAAATTCATTGATGAAGCTGCAAAAGCCATGCAAAATGAAGATTCTGATTATGCATCAGATCATAGCCATTTTATGGATGAAGCTATACAAGCAGCCATTTATGGCATGAATAAAAATGACGGAGGCCCCTTTGGATGTGTTATTGTAAAAGATGGTAATATAGTTGGAAAAGGAAATAATAAAGTTACTTCAACCAATGACCCTACCGCTCATGCTGAAGTTACAGCTATTCGTGACGCGTGTAAGAATTTAAATTCCTTTCAATTAGATGGTTGTATATTATACACTTCTTGTGAACCCTGCCCCATGTGTTTAGGTGCAATTTATTGGGCCAGACCCGATAAAGTCTATTTTGGTAGTTCTAAAACAGATGCTGCCAAAATCGGATTCGATGATGCATTTATATATGAGGAATTACCTTTAAATTTTGACAAAAGAAGTATTCCCTTTGAACAAATTGACAGAGAAAAAGCAATTAAAGCATTCGATCTTTGGGATGCTAAAGAAGACAAAACTGCATATTAATTCAATTTTTTAGGTATGAAAAAAGTAGGCATTTGGTTAGATCAAAAAGAAGCACTGATCGTTACAGTAATAAATAATTCTGTTACAAAAAATTTAGTGGTTTCCGATATTGAAACAAGAGAAAGAATTCCGGGAGAAAAGAAGATATTTGGAAGATTTGGTGATCAATACCTGAACGATGAAAAAAGCAAAAAAAATAAAATTAATGATCTTACAACCAGATATTTAAATGCTATTCTTGCACAATTAAAAAAAGTAGATGAAGTCTTGTTATTCGGCCCTGCACAAACCAAAATAAAACTAGAGAAATTAATTAATACTGATAATAATTTATCATCAAAATTAAAAAGTGTTCAAAATGCAAATAATATGACAGAAAATCAAAAAGTTGCTTTTGTTAAAAATTATTTTAACGATTAGCCTGCAGAACCTCTACTTAATGATCGAATCCTATCATAATATTTTTCATATTCCAATTCAGCCATTTTTCGATCTTTTTGCTCTAACTTAATTAATTTGGATTTTTTCTTTTTCTTAACGAATTTCCTAAGATCCTCATTTTTTGCGTTTTCCATTTTTTAGCAATTTATCCTAAATAACGCAAAATAGTAGCGAATTATTATATATCCAAAATGTATTTTTTTACAATGACCATGCGTTACCAATATCTTTTAATGGGACACAGGCTTCATATTTACCAGGAATTGGGTCATAATTTAACACCTCTTCACCCACTTTTTCAGAAGAATAATATCCAAACAAAGAATAATATCTGACACTAAATAAGAACTTATAGATTAAATAATTTTCTTTATCATTTGAATTCACATCGCTTTCCTTTTTGTAAAGATTTTTTAAAACTTCTTTTTGCTCTTTTTCAGATAATTTAAAGTAAGTCTCAAATAACTCTTTTATCTCGTCTTTGTTACCTTTTTTAATATTTTTATTGAATTTTGATTCAAATTTACTGGCAAAAAAAGAAGCTCCCTCACGAAATTGATTTTGTTTTTCTTGAGTTTCTACGTCTTTGTACATTTTATCAATAAACTGTGGCACATTCACATCTAAAGCTCCTGGTAATTCATCTGATGATGGAATTATTATATCCACCAAATGACTTATCGATTTTTTTT